>Ga0316217_10004186_pt1 | contig 15815 bp, 11 predicted proteins | sample 1anoAmetaG_FD_203633 | JGI IMG/M metagenome (GOLD analysis project Ga0316217, IMG submission 203633) | Freshwater microbial communities from Trout Bog Lake, Wisconsin, USA - 1anoA | ecosystem: Environmental > Aquatic > Freshwater > Lake > Hypolimnion/Profundal zone | place: USA: Wisconsin... | reverse complement strand
TTACTACTTTATCTCCGGCAAAAAGGTTTACCATTTCAGCAGCACAAAAATATGCGGTGCAATATTGTGTAGTTAATGCTGTCGCTTCGGCCGCAGTAATATTAGCGGGTATCTTTGATACAGCACGAGCATCGGTAATAGCATATTCTGCATAGCCCCCAAAACGGGTCATAGCAGTAACACGATCTCCCACCGATACGTCGGTTACATTATTTCCCACGCTTTCAACAGTGCCGCAAACGTCATAACCTATCAGGCTGGGCATCGGTGGCGCATCTTTATACATGCCCTTCCGTGCCATTACATCGGCAAAATTCAAACCAAAGCCTTCCACCTTTACCAGTACTTCGCCGGGTTTGGGTACCGGCTTCGGAGTTTCGCGTACTTCAAAGGCCTCATCTGCGCTGCCATGCTTTACAATATATATAGCTTTCATAAAGGTGATATTTAAACCAATATAGGAATATCCGCGCCGTAAAAACAAATTACAAAGCCATAATACCCTAAACTTCGTTATTGCCAGGGGACTTTACTCTTCTTCATTCCTGTTTTGGTTATCTTGGTGGTCAAATAAATAAAAACGGTGAGTAAGATACAATTGAAAGACATCAGCACACGCGCTCCTCAAAAGCTTAACAAAGAGCATATTAAAAACGAAACCCAGAAACTGAAATTCAGGCTTGAAGAACTGCAAAACCTGATGTTTGCTGAAGGTAAACATGCCATGCTGATAATATTACAGGGCATGGATGCCGCAGGAAAAGACGGCGCTGTAAAAAATGTATTTGAAGTTGTAAACCCTATGGGCTGCAGGGTTTACTCGTTTAAACAACCCACCGAGCTTGAAAAGAAACACGATTTTTTGTGGCGCGTACATGCTCAAACTCCCGAGAAAGGAGTTATTCAGATATTCAATCGTTCGCATTACGAAGATGTGTTGATTCAACGGGTACATCAATGGGTCAACGAAGCAACCATTAAGCAACGCTTTGACCACATTAATAATTTCGAAAAGCTTTTAACCGAATCGGGCGTAACTGTTTTAAAGTTTTACCTGCATCTTTCAAAAGAAGAACAACTAATGCGCCTGAAAGAAAGAATGAGCGACAAAACCAAAATGTGGAAGTATAACGAAGACGACCTGAAGGAAAGAGAGTTTTGGGAGGATTATATGAAAGCTTATGAAGATGTTTTTGCCAAGTGTTCGGCCATTGAATGGAACATTATTCCGGCCGACCAGAATTGGTACAAGGAATATCTGATTGCAAAAAAGGTAGTTGAGTCGCTGGAGAGTTTTAAAATGAAGTTTCCCGGATTAAAGCCACACACTAGCTATTAATCAAAGTCATTATTTTAGAAAGAAATTAATAACCAAGGATATAAAATGGCAGGATTTAAAACAACCGACCTGTGCGACGCGCACCCTGATAAAGTCAGCATTGCTGAGCCCATTGGATTTAAAGATTTTGGTGGCAAAAGATATTTTTCAGGCACCATACATACTATTAAGTGTTTTGAGGACAACTCGCTGGTGCGAAAGGCGCTCGAATCAAACGGCACAGGAAAGGTGCTGGTAGTGGATGGCGGGGGCTCAATGCGATGCGCACTCTTGGGCGATATGCTGGCCGACCTTGCCATTAAAAATAAATGGAGCGGTATTATCATATATGGCTGCATCCGCGATTCGGAAGCAATCGGGCAATTACCTCTGGGTGTAAAAGCATTGAACACCATACCGCTTAAAAGCAATAAGCGCAACGAGGGACAAGAAAATATTACCGTGCGGTTTGCAGGCACAGATTTTACCCCCGGCCGATTTGTTTATTGCGACAGCGATGGAATAATAGTTGCTGAAGAAGAGCTTTCTATCTGAGTAAAGTAACGGTTCCCTTCCTGGTTTCCTGGCTATTGTCCAGGTAGGTTATAGCTACAATGTAGGTATAAACGCCTGGCATTTGCAATTGCCCTTTGTAAGAACCATCCCAGCCGGCCATTGAGTTTGTAGTTGAATAAACCTCTTCGCCCCAACGGTTAAATACCTTCATATCAATGGTTTTAATATCCTCGCCAAAAACCTGGAAAAGATCATTATTACCATCACCGTTAGGTGAGAATGCATTGGGGGTAAATGCTTTTGTATGCGATAGTACGTTCACAGTTAAGTTAGCCATGCCATAACAGGTGGCCGTGCCGTTTATCATACTAACGGTAACTACGTAGTTGCCCGGCGTATAGGCATTAACTACAGGGTTCGGGCAATCGGCACAGCTAAGCCCTATAGCAGGCGACCAGTTGTAAGCCGGGTTGGTTGTGTTTAATGTAGTAACCAAAACCGATTGGCTTCCGCCTAAAGGCAGAGTTACTGTGTCCGGGTAAACTATCGCCTCAATAGGCAACGGCTCAGGTACAACCACCGGTATAGTGGTTTTACATCCATTATGGCTTACAGCCGTAACCGTATGTGGACCTGCCGATAAATTGGCAAAGTAGCCTGTATCCTGCAAAACACCTCCATCAATACTATATTGATAGGGTTCGTTCGCAATTGTAGAGTCTAAAACAAAAACGCCGCCATCATTATATTGCGGGCCGTAGCATAGAGTAGAATCAACCCGTGGAGTATAAAACACATCAGGTATGGCATTAGGTACATACTTTTGGTATTCTACCGAGCAGCCTACACTGTCAAATATTTGTATTGTATAAACACCGGTATCCAGCCCTTCAATAATGCCGTTGGTAGTTGTAACAAAATTTACTTCGTCCTGGGTTGCACTACAATAATAGGGTGGGAATCCGCCGGAAGCAGTAACAATCAATTGGCCGTTCTTTTGACCCACGCAAAGTACCGCAATTGCCGAGTCCTGGGTTAAAACAATGCGCGTTGGCTGCCCCATAGTGGCCGTTGCAACTACTGAACATCCGTTGGCATCAGTAACAGTAAAGTCATATAAGCCCTGTGCCAATGTATCGGCTATCTGTGTAGTTTGGCCATTATTCCAGATAAACGAATACCCCGGCACACCGCCAGACGGATTTGCATCCACCTTGCCAGTGGCGGTACCCCAACATAATGCATTGGTTACTATCGGATTTGCAGCAACAGCAGTTGGCTGCGTAATTATATATTGCTCTGTATCAGCACAGGCATTATTGTCTATAACAGTAAGGGTGTAAGTGCCAGCAGTAAGCCCGGTATTATTTGTTCCTGTAAACTGATTACTCCAGTTATAAGTATAGCCTGGCGTGGCTCCGGTTGCCGTTACATCAATCTCCCCATTATTACCACCATTACAGATTATATTGGTGGGTGCATTTACCAGGCTTACAACAAGCTGAGTTGGTTGGCTTATATTGATGGTAGTATCTGCATTACAATTATTGGCGTCAGTTACATTTATAAGCAGTAATCCTGCACTAAGATTCGCCGTGGCAGAATCGGGGCCATCAGGACCATTGTTAAAGCTATACTGATATGGCGGCGTGCCACTGGTTACAGATGCAAGCACTGCGCCATTATTGCCATTATAGCATGACACCGGTATGGAGCTAGTTGTAAAACTCAGCAACGGTATAGCGGTAATTGCATAGCTGCTTGTATCAACCGTACATCCGTTGGCATCAGTAACAGTCAGCGAATAGTTATCTACTGCCAGATTGCTGATGGTTTGTCCATTATAGGTTTGTCCATTCGATAACTGAGTCCATTTATAGGTATAAGCCGGTGTGCCTTGCGAAGCATTAGCGGTAATAGAACCCGAATTGCCTCCCGCGCATCCGATATTTTGTATAACAGCCGGATCTATCTGAAGTTGGTTCGGTTGCGTAACGCTGTAACTGGCCGAGGCCGTGCATCCGTTTGCATCGGTTACGGTTACTATATAAGTCCCTAAAGCCAATGCGGCATCCGTAACACCTGTAGGGCCATTATTCCAGCTGTAAAGGTAGGTAGGGGTTCCGCCATTTGCACTTACAGTAAGGGCACCGTCGTTTCCACCAAAGCACGATACATTTTTGGTGTTTGTCAAAGGTACGGTTAACACCGGAGGTTGGGTTATATAAATTAACCTGTCTGCTGTGCAATTATTGGCATCGGTAACAAATATATCTACCGGTCCCTGCGATAAATTAGCGATTGTTGTATTTGCACCTCCTGCGCTTTGATCCCAGCTATAAACATAAGGCGCAGTACCACTTACAACAGTTACCGCCGCAGTGCCGTTGCTGCCACCGTAACAGCTTACATTGGTAGAGTCGACACTAATTACCAGTGGAGTAAATTTGGTTATCTGATAGCTGGCTGCTGTGGTACAGCTGTTAGCATCTGTTACGGTTAAGGTATAAGTATCAGGTTGCAGGTTGCTGATGGATACACCGGTTAAAGTCTGGCCGGTAGAAACCTCTGTCCAGCTGTAAGTATAAGCGGGGGTTCCGCCGCTTACCTCGGCCGTAATAGCACCAGTTATAGTGGTGCTGCATCCAATGTTCTGCAAAACAGGTGCATTAATTGATAACACCGGAGGTTGAGCCACCGTGTACGTTGCAGTTCCGATGCAACCATTAACATCGGTTGCAGTAACCGAGTAACTGTTATTCAACAGATTTTGAATGCCCGCTCCGGTTTCAGAATCACTCCACCGGTAGCTATATGGCGGCACACCGCCGGTTACATCAGTAACAATGCTTCCGGTGTTATTTCCAAAACAATCTACATTAGTAATGGTAGGGGCCCCCATAGTTAATCCACCACCGCCACCCGAGGTTAAAGTGCCGCTGGCAGTAACCGAACATAAGTTTGCATCGGTAACCGTAACGGTATAAGTACCAGGGTTGATTAAAGTATCCGAAACTCCCTGCTCGCCATTATTCCAGCTATATGAAAAAGGACTGTTGCCGCCTGTAGTTTGAACTGTTAAACTGCCGGGGTTAGTACCGGAACAACTAGCCAAAGTAACAGCAGCAGGCACGTTAGCAGTTATTGGCACCGGCTGCGTAAGGGTAACTGTATCGCTACGTGTGCAACCCGATGCATCGCTGGCAGTAAAAATGTAGGTACCGGGTGCCAGGTTAGTAAGCGTAAGTGCGGTTGAACCATTCGACCAACCATAGGTAACAGGCGGGTTTGCGCTGGTGGCATGTGCGTATATGGCTCCACCATTGGGGCCTGAGCAAGAGATGTTCCTAAAAGAATCTATTCCGGCACTTAATGCTCCCGCAAGTGTAACAGTAACATTATCTGTTACCGTTACCTGTGGTCCGCTACAGGGCGTATAAACGGCTTTGGCAGTATAGGTGGTAGTTGCTGCACTAGGACAAACCTGCACCACACTATCGGTACTTATCTGAGTAGCTCCGTTATACCAACTTACGTTTACAATGGATGGTCCGGCAGGTGTAAACCTCCAGGCATCGTTTGTTGCGCTCCACTGGGTAGCATTTCTTCCGGGTACACCAATAAAAGTCGTTAAAGCTGCATTTTGAATTCCCTCTATGGCAAGCCCACCGTTCCAATATCCCGCACCACCATCATCACAAGGCACGTCCTTTTGTTGTATATAGATCTCAATAGCGTTAGTTGTTTCGTAAAAGATAACCATCTGAGTTTGGTGGTCATCTTCAAGGCAATTACCCGTTGCAGTACTTTCAGAATCTCCGAACATAGCCATGTTATACCAGCTTGCTTTAAAATACCGGCAAGGCGCTACGCCGCCAATCTCATAATAAATGTTCCCCTGATAGGTATTGTCAAGGTCCTGGTAAGGTGTCAGGATAGAATTGTCAAGGTCATCATATTCGCCCGCCCAGGGTGCCGGGGTGCCGGGATCTATAGTATAACTTGCTGTAGAAAAAATATTCTGGTATGCATGCGTCGTATCAAAAGAAACGGCGCCGTTAGATTCAACAATAACTGCGTTATAAGTTGAACCGAAATAACAAAAATTAAATGGCAGATAAATTACCGGCGACCAGTAATCATCTCCCGGATTAGCAAGCACAGTGCCGGTATTAAAAGGCACCGGAGGGGCATAAGGTATTTGAGAAACAGTATAAGTACTGGTAGATCCCACCTGAAAAGGCACAGCCGTTAAAGTAGTGCAGGATGTTCCACAGGAAAGGTTAACGTTATTACCCGCATTAACTGCCGGACATCCCGGTTGGGCATTTGTTATAAAAATAAGCAGCATGTAAAAGACTGCCAGACATATTCTCTTTAGGTTAATACTCATCATTCCTGATCCTTACTTTACGTAAATTAAAAAAGCGGGATTTCTTCATGCCGCACAATACTGTAAAGGCATTGTTGATTCCCGAAAAATCGGTAACAAAAACATACGGGGGAAGGAAGCCCTCTCGTTTATATAAACAACTCTCAATTGTTTGATTAAAAGAGCGGACAGTAATTGGTATAAAGGGTCTTTCCCGGTTTCTCTTTTTTGAAAACATAAACAACCGATAATTCCAACGCCCCTTGTGCCTGGGTTGCAGTTCTCAGGGCCGAATTATTAATATCATAGCTTATACCAACCCGGGTGTTATAAAATTCAACTCCTGCATTCAAAATAACCGCGTCATTAACTCGGTACCAAGGGCCGCCAAATACTGCAACATCATCGTTTACCCAGTAATTGAGGGCCACACCGAAATTATATTGATAAGCATTAGACTGTAACATGAACAAAAAGGTTGGGTCAAGGCTTAAAGAATTGTCGCCGTTCAGAAAAATTTCTGCTCCCCCGTGCATGTTGTAGCGGTAATCAAGCCTGTTGTCTCCATTATCTAAAAACGAGAGGTGCGGCTTTGCAAGATGGTCCATTGCAAACCCAAAGTAGTAATGAAATTTTTCAAGAACCGCATGAGACCACAACCCGCCGATATTTACATCCGGGTATATAATTGCCTTACCATTGTATGACTCGCCATTCGATAGATTAGTATTAAACCCAAAGTTGTCAAGCTGGTTTTCAAAAACAAGGTTGTTGATGTTTACCTGCTCGCTAACAACCCCTGCCTGCAAACCCAACGAAAGATGGCCCTTGCCAAACCTGTCAACCGATTTGTGATATGCAATTGACACCATGCCCGAAAAAGTAGTAAGGGCACCGTCGCCGGCCTTATCTGTATAAAACATACCTCCTACACCCAATCCGTCGTTGCCGAGGCGCTCGCGCAATATCGGCATATCAAAAGATGCCTGATAGGTTTGATAAGGAGCTATTGTATTGAGTGTGGGTATGTTAAACCACTGATTACGGTAGTCGAACGAGGCACGAAAAACGCCGTTCACCATTCCGGTCAACGCCGGATTAAGCGTTAAAGGCGAGGCATAATATTGCGAAAAATGAATATCCTGAGCATACCCCGATATGGCATACAAAGCAAGCAACATTACACCGTAAATCTTTTTCATGCAAAAGGCAATTTAAAATAAGGGCAGCTAAAGTTAGGTAAAAAACGCATTTTACCAAATCTGCACCATACCGACGCTAATTTCAGGAAAACCGTTGAGCTATATTTTTTAACAAAGTATTTTTATAGTTATAAAAGGTTTCGTCAATCGCTCCGAAACCCTCATAAAAGCGCGCAATAGTTGCAATAGACGAACCTTCAAAATCCAATACAAGTTCTGTTTCTGAATACTTTTTAATGACCTGGTCGAAGAGAAAATGCGATGCTCCGTGTTTTTTACCCGATGAAGAAGATGTATTAATGATAGCAATGAGCCGACTTTTATGCGATATCAGCAATATTGCCGCGCAAAGATTTTGGTGCTCATCTATGGCTGTAAAAAGACTGCCTTGCTTATTTGTAATTAATGTTTGGGTTAGCTTCTTAAATGTTTTTTCGTGTTGCGGTTTAAAGTTTTCCTTGGTACGGTTCACGTTTTCAAGGTAAAATTTCTGAAAACTTTTCAGGTCGCACGCTTCCGAAAAAGAAAGCCCCGCTTTTCGTGCTTTTGCAATATTTCTGTTGTGGCTTACTGAATATTCTTTTTGCAATACCGAATGACCAGGACTTAAATCCAGCAATAGGTTTTTCTTTTTTACAAGTGTAAAATCTTCAGCCACAACCCGTGCCTCGGGGTTAAGATTAATATGTATGTATGAAAAATGCCTGGTAGCAGTATTTAAAAAATCGCGGTAAACATCGGCACCAACAACTCCTGCAGCAAACACACCCAGTTGCTGGCAATAATAAGGCTGGTACAAACATTTTATACCCAATTTCCGAAGCCATACCAATGGCATCACGGCCTCATAATCGTTAAGCACCAGGCCGCCCCAGTTTTCAGCAACGGCATCCAGGTACCACGAAAAGGCATAGGGCAGTGAGTGAGCAGAAGCGCTTATCAGTTCGTCCCACCGCGGCATATCAATTTCCTTACGCTTTAGAAGCCGTATCTCATTCACTTTTTTCGGTTATTGCTGATGCTTCTCTGGCCACCGTTTCAAAAACGTTTTCCCACCCCCTCCAAATACCACTATTAATAAATGAACTATTGTGCCACAAACCCAAAAAAGGCCCCTCAACTTCCTTCACCATTTTCATCATGGTCAATATCTTTTCCAGCGAGTGCTTAGACCCCAGCTTATTATACTGGGCAAGTGTGGTATCCATAAACGCAAACGGATGCAGCTTCAGTGCGGTTCGCTCATTTTTAAGCAGGTTGAAAAAATAAAATGGTGAACAAGTGCCCGCCCTGAATCCACACCTGGTGGCGTAACCCATAGAGTAGTCGTCGGTGATGCCAATGCGGCTTAAACTAATAAACGAAGCCGGCATGGTAAAGCGTAGATAATTAAACCGGTTTGCGGTTATTTTTAAGCCCGTTATAAACTCAAGCCTTTGTATCTCTTCTTCCATCACATCATTTGAGATATGCGACATAAACGACAAATGAATACCAATCTCGCTTTGCGCTGCAACCTTCTTAATGATATCCCGGAAACCGTCATGGGTATGTGATATATTCTTATCGAGGGTAGACTTATTACCCACCAGGAAGAAAAATTTAGTTTTGATAGCATACTTTTTACAGGTCTCCAACATATATTCGAAGCTATCAAACGGATCTCTTTTATTTCTGAATAATACCTTATACCGGTTAAAGAACTCGCCGAAATTGGAGGTTAAAAATGCCCTGGCAAAGCCACGCATATTTATTTTAAACCCCTTTCCGCGGTAGGCATAAGCTGTGTCAATATCAAATGTGGCAATATACTCAAACCGGCTCTCCTTAAATTTTAGGGCGGGGAACCTTTCTGCCAGCAGTTTCTTTAATTTAAGTGCGTAGTAGTTTACCATTGGCTTGTTTAAAAAACCCGCCATATAATTATTGCTTTGCCCGGCCCGGTAACGGTCGTATTTATCTTTTTTATGAATCAGATACTCATTATACCTGGAAAGCAATGAAAATGCGGTGGCAAACATATCGAACGGTATAGCAGATCGCTCTGAAACAAGGTAAAAACCAACCATATTCTCGTAATTGATAAAATCAATTGGCTGCAGGTAAATATCTGTTTCAAAAAGAAGCGGCGCGCATTCAAAATAAAGCTCATTGCCCAACGGTTTAGTTGCGTAGGAGAATTTCGGTCCGGTGTTTGATAAAAATAACTCCCGGTCGCGTGTTAAGGTGTAATCCAGCCCCAGCAAATCACCTAGAATAAAATCGAACGTATAGCTCAATCTTTCAGTGGTCTCTGCCGTATATATCAGTAGCTTCACTTCCCTTCTTTTTGACGATAAAATGTTTCGTTTCTAAGGTACTTGGCTTTTAACAGGGGGCATATTTTATAGCGTTCGTCTTTAGTGTCTTCGTAAATAACAGCCAGCGTTTCAAAAACGGTTGTTATGCCTATTTTATCGCACCATTCAAAGGGGCCGTATGGATAGTTGGTACCCAGTTTCATGCCCATATCAATATCTTCAATACTTGCCGTCCCTTCTGCCAGGGTATAGCACGCTTCATTGATGATCATAAAAATAATGCGGGGTTTTACCATCCCTATCCGGTCTTCAACAACATGATATTCAATACCAAATTGTTTCATCAGCTTGTCGAGATCCGGGGTCTGAAACTTGCGGTACAAGCTTACCTCCCACTTGCTATGGCTTATAAACGAAGGCAGGCCATTGAACCCAAACAGCATGCACCTGGCTTTTACGTTGCCTGTATATACAGCTTCATTCAAACTAAGCTTAACAGCATTTACAAAAACCGGCTTGTCTCTTAACCCGGCATATATCGAAAGATTAGAGGGGTCGTCATCAAAGTTCAGGTCAAAAATGCAGTCATAATCTTTATAATCCTCGTCGCTGTCGCCGTCAGTAAAATCAATTTCCACGTCCTCAGCATTCGAAAGCCGGGCCCTTAATTCATCTGCTCTATGTTCTTCACCAACCAAAAGTATTTTCATAAATATCTTAGATTCGAAGCGCAAAATAATTTTTCTTCCTGCAAAACTGAAATCATACGTTATAATATGAAAAAGACCACCATCCAAACTAAAGATGCCCCCTCAGCTATTGGCCCTTATTCGCAAGCTGTAAGAACCGGTAATTTGCTCTTTGTTTCAGGCCAGATACCTATTGACCCTGAAACCGGCAGCGTAATAATAGGAGGCATTGAGGCTGCCACTCATCGTGCCTTGAAAAATATTGAAAGTATTTTAACCGCCGCAGGGTTTACGCTCGATCATGTTGTAAAAACCACCATCTTTTTAAAAAGCATGGATGACTTTTCAAAAGTAAATGCAGTTTATGCATCCTATTTTAGTGGCAATTACCCCGCCCGCGAAACGGTGGAAGTATCACGATTACCCAAAGATGTAGAAGTAGAAATATCGGTTATTGCTTCGCTGGATTGAAGGCCAGACTTCCCTTCCTGATTAACCGTCAATACAGCAAAGCCACTGCTAGCTACGCGTTGTAAAATAAACGCCTGCCAGTATAAGCAGCATACCGCCTATCTGCAAAATGCCCAGCAATTCACCATCCATGATACCCCATGACAGGGCAACAATAGGAACCAGGTATGTTACGCTGGTGGCAAACAGCATGTCCGTACGTTGCAACAGGCGGTAAAAAAGTATCCATGCTATAAAAGTACCGAAAACAGCCAGTGCTGCGATTGCAGCCAGCGGCACCCACACATTGCCGGTGGCAATTTTTGCGGGTGCCGCCGTAAAGTATAAAGCAATAAGTGCCGGAACGCCCGCAAATGTCATAGAAATGACTGTTGTATAAATAGGGTTTTCGTTCTGCATTTTTTGTTTGGTAAGGTTGGTGCCCAGGCCATAACAAAAGGTGGCAGTAACCGGCAGTGCAGCATAAGCCATATCTACATTAAAAGTAAAGCCCGGTGCACCCAGCACCAGCACCGCGGCTCCGGCAAAACCTATAGCCACGCCCACCATTTTTCTGCCCGATATAACGGCTTTAAAAAAGTAATAGCCTATTAAAGCTGTCCAAAGTGGCGATAGCGCATTCAATATTCCGTTCACAGCGCTTTCACCTTTGGTTAAGGCAAAAGCAAACAAAAATGCGGGGAACAGAATGCTGATGAAGCCGATAGTCATTAAAGTAGCGTATTTCTGCCTCGGTACTGCCCGAAAAGCCTTTACAGATATTGGCACTGCGCAAACAAAAGAAATACTAATGCGCAAGCAAGCCATTTCAATGGCCGAAAAACCCAGCAGGCCTTTTTTCATCAAAATATAGGATGAACCCCAGATGATGGTTAAGAGCAGGAGTAGTATCCAGTTTTGCAGATTATGGTGGCGGGTGGCAGGCAAAATGCAGTTTGAAATTAAATTTTCTGACTGTCGCAAAGATGAAAAATAGAACTTACCGTTAAATACCCTTTACATAATAATGTCTGTTAAAAGCCCCCTTTTTTTATTTTTATCGTTATGAGTATAGAGCAAACCAAAGATTTGCTGAAATTCCTCAAACCATTTCCACCCGAAATTCAGGAAACAGCTTTGTGGTTAAGATTGTTTGTTTGGGAACTCTATCCGCAAGCCAACGAACTGATTTACGATAATTATAACGCTTTAGCCTTGGGGTGGAGCCCAACTGATAAAGCAGGCCATACTTTTTGCTCAGTTGCGGTTGGGCGCAGCAGTCATAATATTCACTTTGGTTTTTATTGGGGTGCCGAATTGAAGGATACCCAAAAGCTGCTTTTGGGTGAGGGCAACCAATACCGGTATATTCTGGTGAAGGGCCCCGCTGATTTTCCTAAAACTTACATCACAAAGCTTTTAAAAGAAGCATATGCCAACTCTGTGGCAAAAGTGAAGGATCCAAAACTGATGATTCAGGGCGCCACCATTATCAAATCTGTTTCGGCTACCAAAAGGACGCGTGCCGGAAAGAGAAAGAAGTAACATCTCTATGCCCGTCATTATCAAAAATTATGGACAAAAACCTGATTTTACCCCAAAATTATAATGATAACACCCCATTTACTCTAAAATTACAGGGCAAATGATATATTTGCGCTCCAATTTTGACAAGCATCTATATTAAAATCTAAATACTTACTACTTAATTATGGAGCACTTAATCTACATATTGCCGGTTTTCGGTGTAATTGCGTTGGTATACATGTTTTTCCTCTCTCAATGGGTTGTTAAACAAGATGCCGGCGATGCAAAAATGCAAGGCATCGCTAATCACATTGCCGAAGGTGCCATGGCTTTCTTAAAAGCTGAGTACCGCATCCTTATTATTTATGTAATTATTGCCGGTATTGGTTTAGGTTGCCTTTCGCAGGTAGATAAGGTAAAAGACCACTCCAGTCTGTTAATTGTAGCGGCCTTTGTAACTGGTTGTTTCTTTTCGGCAGCAGCTGGTTTTATTGGTATGAAAATAGCTACCAAAGCTAACGTGCGCACAACACAAGCAGCCCGCACCAGTTTAGCAAAAGCTTTAAAGGTATCTTTTGGTGGTGGCACTGTAATGGGCTTAGGCGTTGCCGGACTTGCGGTTTTAGGTCTCAGCATGTTATTCATCCTCTTCTTTCATCAGTTTATGAATGGAGATTTTGGCACAGGCGGCGGATATGATGGCATGACCAAGGTACTTGAAGTTTTAGCTGGTTTCTCGTTAGGTGCTGAATCAATTGCCCTTTTTGCACGGGTGGGCGGCGGTATTTATACTAAAGCCGCCGACGTTGGTGCCGACTTAGTTGGTAAAGTAGAAGCAGGTATACCAGAAGATGATCCACGTAACCCGGCTACTATTGCTGATAACGTAGGTGATAACGTAGGTGACGTTGCAGGTATGGGTGCCGATTTGTTCGGTTCTTATGTGGCAACGGTTCTGGCGTCGATGGTGTTGGGTAACTATATGCTTAGAGATATCGTTCTTAACCATGGTACCTTGCCAACTGTTTTTGGCGGTATAGGCCCTATTTTGCTGCCTATGACCATTGCAGGTGTAGGTATTGTTTGTTCTATTATCGGCACCTGGTTAGTGAACGTTAGCGAAAGTGCCGGATTAAACACTGATGCCGTTCAAAGCGCATTAAACCGCGGAAACTGGGTATCTATGTTGCTTGCTACTGCGGCTTCTTTCTTCCTGATCAAATTTATGTTGCCTGAAAATATTACCATGAGCGTTTTCCACGCCGGTGTTTTCAGCACTATGGAAACTACATCCATGAATGTTTTCTATTCAGTTTTGATTGGTATGGCTGTAGGTGCCGCCATATCTGCCATTACCGAATACTACACAGGCCTCAGTGGCAAACCGGTTCGCGATATCGTTCAGAAATCAGCAACAGGTGCGGCTACAAACATCATTGCAGGTTTAGGAACCGGTATGCTTTCAACGGCTTTCCCGGTTATCCTTTTTGCAGCGGCTATTTGGGGTGCATATTCACTGGCTGGTTTTTATGGTGTAGGTATAGCCGCTTCAGCCATGATGGCTACAACTGCAATGCAATTGGCAATTGATGCTTTCGGCCCTATTTCTGATAACGCAGGTGGTATTGCTGAAATGAGTGAACTGCCTAAAGAGGTTCGTGAAAAAACAGATATCCTTGATTCGGTAGGTAATACTACTGCAGCGGTAGGTAAAGGTTTTGCTATCGCTTCGGCAGCTTTAACTTCGCTGGCTTTGTTTGCTGCTTATGTAACCTTAACAGGCATTAACGGTATCAATATTTTTGATGCTAAAGTATTAGCAGCCTTGTTTGTAGGTGGTATGATTCCGGTAGTATTCTCTGCCTTAGCTATGAACAGCGTTGGCAAAGCAGCCATGGATATGGTGAATGAAGTTCGCCGCCAGTTCCGCGAAATACCAGGAATCCTTGAAGGAACCGGAAAACCTGAGTACGGCAAGTGTGTTGAAATCTCAACTAAAGCAGCTTTAAGAGAAATGTTATTGCCAGGTGTTATCACCATTGTTACTCCGGTATTGGTAGGTGTTGGCATGGGCGCTGAGGCCTTGGGCGCTTATATGGCAGGGGTTACGGTATCGGGTGTGCTTTGGGCTATCTTTCAAAACAATGCCGGCGGTGCATGGGATAACGCTAAAAAATCTTTCGAAAAAGGTGTTGATATAGAAGTGAATGGTAAGATTGAGAAATTCTACAAAAAATCTGAGCCTCATAAAGCGGCTGTTGTTGGCGATACTGTAGGTGATCCTTTCAAAGATACCTCTGGTCCATCTATGAATATCCTAATCAAGTTATCTTCACTGGTAGGTTTAACTATTGCTCCGCTAATTGCTGTTCAGCATACAACTCCAACAGGATTGGTTATGCCGGTTGAAAAGAAAATTGAAGTGAAGAAGGAAGTGGTTAAGCCAACGGCGATGGTGGTTAACTATACTGACTTTTTGAAAGGGGCGTAATTGCCTTTTTAATAATATGTGGAAAACCCCGGTGATATTTTCATCGGGGTTTTTTATTGGGTGTTGGGCAACGATATTGGTAGGGGCGAAAAATTTTTCGTCCCTACATGCGCCACCAAAAATATTGTCAGTAAACAATTTTTATCCCTATCAACCGTCTGTAACAAAAAAACAATTACAACATGGACGGCAAATTAGTACTGGTTACTGGTGGCTCTGGCTTTATTGCAGCGCATTGCATTATACAATTATTAGAAGCGGGCTACACCGTGCGTACCACGGTTAGGTCTTTGAAACGGGAAACAGAGGTACGTGAAACTTTAAAAGCGGCAGGAGTTGATGCTGGTAGTAGGCTATCATTTTTTGCTGCAGACCTTACGAGTGATGCAGGTTGGGCCGAAGCTGTAGCGGGGTGTGATTATGTGCTGCATGTAGCATCGCCATTTCCGGCAGCGGCCCCGAAGGATGAGAATGAACTGATTGTTCCTGCACGGGAGGGCGCATTGAGAGTGTTGCGCGCATCGAGAGATGCGGGTGTTAAGCGTGTGGTGCTTACCTCTTCTTTCGCTGCCATTGGTTACGGCCACCCTTTAGCCGACCGGTTATTTACAGAGAAAGACTGGAGTAATTTGAACGGTACGCCAATGGGCGCCTATGCTAAATCGAAAACCATTGCAGAAAGGGCCGCGTGGGATTTTATGGCCCGCGAAGGTGGGGCGCTTGAATTATCGGTTGTAAACCCTGTAGGTGTTTTTGGACCCGTGTTGGGCGCTGACCACTCTACTTCAACTGAAATTATACAACGGTTGCTGAATGGTTTTCCGGGAGTACCAAAGTTGTCGTTTGGTGTGGTGGATGTACGCGATGTAGCAGACCTGCATATCCGGGCTATGACAAACCCTGCCGCTAAAGGCGAGCGGTTTTTGGCGGTGGCTGGTGAAAGCATTGCT
>Ga0316217_10004185_pt1 | contig 15820 bp, 16 predicted proteins | sample 1anoAmetaG_FD_203633 | JGI IMG/M metagenome (GOLD analysis project Ga0316217, IMG submission 203633) | Freshwater microbial communities from Trout Bog Lake, Wisconsin, USA - 1anoA | ecosystem: Environmental > Aquatic > Freshwater > Lake > Hypolimnion/Profundal zone | place: USA: Wisconsin... | reverse complement strand
TTGATTTCGCGTACCAATGAGCTGGCACTTGGTTTTTTCTTGTCTTCCATTTTGTGAGATTTTAAGGTGACTAAATCCCACATTAAATTTATACATTTAGTAGTTCACTTTTGGCTGACGATTTACACTCATGTCTTTCTAATTGTATTCGGCCTCTCACGTGCTTAGCTGTTCACGGCGCACCTGCACACCTAAACACTTGAACACCTTTTTATTTAACCATCAACATAAACTCCACATGTTCATTTTCAGTATCGCTGGAAACCTCCCTGAAATAGATATCAAACGAATTAGGAGTGATGTTGCCAACCACGGTAAATACCTCATTATCGTTGTTCCATTGTCCACTACCTGAAGTAGTGTTACCGGGGGCGATACTAACAATAGTTACAAACGGCGTGTATGCAGCCAGGTTAAGGTTGTGCGTAACCGTAATAGTAGCGTCATTACCGCTCGAATAGTTCTTTACTACAGACGAAACCACCCCGGTATAGTTAGTTGGGTTAAAGCTTGAGCCGCCAATATCGCCAACGTCCAGCCCGCCCCACAAAATGCGGGTTCCGGAATTCGCTGGTGCTGTTATCAGGGTTCCTGAGGTGTTGGCATATACCAATTGGTTAGCGGAGGTCGTATTCAAACTTGTTACCGTTAAAGTTCCGGTGTCAACCAATACATTTCTGTTGTTGTCAATACGCATGGCTTCCCGCGTAGTACTTCCGTCTACCGTTCCGCTTCCGTTTACCTCAAACACCAAACTGGCGTTATAGCCACCCATGTCAACCGCCCCAATACGGGCGCCTACGCCTGTTCCTCCATAAGTAGCATAATCGATATAAGCATGATTGCCGGTGTTGCCGGTCCAGCTGGTAATTTTCAGCAGGTCCGAAATATTATTGTATATCTCCATGTTAGCAGTGGGGGTATTGGTGCCCACGCCAATGCTGGTACCATTATCAAATATCTGCGAGTTGCCCACGCTGGTACCGTTAGGTGTAAATTTAGCCACGTAGTTAAGGGTGCCGCTAACACTGCCACTACCTCCACCAGTTGGCCCTGTTAAGCCTGTAGCTCCTGTTGCCCCCACTGGCAATGTAATTACCGATGAATTACCATTGGTTAAAAGCACTGTAGCGGTGCCGTTGCTGTTATCCGAAACACTGAGTACACCTACGCCCGTGGCACCTGTAGCGCCCGGCCCTCCAGTGGCACCTGCCACACCAACACCGGTTGCACCCGTAGCTCCTGCCGCGCCTTGTGTACCAGCTGCACCCGCAGGCCCCTGCGGACCAGTGGGGCCGGCACTACCCTGCGCCCCGGTTGCTCCCTGTATACCCGCACCCGTGGCACCGGCAGGGCCTTGTGGCCCGGTTGGGCCCGCAGCACCTTGTAAACCGGTAGCACCCTGAAGACCAACACCCGTAGCACCGGTTACACCTTGTGCTCCGTAATTACCGGTTGCACCGGTAGGTCCCTGAACACCAACGCCTGTTGGTCCTGCGGGGCCGGTTGCGCCGTTAAGTCCTGAAGCACCCTGCAACCCCTGTGGGCCTGTAGGCCCCTGTGGACCGGCCGCGCTGTTGGCAGCATAAAGAGCATACGGAACACTTATTAGTTGCGAGGTTCCCATATCTGTAAATACCCCCGTATTGTTTACGTCGGTTTCAACTTCCAGGTATTTAGCGCCACTGCCCCAGTTAACCGTTTGAAGGTTACCGGCAATGCTGCCAATTTGCACACTCACCAGCCCAAACTGATTGGCTGTGGTGGCTTGAGTTTCGGTAAAAACGAGCGTACCCGTAGGGCTTTGGTCGTGAATTGTAAACCTGAGTGAAACCAGTGTGGCATTGGCCACCGGATTACCCGAAGCGCCACGCACAACAGCCTGGTAATTCATTAACTGAGGCGATTGCGCAAAAAGATGAGCAGCCGACAGAATTAAAGCAATGATAAGCAGGGAGTGTTTTTTCATATAGCCTTTGTTAGTGTGATTTAATTTTGGAGCAACAATGTAAAACTAATTTACGTAAGTTATGTATTTGTTAACAACGGTATTTTAAAATGCTCATTTATACAAAGAGCCGCTGAGGATTTTGTTCCCAGCGGCTCTTTCAATAATTCAACATACCGGTTGCCTAGTAGCTCAGTACTTTCAACAGTAGCGTTTTACCGGCATCCATTTCGCGCTTAATAGCGTCGGCACCATCTATAACTTTGCATACCGTCAGGTCGCCCTGCACTTCATCAACTTTAACCTCACCAATTTTTTTGGGGCGATCATAAACTTTGCCATCAACATTTATCTGGTCGTTTTCATACACCTGTAGTTTCGAACTTGAGCTGTACCAGCTTAAGGCACTGCCCTTTTTGTGTTCCAGGTCGGCATCGCTACCGCCCTTAATAAGCACCTTGTCAGGCATTCCCTTTTTATTGAACGACTCAATTTTAATAATTTTCATGTCTACCGGAAAAACCTCGTTTACCCAGCCTCTGATAAATCCGCTTAATGCATTCACCGCATTGGTTGTTGCGAGGTTGGTATTAGACCAATCAACTTCGGTTCTCCAGGCTGCATTAATAATTTTGGATGCTTTTACTGAGGCCGTACTCACCTCCGCAACCATTATATTTACAGTAACGGTGGCATCAATACCTGGCACCGTATAATTCTGCGTTACCAGTTTGCCGGTATATTGGTCTTTTACCAGCTGTTGTTTAGGGATATTAATATTATTAAGAAAGACGGAATTGATATTGCACGAAACAATATACTGCGCACCGCTTTGGTCAACCACGCTGAATCTGGTTTTAGATGCAAAAATACTTGAAATAATACCCGTAAGCTGGTCATTGTAAGTGTTATCACCAGTGGATGAAGTGGCCGGTGTGATGGCAATATTAAAATGATCGGATGCAGGGGCATCTTGCGAAAAGCCGACAAAAAACAATGACAAAGCCAGGAGGGTTAAAATTTGCTTTTTCATAATAATGGGTTATTTGAGGTTTAAAAATGAGTTACTGTTTATATTGAAAGCTCTTTTTAAGGGGGACATTTCAATATATATTTTGTAGATAATTATAACTACGCAAGAATACAAAAAAAAGTAAAAAGGAATGATTGTTTCCATAAATAATAATTTTACTGTTGTGCCTGTTCTTATTAAAACCAACTTTAGGTCGTTACCGGTTTTGACTTTAGGTTGGCTTATAAGCTTGCGAAAGCAAAGAAACGCCGGCTCGAAATAGCATTTATGCAAAAAAGTGGGCAAATCTTAACCGGCGTTGTATATGCTATATGGGCCTAAATGTTGCAAAACCCTTATCAGATGCAGGTTCAAGGTGTCTGAATTCTTAACTTACAGGTCTTACTCCGACGTTACGATGGCAGGACTAATACCTTATTTTCGCATAAAAAACATATGGCATATACACCGCAGGATTTTCTGTTCCAACTGGTTAACAGTCTTGACCCGAAGCAGAAAAAAGATTTTCTGGGTAAGCTAAAACAAACATCCGGGGCCAGGGGCAAATCAAACTACCAGGTATTATTTGAAGAGATGTCGCTCATGTCGCAGTACGACGAGCTGAAAATAAAACTAAGGCTGGAAAGATACATGACAGTAGAAGTTCTTTCGGTGGTAAAAAATAAACTTACCGAAAGACTGCTGGATTACCTGCGCGAAACGACCGAAGAAACAACCTTGGCCAGGTTGCATAAATGGCTCGATTACATTGAGATTTTATTCAATAAACAAATGTACCGCGAGGTGGATTTATATTGCGAAAAGGTTAAGAAAGAGGCCTGGCAGGGCGACTTTCATACCATCGTTATTGAGGCTAACCGGTGGAAAGGATTTGTAATACAGTTTACCGTGCGCGAAAATATTATGGGTGTGCTGCAAGCGCTGCGTGCCGATACCCAGCGCTCGCTGGATATGATTGCATTAAGCCTTCCGGCGGGCGATTTCTACAGAAAGGTGATGGGCAAAATACAGCAGCACTTTAACCTGCGCAACCGCATTTATACCAGCGAACTTCTGGCCCTGAAAAATGACCCAATGTTTGAACTGGATGCTTCCAACGAAAATTATTCTTTTCTTCCGGCCTGTTACATTGCCATGGCCAAACATTTTATATACCTGGCCGAAGGTGACATGGAGAAAGCTTTTGAGCAGGAAAGTATGGTATGGAAAAGGATAAATACCGATTTTCAGTTTTACTATAAAAATAAAAAAGCCGAAACACAGGGCGCCATTCTAAATTACATGGAGGCCGTAAGCAAAACCAACCACACCGACCTTTTTCAAAAGCACATGGCTTTTACCGAAAAACTTTTAGCGAAAGAGGAAAAAGGAAATATCCACCTGGAACTGGTTACCAAAATTTACCAGCTTTACATGCTGGCCAAAACAAAAAAGGAAAAGCTTACACCAAAAGATATAGCGCCATTTGAACAATTACTAAAAAGCGGCACGGCCGACCAGTTTACAGAGTTTAAGCACCTGATTGAAAGCTACCTGGCCAATGCTTTTTTCCTAATGCGTGATTATGAGCAGGCCAAAGAATATGTAATGGCTATTCAAAAAGACTATACCCGTACCGAGGTGCGGGGCGATAACTATGAATATTCCCGCATTAGCTATATCGTGTACGAAGCCGCAAGAATTATTAGCCGCGGGCTAAAGAATGACGATATACCCGGCTTACAAATGCTCATAAAGCCCTATTACGACCATATTCGCAACAAACCCGAAGCAGACGACTACCGGTTTGAGTTTGCCCTGGTAAATTTCTTTAAATCGCTAAAGCAGAACATGGACAAGGCTAAAACGCTCAAAAAAATTGATGAGTTGGAAAAAGAACTGGATACTATTTTCAGTGAGAGAACCGGATACCTGCAAATTATCAGGGCCAATTTCGATTATCCCTATTTATTAAACAGGTGGAGGGCATATTTAAAGTGAATCCGACCTCTTAAAAACAAAAAAGCATTTCACCATTGGGTGAAATGCTTTTATATGTTGCCCTTAAGGCTAAGCGGTTGGGTTAATTACTTAACTTCAACTTCAGCGCCCGATTCTTCAAGTTTCTTCTTGATATCTTCAGCGGTTGCTTTGTCAACTTTTTCTTTAACTGGTTTTGGAGCGCCGTCAACTAAGTCTTTAGCTTCTTTCAAGCCAAGGCCAGTGATGTCTTTCACAATTTTAACCACGTTAAGTTTCTGAGCGCCAGCGGCTTTCAAAATTACGTCGAATTCAGTTTTTTCAGCGGCTGCGGCTGGTCCGGCACCAGGTCCGGCAGCAACTGCAACTGCAGCAGCGGCTGGTTCGATACCGTATTCTGATTTAAGGATACCTGCTAATTCCTGAACGTCTTTTACTGATAAGTTTACTAACTGCTCAGCTAATGCTTTAAGATCTGCCATTTTTTATAAGTTTTAATGAGTTAAACCATATTTTGCCCTTACCAACCCTGCCCGTAACTGTGCCCTCACAAACACATGCCCAAACGGGGCTTTAAAGAACTGCCATTTTCATCAATGTGGAAGCAGATTTGAAAACGGACGGCAAAAGTAACATTTCCTCCCGTTTCTACAAATATTTTGGTAAGAAAATGGGGAAAGTCCGATGATTTGGCAGGCTAAGGTTAAATAAATAGCTTTTGGAACTCGCTCAAATCTACCTCAAAATACTCTTCCCTGATTTTATCGAAATCAAAGTCGCTTTTATCGGGAACCAGGAAGCGTACAACATCTTTACCATCAACATTTTGCGAATTAAGGGTCATCTTACCCTTATAATAACCTGTCCCTTCGTCCAGCATTTTCACTATGGCCGCAATGAGATTCGTTTCATTATAGTTAGATGCATCGATATACGTATCCATTTCGCCATATACCTCCGAAACCATGGTAATTTCCTGGTTCCATTTACCATTAATATGGGTTTTAAGGAATTCATAGCCCTTACGGTCAAGCACAAAAAACTGCGTTTCTTTAAACATTTCCCAGTCCTGATGTATGTTGGGGTACCTGTATTTTCCGTTCAGCTTCTCCACCAAAAGCACGTACAAATCCTTTCCCTTATAATTCAATGCACAAATTTGTAAAGATTTAAAGTTTTGAGATTCGAACGAGAGCGAAATATCGCCATAGGTGTTTGGCTTATCGTCTATCAGGTTATCGTTCTTTATCCATTTTCCCGAGGTTTCATTTTGCTTCCATCCCTTTGCCTTTGTCAGCTTAGGCGATTTCTTTTCAAAAACATAGGTTTCCCGGTCGGTGCGGCTTTGCGCAAACACACATTGGGTTATAATGAATAAGACGAGAACAAAGGTAGCATTCAGTTTTTTCATGATTTTGAATTTATAGTGCCAATATTTTAGTGCACTTAGTTCTTCTTGATGTCGGCAATGGTTACGGTATCGCCCACTTGTTTTGAGGTCGAGTCCAACACATCATTGGGCGCAGTTTTAGGTGCCACGGCCATTGTATCTGCAATTTGCGTGTTACCAGCATTGCCGGAAGAATTGCCACCACAAGAAGTAAGCGCCAGGCCAATAGCCACGGTAAAACCGAAGAAGGCTCTTTTCATGTTAAATTGATTTAATGTTCGCGCTAAAATAGATTTTCGGAAAAATATTTCCAAAAATTAATTCAGGGCTTTGCTGAAATAAAAAGAATTTAATTTTTTGGGCAGGTTCTATTCTTTCAGCATCAGCGCCCGTATCTCTTTCACCGGTGCCGAACCATAGCTTAAAAACTGCTCATGAAATTTTTTGAGGTCGAATTGGGCACCTTGTTTTTGTTTCATTTCTTCCCGTAACTCGTAAATTTCAGTAAGCCCGTCAAAATAGCTGGCCAGTTGCACCTGGCTAAGGGTGGCGCGCTTCCATTTTTCATGCGCCTCAGCCGTTTGCTGAAAAGCCTGCTTTACAATCAGATCAAGCACCTGCTCCTCGCTCCAGTTATTGCAGTGAATGTTGTAGTCGAGTATAAAATTGCAAACTTCACGCAGATTCCACTTGTCATAAAACAATTGCATTTCGGGGCTTTTGCCATAGCCCTCTTCAATCATCATTCGTTCACTGTAGCAAGCCCATCCTTCAATCATGGCTCCGTTTCCAAAAATGATTTTCAGTATATCGGGTGTGCGGTTGGCATAAATAAGTTGTGTATAGTGGCCCGGTATGGCCTCATGAATGTTCAGTATCTGTAACACATAATCATTGTACTCGCGCAAATAACTTTCCGCTTCCGAATCAGTATACGCCGTGAGCGGGGTAACGTTGTAATAGGTGGCAGCATCTTTATCATAAGGACCCGGAGCGTTGATACCAGCCCCGGCAACACCGGCATCATACTCAGGGGTTTTGCGCACTTTCAACGGCTTGGTGCTGTCTAAATCAATAATATGGTGAGCATTGATAAAAGCGGTCAATTCAGGTAACTGTCGCTCAATGGTAGCCATAAAAGAATCACGCCGGCAATGCTGTTCCGATATTTTATCAATCAGCATTTTTATTTTAACCAGGGTATCTGCAGGGGCCTTGGTTTTGGCAAAATATTTAGGCCACAGGCTATCGGTTAGCTGGTTCATATCCCGATGCAGCCATGCCTTCCTGGCCTCGGCTTTTTGGTACATTTCATCCGCCGAATAGCGCGAGTCAATATCGAGTAAAAACTTCTTGGCATACAACTCTTTCCCTATTCTGAAACTGTGCATTTTGGTGGTATCGCTTTTAGCCAGCACTTCATGCTGCAGCCAGTTCACATAACCTTCAATGGCCTTTTGAGCGGCACTGGCATTGGCTTTAAAAGTTGATTTTTCAGTTTCGCTAAGCGTTGATTTTTGAAGAGAGTCGGGAAATGCGGATTTGAAAAAATAAAGAGAACCATTGTTTTGGTCTATGGCCAATTTGGTATGCTCAAAAGTAGGGTTGAGCAAATTACTTTTTGCAGCTTCAAAATATGCCGGAGCATTTTTTAGTTTGGCAGAAAGAGCGCGCAACTTCGCATCTAGGCTCTCGCCTTTATAATCCAGGATATTAAAAATAGACTCTCCAAGATTGTATGACGAAGGATCCCATTCATAACTCCTAAATTCCTTGACATTAAAACGAATGCTTTCCGCATAGCTTTGCAGCATCCGGTAATCGGTTTTATCATTACCCCGTAACGAGTCCGACTTGAAATCAGCCAGATGCTCATCTATCCAGGCGGCAAACTTCAACTCTGCATCTCTGGATGCCGCATTTGGAATGACGAGTACGCTGTCGTACTTATGATACCCCTGCGAAGTAGCCCAACCGGGATAGGTAGCCCAAAGCTTTTCTATAAACTCGTTTTTAAAAGTTCCGAAGTCTTTGTGGCAGGATGACAACACCAAAAGCAGTAATACAGGTAATACAGGCAACTTTTTCATCTCGGGTATTTTGCGCAAAATAATAAAAGAAATATTGGTATAAAGGTCACATCCCCATATGCCTGATTTTACCACCCATACTATTTGGTTATTTGAAATTTTTTTCCATAATTTTCAGTTACAAACCCCATGTATCATGAAACAGTTGTACCTCTTACTCTGCCTCATTTTTTTTACCTCCGGTTATTTAAAATTAAGTGCACAATGCGATAATGGCCGCTATTACAACCAGATTTTTAGTGAGAATACCACCACTGTTCAGTACGGAAATGCCGTTGAATATAATGGCATTGACACTAACCTGTTGGTGGATATTTACCAGCCCAGTGGCGACAACTTTGCCCACCGTCCACTCATGATTTTTGCTTTTGGAGGAAGTTTTACTGCGGGTATTCGCCAAAGCCCTGACCTGGTTCAGATATGTACCTACTTTGCCGAGCGGGGTTATGTGTGCGCTTCTATCGATTACCGGTTGGGGGTACCAAACGGCAACTCCAACGACACCAATATGTTTGCAGCCTTAATCCGGGGCGTTCAGGACATGAAAGCCGCCGTAAGGTTCTTTTATAAGGATGCCAGCACGGCCAATCAGTTCCGTATTGATACCAACCAGATTTTTATTGGTGGTGTTTCGGCCGGGGCATTTATTGCGCTCGACTATGCCTATATGAAATTTCAATATTTCTCAAGACCGGTGCCCGGATTTGCAGCCCCTATTATTAATGAACTGGGCGGCCTTGACGGAAATAGCGGAAACCCCGGTTATTCTGAAAACATAAAGGGGGTCATTGATTTGAGTGGGGCCATTTACGACACCTTGTGGATTCAACCCGGCGACCCTATGCTGGTGGGTGAGCATGGCACGATGGACAGCACCGTTACATGTTGGTGGGACAGTGCTTATGCCGCAAATAACATACGCTCTGATTTTTATGGCGGGGGCGATATCAAAAACCGCATGGACCATATCGGGTTTCACGATACCTTAAATTTATTTTATGGTGCTGGTCACTGCCCTTTTATCATTCCGTTTAACGAAACACTTCAGGCAATTTTGAACGTTCCGAATTACATGGATACCACCGAGTGGCTTATCCGCGATTTCCTTTATCAGAATGTAACCTGCGACTCAAGCATGGCGCTTGGCATTCATGAGTCCGATGGCAACATTGCTGTTTCTGTATTCCCTAATCCTTCCGATAACCAGGTTTGGATTTACTCGCACCAGTCTGCTGATATGGATGTTTCTGTAGTTACTATGCTTGGCCAAATCGTGCAAAAACACGTGCTGATTGCCAACTCCGAACTATCTCTTTTCAAGAGCGACTTTAATAATGGTGTTTACCTGCTTCAGTTTACCGACGGTAACACCGGCAAACTGCTTCGAACCGATAAGATTGTTTTTGAGTAACCGGTTAATTGCAAAGAAAATTTAAACAGTTGAACCCTGGCATTAATGTTATTTACTTTGCCCCGTAAACCAAACATCCGAAAAATGAAAAAAATCCTTTTCCTTACTCTGTCACTTGCGTTTGCAGTATCCGGCACCTTCGCTCAAAGCGGCGGCCTTAGCTTTTCAACCGGCCAGCAACCAACAACATCTGATGCCGAGGCAAGAGCCAAAGAATCTACCGATAAAATTAACAGCATCCTTAATTTAACCCCCGACGTTTATAACCAGGTACTACAAATAAACCGGAACTTCTTCAGACAAGGGCCAAGCATGGGTGCCGGAAGACAAGCGGCTAAAGCCGCCAACGGGCGCGACCAACAACTAAAGTCAGTGCTCTCTTTTGACCAATGGCAAACCCTGCAAAACGCAAAGCAGCAAGGGCAGGTTTATTGATATTACAATACCAATTCGGCCAGGGTGCGGTAAACCTGTTTTCTGTGGCGGCTAAAGTGTATTTCGAAAAATGCCAGCATCTGGCTGATGTTCATTTTGCCGGCTATGGCGTGTTTCCATATTTCCTTTTTCAGGTCCGCTTCGGGTAGGCGGTTCAATAAATTCAAAGTATCCATCCGTACTTTCTCCCATCTTTTTTCCAATTGAGCGATGGAAAAAAACTCAGTTGAAGGCTCAATCATTTCGGGGGCCTTATACTTAATGTTCAGCACAAACACCGTTTTGGTAAGAAAAAAACGCCACTGGCTACCTAAACCCGCTACCGGCACTTTATTGGTGTTTTGTGTTTTCTTTTGCAGATAAGCCAGTGAGGCCTCTTCTGCCTTTACCAGGTGTTCAACTACCTGTGCTATGCTCCAGGCCTTCGGCAAAGGTTTTTCGTTAATTAGTTCATCGTCATAACTCCTTAAATCATCAAACAAATCCTTGCGGCCTTTTTCGAGTTGGTCGAATTGCTGTTGCAAATGAGCGTTCATACATCTGATTTTTTGTAAAGAAAAACAAAGTTCATCTAACCAGGGTTGATACGCCTCTACGGTTTAAAATCGGGGTCAGCAGCGCCCTTCTTTTTTAACTTGTCGTATAAGTACGAAATAGGATTTGAAAATCTGGCTTTAGGTGTTATGTTACTGTATTTAGGGGCTTCAATACCCATAAAATCTACCCGCAAATCACGGGTATCCAAAAACGCGGCTTTAAATTCATCTACATCTTTAAACGGATAGATGTTCACCTCGTGTAGTTTTATAAAGTCGTGAATCAGTTCAATTTGAAGGGTGTAATATTGGGTTGAATCAAAATCAGCCGCCCGGAAGACACGCGTTATGTAACCAGTTGAAGAAAACTCCAGCGAATCGCTTTTCGAAACATACATGGTAAAGCTTCCGTCGCCATTGCAGGTTAACCCGCGCCCTGAAGCCACTATCCTGATATTAGCCAGCGGAACCGGAACATGCGAGTTAATATCAACCACCTTGCCTTTAATCAAAAACTTACCAGCCGTGTAATCAAAATTGAGCTGGGCATTTAAAGAAAATGAACTTACCACCAACACACACGTCAGAATCGTCATCATCACTATGTTTCCCGTCCATTTCATTTCCTTACTTCAACATTAAATTATTTGCCACGAAGTTTAAATACAAAGCATTTTCAAACCATGTATTTCTTTATGCTCTTCGTGCCTTTGTGGCATAATCACTTCAAAAGCAAAAGTCCTCACCGCATTAACGGCAAGGACTTTATTTTCTTGTGCGAATTAAACAGCTTACTCAGCTACCACTTCAAAAGTAACGGTAACCTTGTGGCTTTGGCCCAAACCAACTTCGGCAGTATAAGTGCCCAGTGATTTTACCTCGCCTTCGTTAATCTTTATTTTTCTGCGGTCAACTTCTACCTGCAGCTGGTTCTTAATAGCTTCGGCTACGTGGTATACCGATACGCTACCAAAAATTTTGCCTGTAGTTCCAACCTTAGCGCCAATTTTTAAAGTAGCGCTGGTTAAGCGGGCCGATATTTCATTGAACTGCTCAAGCAGTTTGGCTTCGCGTTTTTCGCGTGCCTTTACTCTGCCTGAAAGTTGTGCCAGGTTGCCGTCATTTTTAATAACTGCAAAACCCTGCGGTATAAGATAGTTTAATGCGAATCCCGGGCGAACGTTCACCAGGTCGTCGGCGAAGCCGAGTTTTTCAACATCTTTTACAAGTATTAGTTCCATTGTTTAAACTTTTAAGGATTCAACCATTTATTTTAATAAGTCTGCTACGTAAGGCAGAATTGCAATGTGGCGGGCACGTTTAATTGCCTGGCCAATTTTACGCTGATATTTCAACGAGTTGCCTGATAAACGGCGTGGAAGAATTTTTCCCTGCTCGTTTATAAACTTCAACAAATAGTCAGGGTCCTTATAGTCAATATACTTGATACCGTTTTTCTTAAAGCGGCAGTATTTCTTCTTAACCAAACCAATTTTGGTAGCGGTTAAATATTTTATCTGGTCGTTACTAGTTGCCATTTGCTACCTCCTTGGTTTTATCGGTCGTTTGAACTTTTTTATTTCTTCCTACTATACCTGCGCGCTTGTCGTCGTTATATTTTACAGCGTACTTATCAAGTTTCACTGTTAAATAACGAAGAATGCCTTCATCACGTCTAAACGCAATTTCCAGCGTGTCAACCGCTTTTCCGTTGGCTTTGTATTCCACCACATGGTAAATGCCGGTGTTCTTTTTGCCAATCTGGTAACGTAAGTTTTTGAGGCCCCAATGTTCCTGGTGAACAATCTCGGCTCCCTGGGACTTAAGTAGCTCAACATAATTGTTGATCGACTTTTTGGTGTCATCTTCCGATAACACGGGAGTGAGAATAAATACTGTTTCGTACTGTGTAAGCATGTTTCTCTGCTTGTTTTAGGGTTCGCCTGATAGGGCGAACTGGGTTAAAAAAATTTGGACGGCAAAGATAACCCGATATAGGGAATTTCCAAATATTGATTTATCATCCCCGCAAAGCGGCACTTAAGCCTCCATTTGGGGGAAGTTTGGAGACTGGAGGGGGGTATACCTTTTTGAAAAATCACCATTGATTATCAGTTAGTTAAGTGGCCATTTCGGAAAAAAGGTATACCCCCCTGCAATTTTCTATATGTATATACATGATAATCAACAAACTAATATGTTATAAAAATATTAACTTTATATAAGGGGAGGTATACCCCTTATAAACTGCTCCCGGCGCCTATGCAGAACCGCCAAAATCTTTACACCCTACCTCCGTTTATCGCGGGTATAATAAATTACAAACGGAAAGCGCCTGGTTAAGCCGGGCTATTTCCAAGCCCAATAAAACTGATACCGCACTAACCCAACCGGGGTAAACAGGCATCATTTGGGATAAAGCAGAAAGGCAAAAGGTCATTATTAATTAATTCGTTATTTATAACGAAGATTAAAATGTATCTTATAATTCATAAATTTACCACTGCATCCCCTCTTCGGTAAATGTTCTTCTTCATTTTGCTGCCATTTAATAACGGTTAAAACAATTTAGTCACAACGTGAGAGAAAATACCTTTAGTAAAGCATGCCTGGTAATTGCTGTATGTATAGTTTTAATTGCCACCGGGTGTAAAAAAACGCCGGCTACTATTACTGCACCGGCGTCCCAACCTGCCTGTGGCACAGCCTGGATAGGTTTGGCCGATACGGGCTATATAACTTTCGCTCTTAAAAACAATGTAAGGCTGGCAGCCATTTTTTCGTACAACGGCACGCTAACACCCGACATTAGTCAATGGCTGTCGTTTTTTCAACTGGCCCAGCAACGCGGCGTAAAGCTCAGGATTTGCCCGATACCGGTAACAGCCGCCGAGTACCTGGACGACCGGCATGCCGCCGCTGAAATGGCCGTGCTGAACAACTTTATGCAGGTATTGCAAACCGCTGGCATTAAGCCCTGCGAAATTATACTGGATATTGAGGGCGAAAACCCCGCCAAATATTGCGATTCGCTGGTACAGTTTGCGCTGGGCAGCACATCGGCGCGCGATACCTTAGTGGCCAATGCCCTTAGCATAGCCGGGCGCGACTCGGCCATTGCCTTTTACCAGGCCTATGTTAACCAGTGCCACAGCACCGGCTGGAAGGTGGGCGCCACTACGCTTAACCAGGTAGCTATCGAAAACGTGGGCGATATTACCATCGAACGTGCTTTGGGAATACCCATTACAGGTATTACCTGGGATTTTGTTACCTACCAGGCCTATCGCACTTCCACTTTTCCGGTTTCAGCTTCGCTGGGTTTCCCCAATGCTACTTCGTACTTTGTTTACTTATTCGCCCAGCGGGCGCAACTGCATTATGGTGCTAACGGCGGCCTCGATATTGGTATCATGGGTGTTAACGCCGACCCCGGACTGGGCTACCCCACCTTTAGCGATTGGCAGAATGATGTAGATGCCACCCGCGCAGCAGGCCTTAACCCCGACCTGGTTGCCGGTTTTAGAATGGAAACAGCCCGGGAGCCTATAACAACTGTGCCCGCCGATTCAACGCTTTTCTTTTCTCAGTTATCCAGCGCTCCGGTACCTGCAGCACCTGCACACGATTATACCAGTACCGATTATGTGGTATTGTACGACTCGGCCGATGCATGGTTGAGGCCATTGCTGCCGCAGTAGTGGCTGCTTAATTAAAATTACTTCCATATTGTTGCCCAAGGCAATTTAAAATGTAAGTAAAAATTAGAGTTACCCATGCTGCGCAAGGGTCGCGCTTTACGATGCAACTCCTCGCTCCCTGTGCATAAGCAAAACCGAATTTTTTACCTATTAATTATGATAAGTGGGAAAATTGTTAGATTTAATCGGCCATTATACTTAACCTACTTAAATTAAATACTTTATGCCATTTTCATTGATGCACTTTATTGGCTTGTTAGCTACCAAAGACACCTCTTTTAAAAAGCTGAGCCGCATTAAAAACAGTTCAATGGACCCCCTCATTGCGCTTCTGCCTGTTGGAGGGGTTACTACAGTATTGCATACGCCCAAAATAACCGAAACCATTGCTTATATACCGTATGATAAGCAGATGAAATACAAGGATGCACTTGAGTACCTTAGAACGCAATTAAATTTGAGGGAAATACAGCAGATACCCTTTGCTATACCGGTACAGCCCACCATGAAAATGGATGAGTTTTATACGCTATCGCGCTCGTACCCCGGCGGTCCTTTGCTCGACCCTGGCACTTATATACATGTGTTTAAAATAACCTATAAAAGCAGCAATGGCAATATGGCTTCGCTAACCAGGGTGGGCACGCGCGAAAACGTCACTTTTACTTCAGACCCCGCCGGAGCGCCTTTTAACTACGTCCAGGCAAATACGCCCCGTCATTTTGTGCAGGGTGCAACCACAAATTCAGGCGCAAACCTGGGTTTTGCAAAAGATGACCATTCTACCATTATCCCTTCGGTTATATGTGCCTGGCCCCGTGTTACCGGTGAGCTGGTGGCCGAACAACTTTACGAGTATACCACCGATGGCATCAACTGGCACACCATACCCGGCGCAGCTTATCTCATTAAAAAAGGTGTACGTGCATCGGGCAATGGTCATGTATTTTATTTTGCAAAAACCAACTGGATGCCGCAAAACAACAAAGTATACCGTTTTGAAGTAGAATACCCCATCGGCGCGCCGCCCGCCGTTATGCCTCCATCCGGCGTTAATCTGCAAAAAGGTGGCAAAATACAGAACAATATTGCCGATTACGGACGGGTGATAAGTGCGGGATAATACCAGGATGCTTTGCCATGCCTCTATTTGAATTTCAAATACGGTAACCTCTTTAAGCCTCGTCGGGTCATCCAAAAGGTAACCCTGTTGTCCTAAGTCCCGCGACGCTCTGACCCCAACTGGTCACCGTTGTTCGAAGTCTCAGCGTAGCGCGACTTCGAACTTTACCATGAAAAAAGCGGTCTCCCGACCAC
>Ga0316217_10004184_pt1 | contig 15820 bp, 10 predicted proteins | sample 1anoAmetaG_FD_203633 | JGI IMG/M metagenome (GOLD analysis project Ga0316217, IMG submission 203633) | Freshwater microbial communities from Trout Bog Lake, Wisconsin, USA - 1anoA | ecosystem: Environmental > Aquatic > Freshwater > Lake > Hypolimnion/Profundal zone | place: USA: Wisconsin... | reverse complement strand
CCAACTGCACCGTGGGCCAGTACACCACTTCCGGCGGCACGGTCAACGCGGCGCTGGTTTCCGGGTTGAATAGCGTTGGGGGCATTGTCGTTTCCGGCTCGGACATGTTTGTTACGAGCTATGAGACCGGCACAGTTGGTGAATACACCACCTCCGGCACGACCGTGAACGCGGCGCTAATTTCCGGATTGAATGGCCCGGAGGGCATAGCGTTGTCCGGCGCGGATTTGTTTATCACGAATACCAATGGCGGCACCATTGGCGAATACACTACTTCGGGTGTTACGATAAATGCTTCGTTGGTTTCTGGGCTGAGTTTCCCATGTGCCATCGCCGTGTCGGGATCGGACCTGTTTGTCACCGGCCAAACTGGCAACGGCACCATTGGTGAATACACCACTTCCGGGGCCACCGTAAACCGCGACTTGGTTTCGGGGTTGAATTTCCCGGAAGGCCTTGCCGTGTCCGGATCCGACTTATTTGTCACGAATACGGAAGGGGATACGCTTGGTGAGTACACCACCGCTGGTGCCACGGTCAACGCCGCGCTGATCTCAGGGTTAGTTCAACCCACCGGACTTGCCTTATATGGATCCGACCTGTTTGTTGATAACGCCAGCTACAGCAATGACGACGGCACGATTGGCGAATACACCACCACCGGCGTCCCGGTGAACACCGCGCTGGTGACGCAGTTGAGCGAACCCGAGGGCATTTGCGTGACCGCCCCCACGGTCACTGGTGCCCCGGCACAATTGGCCATCAACCAGCAGCCCAGCAACGTGATGGTGAACAGCGCCATCAGCCCGGCGCTAACCGTGGCGGTCGAAGATGCCAGCGGCAACTTCGTGACCAGCGACAATTCCGATGTGACGCTAACGGTTGCCAGCGGCCCTGCCGGTGGCGCCATCGCTGGTATCGATGTGGCCGCCGCGGTCAATGGTGTGGCGACATTTAATGATGTCTCGTTCAATGTCGCCGGCACCTACACGCTCACGGTCAGCGACACCACCGACAGTCTACCGGCCATTACGTCCAATCCCTTTGCGGTGGAATCGGCAACGGGACGGCTTTTTGTCGCGAACAACAACGACACGATTGGCGAATATACCACCTCCGGCACGACGGTGAAGGCGGCGCTGATTTCGGGAATGGGGTCTGGCATCACCGTTTCCGGATCGGATATGTTTGTCGTGAGCAGCGCTGCCGGCACGGTGCAGGAATACACCACCGCCGGGGCACTGGTCAATGGGCTGCTGATCTCGGGGTTGGATGACCCGAGTGGGATTGCCGTCTCGGGATCGGATCTGTTCGTCGTTAACGGCGGTAACGGTACGATTGGTGAATACACCACCGCCGGCGCGGTGGTCAACGCCGCGCTGGTCACCGGGCTGGATAATCCCTGGGGCATCACCGTGTCCGGCGCGGACCTGTTGGTTACGAATTTTGGTGCCGGCACGGTGGGCGAATACACCACCGCCGGCACCACGGTCAACGCCGACCTGATCACCGGAATGGTGGGACCGTCGGCCCTTACCGTGTCAGGATCAGACTTGTTCGTCACGGACTGGACGGCGGGCACCATCGGCGAATACACCACCGCCGGCACGGTGGTCAATGCCGCGCTGGTCACCGGAGCGATCAATCCGGATGGCATTGCCGTGATCGGATCGAACCTGTATATCACCGATGTCTGGAACCAATTGGATGGCGCGATTGCCGAATACACCACGGCCGGCACCACGGTCAACACCGACTTTATTCAGGGCATGGCCGAAGCCGGCGGGCTGGCAGCGTCCGGTTCCGACCTGTTCGCCACGTCCTTTGGGGGCACGAATTTCCTGGCCGGGGTCAGCGAATACACCGCTGCCGGTGGCACGGTCAACAGCCAGTTGGTGGCGCAGTTGGCTGATCCGGTGGCTATTGCCGGCTGCGGACCAAACCTGTTTGTCTTAAACGAGGGCCTTTTCGGCATTAACAGTTGCATTGGGGAATTCACCGCCGCTGGCGCGACGGTCAACGCCGCGATGTTCCCAGGGGGGAGTGCGGCCATCGCCGGCTGCGGTTCGGATGTGTTTATTGGCAATGGCACCACGATCGGTGAATACACCACCGCCGGCGCCACGGTAAACGCGGCGCTGATCACCGGATTGGCCAGCGGTCCGGCGGCCATTGCCTGCACGGGAGCGGACCTGTTTGTGCTGACTTCCGGGGGTACCAATGACGGTATTATTGGTGAATACACCACCGCCGGCGTGCCGGTGAATCCGACCTTGATCTCGGGTTTGAGCGGCACACCGACCGGCATCGCCGTCTTGGGATCGGACCTGTTTGTCTCCAACGGCAGTGCCGGCACGATTGGCGAATACACGATTGCCGGCGCGACGGTGAACGCGGCGCTGGTTTCGGGGTTGAGCGATCCTCCGGGCGTGGTGGCGTACGGTTCGGACCTGTTTGTCGTGAACCAGAAAGCCAATACGGTGGGTGAATATACCACCTCCGGCGCGACGGTAAACGCGGCGCTGATCGCGGGCCTGGGGGGACCGACGGGGATTTGTATTGCCGTCCCCCCGGTTGGTGCCGCCACGCAACTGGCCTTTGACCAGCCGCCCACCACCGTGATGGGCGAAAGCACGATTAGCTTGAACGTAGACGTGGAAGATGCCAACGGCAATGTCGTTCCCGGCGACACCTCCAGCGTCACCTTGGCCATCGTCAGCGGTCCGGCCGGGGCGATCTTGACGGGAACCACCACCGTGGTGGTTCAAGACGGCGTGGCGACCTTCAGCGGCCTGGCCTTCACCCAAACGGGGACTTACACCCTGGTCGCCCGTGATAGCGCTGGTGCCATCGCGTCGGCCACCTCCGTGCCAATCGATGACGCCGACGTGACCTTACCCGGGCAGATGTTCGTGACTACCGCCAATGAATATTCCCCGATCGATTTTATTGGCGAATACACCACCACCGGCACGACCGTGAACAGTTCCCTGGTGTCGGGGTTTAATAATCCGGCCGGTATGGTCATGTCCGGCTCGGACCTGTTCGTCATCAACTACGAATCCGCCACGGTCGGTGAATACACGACTTCCGGCGCGATGGTCAACGCTTCTTTGATTTCCGGATTCGACAGTGGGCCGGGACCAATGGATCAGATTGCCATCTCCGGATCCGATTTGTTCCTGGCCATCGATAATCTGGGCACGATTGCCGAGTACACGACGTCGGGCGCGGAGGTAAGCAGTTCGATACTGGCGACCGGCATACCGATGTTCGCACTTGCCGTCTCCGGATCGGATATGTTTGTCGGGAGTTTTACCGGGATCGGTGAATACACCACTTCCGGTGCCACGGTGAACGCTTCGCTGATTTCCGGGTTGAATGATCCGGAAGGCATTGCCGTTTCCGGTTCGGACCTGTTTGTCGCCAATTACAACACGGGCACGGTGGGTGAATACACCACCTCCGGCGCCACCGTGAATGCCGCGCTGATCACCGGATTGACGGATGCGCGCGGCATTGCTGTGTATGGCTCGGATCTGTTTGTCACCAGCTACGACAACAACGGTGAAATCAGTGAATACACCACTTCCGGAGTGCCGGTGAACCCCACGCTGATTACCGGGTTGGGAATACCCGCGTCGCTGGTGATCAGCGCTAATCCGAACGTCACCCCCGCCTTCAGCAATCTCACGGCTTCTGCCAACATCCCCCAGGGAACCTCTTCAGTTACCTTCTCCGGTACGATTGCCACCCCCACGTCCATTCCGCCCAGCACGGAAGACGTGGCCATCACCCTCAACGGCGTTACCCAGACGGCGGCGATCAATGCCCAGGGTAACTTCCAGACCCAGTTCAACATCAGTGCTTTGCCGTCTTCGGCTACACCGTATCCGGTCACCTATGCGTATGCCGGCGATGCCAACTTCAGTTCGGTGATCGACACCACGACCACCAGCTTAAACGTGTACCGCATCCTGGTGACCGCGCCGGACAATCAGTCCGCCATCGCCGAGCAAGGCCAGACCTTTGCCTTGGGCAGTTTCGTGACGGCGCCCAACGCCGTGGCGCCGTTTAACGTCGATGTCAACTGGGGCGATGCCTCGAGCGCTACCGTCATCAGCGACCTCCCCACCGCCGGCACGATTCCGGCTACCGCCCACACTTACACGGTCGGCGGCAACTACACGGTGAGCGAAACCATGACCGATGCCGCGAATCACACTTCCGCCAGCGCCACGTTTAGGGTTACCGTTACCGGGCTGGCTTCCATTGCCGGGACCGTTTATTCCGACACCACCGACAGCGGCGTCTGGACTGCCGCTGATCCGGGTTTGTCTAGCGTGACGGTTTATCTCGACACCAATAACAATGGCAAGCTGGACGCCGGAGAAATCAGCGTCACTACCGATGCCAATGGCAATTATCTTTTCAGCAACCTGCCCGCCGGAAACTACACCGTGCGGGAAGTGGCTCCGGGCGGCTATGTGCAGACGTCGCCGGCGGCTGCGTATATCGACGTTACGCTGGCCGCCGGGCAGACTTCTTTCGGCAATACCTTCCTTGACGCGCCTCCCAAGGCGGTTTACCGGCTTTACAGCCCGGTGACCTTGGAACATCTCTACACCACCGATGCCAACGAATACAACACGCTGGAAAGCTATGTGGGAACGTGGAATGGCGAAGGCCAGGTCTTCAGTGAATACGGCGGCGCGGGCACGGTTGGCGGCGCGGCCGACGAGCCACTCTACCGGCTGTACAATCCGTCGGTGTTACAGCATCTGTGGACCACTGATTTCAACGAATACATGGTGCTGGCCACGGAGGGCTGGAACCAGGAAGGCATCGTCGGCTACGTATTCCCCGCCACCCCCGGCAGCACGGCAGCATCGCTGCCCACGGTGCCTGCCAGCCAAGCGCTGTATCGCCTAATGGCCCCGCAAGTCCACCTGTGGACTACCAGTCCAAGCGAATACGACACGCTGCAAACCGAGGGCTGGACGGGGGAAGGGATTATTGGATACGTCTTGTAGAAAAGCGGAAAGCGAAAAGCGAAAAGCGGAAACAAACTCAGGTATGAAGGGTTTGAAGGTGTGAAAGTGAGAAATGTGAAAACGTGAAACGTGACAAAGGCAATGGCTTTATCACGTTTTACGTTTCAGTTTCGCGTTTCCGCTTTCTAACGGCTACGGCCGTACCGGACCGGGGCCGATATGGATGGGCATCACCGGCATAGGCCGCGTCGTGGGTGGTGGTTGCGGCAGCACGGGACGGGTTGGCGGTGGCGGCGGTGGTAACGCCAACTGCAACGCCTGTAAGATCATCTTTTGCTCCGCTTCCGGCTCGGCGCGCCGCGGCATCACCAACACCCGCCCGTCGGTGGTCGGTAAGTGCACTTCCACCATCTGGATGGCCGACAGCGATTGCAACACCGCGCGCGGTGTGAGGCCCGGCGCCGACGGGGATAATTTCATCCGCGATGTCACGTTCAGGCCGTAACCCAGGAACGCCACCAGGATGTGCGCTTCCCGGGAAGGCTTGGCCGGCGACCGTGCCGTCCGGCCAGGGCGCATAGGCTAGGCAAACTTGAACGGATTGTGGCACCGAGAATCCACAGGGAGAATGCCCGCGAATAATACTCCCGCCCCGTTCACGCCACCGCCTGGTTTTTCTTCAGGTACATCCCCAGCACGCACAGCGTGAAGGCACGCGACCAGATCGGGCTTTCCGGCTCATCCAGGAAAGCGTTCCATAATGCTTCAATGCCATCCTGACGCACAATGCCCAGCGATTTCAGCGACACCAGGGCGTGCTGGCAAAGATCGCGCAGCGGGCCGTACATCCAGCGGCCAATCGGCAAGGTGAAGCCGCGCTTGCGCTGCGCCAGCACCACCGGGCGCAGATAGGGGGCGAAAGCCAGGCGGAGCAGGTGCTTGTCGGCCACGCGGTTGGGCAGGCGGATGTGGCCGGGGATGGCCAACATCAGATCCAACATGCGTTGGTCGAGCATGGGGACGCGGATTTCCAGGCTGTGGGCCATGCCGTTGACATCGCCGTCGCGCAGCAGCATGTTGCCCTGGTAAAAGCGTGATTCAAGCTGGGAAACGCTCCAGACCACGTCAGCATCGTCCACGCTGATGCCCTCCAGTGATTCGCGCGGCAGGAAATAGTTCGTCAGCCCCAGCGGTCCGGCCGTCAAGCCCAGGGCGGCAAGCTGATTGTCGGACATGGCGCGGCGGCGCTGGAAATACAGATCGAAGATGCTGCCGCTGGTGCGGGCCACATCGGCCATTTTCTGGCGTACGGCTTGGGAACGGCCGCTGGCGGCCAGATTGCACATGCCCACCCGCAGCAGCGTGGGCATCCAACCAATCCAACGCATCCAGCGGTGGAGGCGCGGCACATCGCCGAAGCTGGGGTAGCCGCCAAAAAGTTCGTCGCCGCCCTGCCCGCTCAGCGCCACGGTGATCCCCTGGGCACGCACGGCACGGGAAATAATGTAGACGTTCAACCCGTCCATCGACGGCTGGTCCAATGATTGCATCCAGGCCATGGCGGATTCTTCGGCATCGGTGTTGTTCACCTGGATTTCGGTGTGATCGAGCTTGAAGATGCGTGCCGTTTCCTTGGCCAGCGACAGTTCGCTCATATCCGGCTGGTCGGCAAAACCCACGGTGAAGCTGCGCAGGCGATCGGTATGTTTGGCGGCCAAGGCGGCAATCACCGTGCTATCCAGCCCGGAAGACAAAAACACCCCGATGGGCACATCGCTGGCCAGATGATCGCGCACCGACATATCCAGGGTTCTTTCGATGGCGGCGATGGCATCGGGTTCGTGGATCGATGGGTTGGGCTTGGGACAATTCCAATACCTGACCGGCCCCTCGGTAGCGCCGTCGCCCATGACGTGGAAAGTTTGATAGGAACCCGGTGGGAAGGAATTGACATCGCGAAAAACGGTGCGCGGATGCTGCACCGCGCCGTACGCCAACAAGCCGGTGATCCCCTGCATGTCGATCTTGCGCGAGACCAGCCCCGAGGCGAGGATGGCACGCACTTCACTGGCAAACAGCAGCGCCCCACCGCCGTGGGCCACGTACAGCGGTTTGATGCCCATGGAATCGCGGGCCAAGGTCAGGCTCTGTTCCCGGGCATTATAAAAGGCGAAGGCGAACATGCCTTCCAGCCGCTTGATGGCGTCGGTGCCCCAGCGGGTTAGCACCGCCAGCAACACTTCGGTATCCCCGGTGCTTTGCAGTTTTTCACCCAGGGATTCCAGTTCGGCGCGCAGGGTTTTGTAGTTGTAGATTTCCCCGTTGAAAATCAGCGTGTTCCCGGTGGCGGGGTGAACCATCGGCTGATGACCGGCGGGGGAAAGGTCGAGAATGGAAAGCCGGCGAAACCCCAAGCCCAGGGTTCGCCCGCCAAAGGGGACAAACGCGGTGCCGCTGTCGTTGGGGCCGCGGTGAATCTGCGCCTGCGACATCTTCTCGACGGCATCGCGCACTACGGCTTCGCGTTCGGCAATAAGTCCTGCAATACCACACATAGCAAATTCTGCAAACGATTCGCATCCGGCTCAGACATGCCACTGGCCAACACACACGTTGCCGATGGCGGAATTTAGCATCGGCCGCGTTCCTGTCAAGTTGCCGGCGGTGTGTCCGTTGGATGCGCCGGCTTTGGGCGCCCGGCCAACGCGCTGTTCCGCCGGGAAATCGCCACGTGCAAAATCACGGCGACGGCCACCACCACCACATTGGCCAGCGCGCGATTGAACATCAAGCTGCGTTCGGTAATCTGCTGTTGCAGTGCGCACGCGCTGATGGGGGGGCCAAATAAGAAGCCGATCCAGGCGCAGGCGGACAAAATCGGCACCAGCGTCCAGAGCAGCTTCCGGCTGCGTGCCCAGCCAGCCAAGACCAGGGGAATGGCGAAAAGAATCGGAAAGTTGATTTCCGCCGGGGTTATCATATCCAGCAGCAACAGCACCCCGATGAGCATGATGCACAACACCAGCAGCACCAGGCGGGAAATGGATTCCTCCATTTCTTCAAATATGCTGGGCGCCGCCTCACGCAGCAGCGGCAGGCTGCGGCTGCGACGAAACTGGATGGCAATGCCCTGCCAGACATAGAGCACGGCGGTCATCACCAGCAGCGTAATCGCCACCAGATGGCGGTTGGTGATGTGCCTCAGGTCCAGCGGCCGCCCCGCAAAATGATGTTTGACGATCAGATCGAGATAGGTCAGCGCGATCAGCAAGCCGGCAAATCGCACCAATAACCGCCGGCGATTCAACTTGGCACAAAGCAACAAGGGGACGATATACAGGATGGCGAAATTGGAATGTTGCACGCCAATGTCCAGCACCATCGCCACCACCACGATCGCCGCGCAGAGCGGCATCACGCGCGGTGGACGAGCTTCAGGCAGCGTTGGATCAGTGGCTGGCAGCATGGGAACCGCGCAGATAACCTCGAACGAATATCGCTTGACGCAGGCACAGTATCGCAAAGCACCCCGCACTTGGCAAGACGGCTTTTACAGACGGCTTGGACAACAACGCGGCGGGTAAGAATTCTTAGGACCAATATGAATAATCCGCCCCTTTCGCCGTTGGAAGGAACTGGATAATCGCCTCGCGCCCATTTACGATTGCACGCCACGGAGCGACGGTTGTTGGCGTCGCGTCAGCAGACGATGGCCGCGACCGTTTGGAGTGAATTGTGCGGATTGTTATTTGTTGGTCACAAATTTCCGGCTATATGGCGGCGTGCTGGCACGCCCTGGTGCAACGCTGCCCGGACGTGCAGATCGTCGCCTTCAAATCCGGCCAGCAAGGCACCAATGCCGCCTTCGCTGATGAAACCATCCACGGTTTGCCCATCCAGCTTCTGGATGCCGACCAACGCGCCAACGAAGCCCTGATCGAAAGCCGGGTGATCGAGCACCGCCCCGATGTGGTGATTGTGCCCGGCTGGTTGCATCAGCCTTATATGCACCTGCTGCACCATCCTTCGCTATCCTCGGCGCGCTTCATCATGGGCATGGACACCCCCTGGAAAGGCACTTGGCGGCAACGCATGGCCCGCCTCAAGCTTGGCTGGTATCTGGAGCGTGCCGACCGCGTGGTCGTGGCCGGCGAACGAAGCTGGCAATATGCCATGTTCCTGCACGTGCCGGAAGCCAAACTGCGCCGCGGGGTTTACGGCGTGGACTACCAGCATCTTTCCGGGCTTTACGACCGCCGCTTGCAACTGCCCGGTGGCTGGGGCCGAAGTTTCCTGTACTCCGGCCGGTATAACGATGTCAAAGGCATTGACGTGCTGGTCGAAGCTTATATGCGCTACCGGCAAAGCGTGTCCGATCCCTGGCCGCTGGTCTGCTGCGGTCAGGGCGAGATGGGCTACCTGCTTTCGGCCCGCGAAGGCATCAGCAATCACGGCTTTGTGCAGCCGTGGCAAACCGGCGATCTCTACACCACCGCCGGCGCGTTTGTCATGGCCAGCCGCTACGACCCCTGGCCGCTGGCACTGGTCGAAGGCTGTGCCGCGGGCTTGCCCATCCTCTGCACCGAATCGTGTGGTTCCTCGGTGGAACTGGTGCGCAGTCATTACAACGGGATTACCGTGGCCAGTGAAGATCCCAACTATCTGGCCTGGGGCATGCGGTGGATGCACGAGCATCGGGAACGATTGCCGCTCATGGGTTCGCGCAGCCGCGCTTTTGCCGCCCCGTATTCCGCCGAGCGTTGGGCGCAACGCTGGTTGGATATGTGCCAGGAAGTGGTCGCGCTGTACGGCAGCGCGGCGCACACCGATGCCACCCACGCCGCGCCAGCCATCGCATCAACTTAAAATTTGGCGATGACCGCATCGGCAAATTCGTCGGTGCCGGCTTGGCCGCCTAAATCGCGTGTCAAATGCTTTCCCGCGGACAACACCGCATCGTAAGCCGTGCGGATTTTGGCGGCGATCACCTCTTCGTGCAGATGATTCAGCATCATCACCCCCGACATAATCAACGCCAGCGGGTTGGCGATGCCCTTGCCGGCGATGTCCGGCGCTGAGCCATGCACCGCTTCAAACACCGCGGCATCGTCGCCAATGTTGCTGCCCGGCACCACGCCCAACCCCCCCACCAGCCCGGCACAAAGATCGCTCACCAGATCGCCGTAAAGATTCTCCATCAAGAGCACATCCATCCGCGCCGGATCCTGCACCAATTTCATGCAGCCGGCATCAATGATCAACTCCTGGTAGTCGATGTTGGGATATTCTTCCTCGTGGATTTTGCGGGCACAATCCAGGAACAGGCCATCGGACATCTTCATGATGTTGGCCTTGTGGAACACAGTGATTTGCTTGCGATGCCGCCGCGTGGCATAACGGAAGGCAAAGCGTGCGATGCGCGTGCAAGCGGCTTGGCTGGCAACTTTCAAGCTGGTGACCACACCGGGCACCACTTCATTTTCGATGCCGCTATAAAGGCCTTCGGTGTTTTCGCGGACGATGACCATATCCACGCCTTCGTAGCGCGTTTTGACACCGGCCAAACTGCGCACCGGGCGCACCGCGGCGTAAAGATTCAACTTTTGCCGAAGTTGCACGTTAACGCTTTTGAATCCCTTGCCGACCGGCGTGGTGACCGGGCCTTTGAGGGCAACCTTGTGTGCCGTGATCGCCGCCAGGGTTCGCTGCGGCAGCACGGTATCAAACCCCTGTTCCAGCGCCGCCGCCCCGGCCGGAAGTTCCACCCATTCCACCGACAACCCCGCCGCTTCCAACACACGCCGGGTGGCGCGTGTCACTTCCGGACCAATGCCATCACCGGGAATCAAAACGATTGTATGCTTTGCCATCTGGTGGATTCTAGGCTTGTCGCTCGCCCCATCACACCCCCTTGAGCTTTTTCATCCGCGCCTGCACGTCGCGGTAATTGAAATCCCACTGGGCTACTTTGCTGTAATGCTGGAGCGATTCAGCCTTCAGATTTTTCTGCTCCAGCGTGCGGGCACGCCAGTAGAACATCTCTTTGCTCTTGGTGTCGCCTTGGATGGGATAATCGCGGATCAGCCCCGCCAGCGTGTCGTCGGCTTCATCGGCAAAACCGGCCTCCAGGAAACTGCACGCCAGCAAAAGCCCGGCGTCCACCCGGTACTTGGGATCGTTGCGCGCCTGCTGCAACACCGGAATCGCGTCCTTATGCATCCCCAGGTTGAACATGCGCCGGCCCACTTCAAACTTGTAACGCATTTCCGTGGGATAATTTTGGCTGGCGGCTTGATACTCTTCCAATTCAAACTGGTTTTGTTCCTTGCGGAACTGGGCATATTCCTGGCGCAAATCCGCATTGGTGGGATCGGCCGCCAGCGCCGCACGCTTGCCGCGCTCCATCCGCGCCATCTGCTTGATTTGCATCAGGCCGATGCGCAGCCGATACCGATACTGCTTGGTTTTGTCGAAGGCCTGTTGCAGCAATTCGATGGCCCGGCTTTCGTAATCCGGCTGCTCGGTCTTTTCCAACGCATCCACCAGCTTCATCGCCTTGCTGATGTCATCCGGGGCGGCTTTATATTCCGCCTCGGCATCGGCAATGATCGCCACGTGGCCGTCCATGTCCTGCACGTCTTTTTCGGCAAACATCAGCCGCGATTGTTTGCTCATGTCGCGCACGCTGGTGCGGAAGCTGCCGGCTTCGCCGTACTTGCCCGAATCCATCGTGTCCATCGCACCCAGATTCTTCACCTCGGTTTGCAACTCCATATCCTCCGGACGCATCCGCAGCGCGTAATTGGTGGCGTCGGTGGCCAGCTTCCACTGGTTCAACGATTTGTAAACATCGCGCAGGATGATGAACTTGCCGAAGTCGGGCTTTTTGTCATCCGCGTTGGCACGCTGCAAAATCGGCCCGATCCACAGCACGGTGTCGAAATAGCCGCCGCGATGGGCGTTTTGCATCAATGACACCATATAGTCGGTGTTGCCCGGATCATACGCCAGCAGCTTTTCGGCGTTGAGCATGTTCTGTTTGTCGTCCTTGGAACTGCGGCGCAGCTTCATCGCCTCAAAAAAGCCCAGCGATTTACCGCCGCTGGCTTTGCGCTTCATGGAAAAGTCGCGCAATTCCTGATGGGCTTCGACGGCGTCGGGGTCAAAACTCAGCCCGTTCAAATACAACTCGATGCAATATTCAAAGTTGCCCGTGGTGCCGCGGGTGCGGGCGCTGTCGAAAAAGCTCTTCGCTTTGGCGCGGTCTTCTTCGGGGACTTCACGATAACCTTCTGGGATGCTCGCCACTGCTAATCTTTCCTAACGGGCCGCTGTTTCATCCTGGCGCCGGCCGTGTATGCGCGCTTCAATAATGAACCGGAATTGGGCAATCTAATGCAGGCAGGTTGAACCTGTCAATTATTTCGCCTAACCTTTGGTCCATATAATCTTACGTATGGCACACGATCCTGTTGCCATCTTGTTCAGGCAGCCGTTCATTATGTACGACAATATAAAGATCATCCTCTATCCTGACCCTCGACTCAAGCGGATCAGCGTGCCCATTACCGAATTCGACGACAACCTGGAAAAACTCGCGCAAAAGATGCTGGAACTGATGCGCCTGGGACGCGGGGTCGGCCTGGCCGGCCCGCAGGTAGGCAAGAACATCCGCCTGTTTGTGATGAACCATACCGGCCAGCCGGAAGATGACCGCATTTATGTCAATCCCGCGTTGTCCGATGCCGACGGCGACCAAACCGCCGAGGAAGGCTGCCTGAGCATCCCGGAAGTGAACGTGGAAGTTTTGCGTGCCAAAACCGTCCACATGAAAGCGCAGGATTTGCATGGCAAGCCAATCGACGAGGTGGTCAGCGACTACGTCGCCCGCATTTGCCAGCATGAATACGACCATCTCAACGGCACGCTGATTATTGACCGCATGAGTCCTTCCGAGCGGATGACCTACCGCAAGACGCTGCGCGAACTGGAAGAAAAGTTCCTGGCCGGCCCGGATGCCAAGCCCGCGAAAAAACCGGTCATCGCCAAAATCAGGGGCATGTAATGAAAGTGCTATTTGCCGGTAGTGGTGAGTTTGGCGTGCCAACCCTGCGGGGGATCGCGCAAAAAGGTCACGAGCTTGTCGGCGTGATTACGCAGCCAGACCGCCCCGCCGGGCGTGGCCGCAAAGTCGCCCCCACGCCCATCGCCACCGCCGCCAGTGAACTGGGCATCACCGCCATCCGCACCGAGAACATCAACGCCCTGCCGCTGCCGCCGGCCGATGTGCTGGTGGTGATCGCCTTCGGCCAGAAGATCGCCCCGGCGGTCGCCGATCATCCCCGCTTCGGCAGCGTCAATCTTCATGCCTCGCGCCTGCCGGCTTATCGCGGGGCGGCGCCCATCAACTGGGCGATTTTGCGCGGCGAAACCGTCACCGGTAATTCCATCATCCGCCTGGCCCAGAAAATGGATGCCGGCGACGTGCTGGCGATGTCGAAGTTGGAAATCCTCCCCACCGAAACCGCCGGCGAACTGCATGATCGCCTGGCCCTGGATGGCGTGCCGCTGATGCTGCAAGTGCTCGATGATTTAGCCGCCGGCACCGCCACGCCAACCCCACAGGATGAAGCGCTGGCCACGCTGGCACCGAAACTCAACCGGGAATCAGCCGTGATCAATTGGGAAGGCTCCGCCGCGGTGGTTTGCCGCACGATTTGCGGGTTATATCCCTGGCCCGGCTGCCGGGTGCGTCTGCTGGATGCCACCGGTGCCGTGGTGGATCGCATCACCCTGGTTCGCGCCGCCCCCGCCCAGGGCGAAGGCCCGCGCTGGCATAACGCCGAAATCATGGTCGATAGCAATATCAGCCTGGCCAACGGCCAGCAAGCCGTGCAATTATTGGAAGTCCACCCGGAAGGCCGCCGCCCCATGCCGCTGGCGGATTATCGCCGCGGCCACTCGTGGATGCCCGGGATGAGGTTGCAATCGATCACATGAATGCCCGCGATTTAGCGTTAATCTGGCTCGACCGCCGCGCCCTGCCGCACTGGCCGTCGGTGCTGCCGCCAAAACTTCCCCGCGACACCGCTGCCGATCCGCGCGATCATGCTTTGTCCGAGCAGATTGGCATTGGCGTGGTGAAGAACCTGCTGAAATTACAATATCAAATGCAGCAGATTTCCGGCCGCGCCCTGAAAAGCATTGATCCGCTGACGCAGAAAATCCTCGCCATCGCCCTGTACCAACTGCAATATCTGGATCGCATTCCCGCATCGGCGGCGGTCAACGAAGCAGTCGAACAAACCCGCCGCTGGAACCGCGCTAAGGCCAGTGGATTTGTGAATGCCGTGCTGCGCAAAGCCACTAATCAACCCATACCCACACGATCGGTTGATGCCGATGCCCCAGCCCTGGCAGAACTGGAATTCTCTCATCCCCGCGAACTCTTCGCGCGCATGACTAATCTGATCGGCAGCGAAAACGCCCTGAAACTTTGCCGGCACAATAATGCCGAACCGCCCACGATTCTCCGCCTGCTTCCCGGCGCGACAATCGAATCCTTGCAAACGCCCAACATCGAAATCATCTCCCACCATCAGCCGGGGTTCGTAATTGCCACCCCCGCCCCCAAGCACGTGCTGGCCGATTGGTTTGCCCGCGGCCTGGCCCAGGTGCAGGATCCCACTTCCGCCGCCGTGGTGCCGATGATGCAAATCACGCCCGGCACATGCGTGCTGGACCGCTGTGCCGGCATGGGCACGAAAACCTTGCAAATCCGCGAGTTAGCCGGCGACAACGCCACCATCGTCGCCCTGGACGCCAGCCCCGCCTGCCGCGATGCCATCCTGCAAACCGCCGCCCAGCGCGGCTACACCAACATCCAGGCCTTCGCCGGCAAACTCATGGCCGACACCCCATCCGACGTTCGCTACGACCGCATTCTGATCGACGCCCCATGCAGCAACAGTGGCGTCTTATCCCGCCGCCCCGAAGCCCGCTACCGCCAAGACCAGCGCCACGTCTCCAGCCTGCGCGAACTGCAACTGAATATCCTCACCGACACCGCCAATACCTTGCTTCCCGCCGGCCTGCTGTTCTACAGCACGTGCAGCCTCTGGCCCGATGAAAACCGCCAGATGATCGATCAATTCCTCGCCGCGCACCCCGATTACCAATTCGTGGAAGACCGCCTAACGCTACCCAGCTTCGAGACCACCGCCCCGTGCGACTACCACGACGGCGGCTACGTCGCCGTGCTGCAACGCAAGGGTTAGGTTTCCCTCCGTGACGGCGGCGTCTTCGTTTAGCCGGCCCGTATACGGGCCGGCTAAACGAATAACCTTCCCCCATTTTTCAATCGGCAACCGGCAATCGCCAATTTCTTCATTCGGCATTCGGCATTTGTCCTTCGGCATTGTTATAATCCCCCCATGTCCATACGCATTGGTAAATTCGATATCGGCAGCCGGCTGTTTGTCGGCACCGGCAAGTATGCTTCCTATGAGTTGATGCAGCGGGCGCTGGACGCCAGCGGCTGCCAAGTGGTCACCGTGGCGGTGCGGCGTGAGCGGCTGGTGGATAAAGACGGCCGCAGCCTGCTCGATTTCCTCGATCTCAATCGCTACGTCATTTTGCCCAACACGGCCGGGTGTTTCAGTGCCGAGGATGCCGTGCGCGTTTCACTGTTGGGACGGGAACTGCTGGAAAAGCAGGGCAACCAGGGTGCCGGGTGGGTCAAGCTGGAAGTGCTGGGCGATAAGAAAACGCTGCTCCCCGATCCGGTCGGCACGCTGCAAGCCACCGCCGAACTGGTCAAGGAAGGT
>Ga0316217_10004182_pt1 | contig 15827 bp, 16 predicted proteins | sample 1anoAmetaG_FD_203633 | JGI IMG/M metagenome (GOLD analysis project Ga0316217, IMG submission 203633) | Freshwater microbial communities from Trout Bog Lake, Wisconsin, USA - 1anoA | ecosystem: Environmental > Aquatic > Freshwater > Lake > Hypolimnion/Profundal zone | place: USA: Wisconsin... | reverse complement strand
GTCCATTATCCACCGGATCGTCGTTTTCGGGTCTGGATCAATCCCCGGTTCCTGTTTGCCATTGCCTTTGTCGCTCTAGTTCCAGTGGCGATTGCCTGGGGACAATATCTGACCACCGGGCTTCCAACCGAGACTTACCTGCCGCCAATCAATCTGGGAAATCCTCCCACTCCACACGGTTTCCCCGCCTGGTTGCGTCTGACCCATTTCGTGAACTTCTTCTTCCTGATGCTCCTGGTTCGGAGTGGACTCTCCATTTTGATGGATCACCCACGACTGTATTGGAATCGTCATTGCACGCCGAACTCGGAGTGGATGCGGTTTACGCCGCTCGAAGTGCCGACCGATCGCTTGTGGACAGCGAAGGACGACGCCCGTTACATTTCCCCGTGGGTGGCCTTGCCCGGATACCGGCACACCGTAGGTATGGCGCGAACGTGGCACTTCCTCTCCGTCCATGGATTTCTTCTCAACGGATTCATCTTTATCGCCTTGCTGTTCTTCACCAACCAATGGAGGCGTCTGGTTCCGGTTTCATGGCAGATTATTCCGGCTGCCTGGAACTCATTTGTTCATTACGCCACTCTCCACCTCCCGACGGAACCCAATGGCTTCTATCAATTCAATCCCCTGCAACAGCTTTCATACTTCGCTGTCATTTTCGTCATGGCACCGCTGTCCATGTTGACCGGAATAGCGATGTCCCCGGCGGTTGATAATCGGTTTCCCCTTTTCCCAAAGCTCTTTGGGAGCCGGCAGGGAGCGCGATCCATCCATTTTATGTTGGTAATGGGTTACCTATGCTTTCTGGCGGTGCATGTGGGTTTGGTCGTCATCACTGGATTTGTGAGGAACATGAACCACATCGTTATGGGGCGTGATGACCCGCACCCTGTTGGGATGATTATTGGCCTCATCGCCATTGGCCTCGTGGTGCTTTCCTGGGCCCTCTTGCACTTTATCGCATGGAACTATGCTCGTGCCATGCAGCACGCATATAGAGCCCTCCCCGGGCTATTTGACCGGAATGTCTTAAGCCGCCTCAAGCCGAGTGAACATTATACCACAAGGGACATTTCTCCCTTCTTCTGGCCGAATGGCAAGCTGCCAGTATCCAACCAGTGGAAGCAACTCGCGGCGAATGGCTTCCGGGATTTCAAGTTGAAAATTGGAGGTTTGGTGGACAATCCGCTGGAACTGTCTCTTGAGGAGCTTCGCGCACTCGGCAAGAAAGAATACATCTCCATGCATCATTGCATCCAGGGCTGGTCGGGAATCGCGCAATGGGGCGGGCTCCCGTTCGAACGATTGATTGAGATCGTTAAACCCAGACCCGAAGCAAAAGTCGTGGCCTTTTATTCCTACGGCGGCGCGTTGTATGGTGGAGCATACTATGACACGCAGAGCATCGAGACGGCACTCAAGGCAAGGTGTTTACTCGCCTATGAGATGAACCAGGCTCCGCTGCCAGAAGTGTATGGCGCCCCGCTTCGACTGCGCGTCGAAAATCAGCTTGGCTATAAAATGGTGAAGTGGATAGAGCGTATTGAATTCGTCGAAACGGAAAAGACTCTGGGAAAGGGGGAAGGAGGCAAAAACGAGGACGATGAGTACTTTGACATTCTTCCCAACATTTGAGGGCCCGCCGCCCATCGAGCTCCACGATATGATTGTCTATAAAGTCTGAATGAATGCGCGGATACTTTTTGTGGGCATCAATCCGCATTCTGGTTCGTATCAACGCTGTGTTCCATTTTCCAACAACAAGGTGTTTTGGTATCTGCTCACTCGAATCGGGCTCCTTGACGAAGATGAAAAGGATCTGAAAAGTGGCGAATCACTCAAGCACAACTACGATAACAAATTCATTGTTTGGTGCTGTCCGCGAGACCAGTGATGATGCGCGCACCACGTTTGTAGGTGCAATAGGCGTAAGCCCACTGCAACAGCACCGCCACCTTGTTACGGAAGCCGATGAGAAAAATCAAATGCACGCCCAGCCATGCCAGCCAGGCCGGAAAGCCGGAGAATTCGAACCTTCCAATCTTCGCCACCGCGGCGGAGCGGCCAATCGTTGCCATCGAGCCCTTGTCCCGATACTGAAACGGCCGTCGCGGGGATTTACCACTCAGCAGAAACTCGTTTTCAATCAGCCGCGCGACATGTCTGGCCATTTGCATAGCGGCCGGTGAAACGCCGGCCACCGGTTGGCCGTCTTCTCCAAGCACCAACGCCATGTCGCCGATGGCGAAAACCTCCGGGTGATCGGGCAGGCTGAGATCGGGACTCACCTTCACGCGGCCCGCACGATCAAGTTCAACTCCGAGCGTCTGCGTCAACGGGGAGGCCGAGACCCCGGCCGCCCAAATGATGTTCTCGGCGACAATGATTTCACCGCTCTCCAAATCCACACGGCCCGGGCCGATGGATTTCACCTTGGTGGCCGTCCGCACTTCGACGCCCAGGGCCTTGAGCTGTCGCTCGGCGCTGGCGGAAAGTTCTGGCGAGTATTGCGCCAGCACGCGCGGCCCGGCTTCAATCATCACCACGCGCGCCTGGGAAGGGTCAATCCGCTTGAAGTCCTTCTGCAAAACGGTCCGGGTCAATTCGGCAATCGCGCCCGCCAGTTCCACCCCGGTCGGCCCGCCGCCCACTACGACGATGGTCATCCACCGGTCTTGCCCCGTCGGGTGGTTTGCATTCTCCGCCTTTTCGAACGCGAGCAGGACGCGACGGCGGATGTCCATCGCGTCATCAAGCGATTTCAACCCCGGTGCGAACGGCTCCCACTCCGGGTGGCCGAAGTAACTGGTGTGACCGCCGAGCGCGAGCACGAGGTAGTCGTAAGTCAGCGTGCTTTCTTCGAGCCGCACCGTTTTCGCCGCGAGGTCGAAGCCCGTGACATGGTCGAGCAGCACGATGACGTTTGGCCGGTCGGAAAGAATAGAGCGAATCGGCTGCGCGATTTCCGGCGCGGAGAGACCAGCGGTGGCCACCTGATAGAGCAACGGCTGGAACAAGTGGTGATTCTGCCGGTCAAAGAGCGTGACCCGCGCGGCGCGGTGGTTGAACGTTTGACAAAACGTCAGGCCACCGAAACCCGCGCCCAGGACGACAACGTGCGGATTCATCTTTTTCATCTTGGGAACAATTTCAAGTGCGCGGTGGACGAAAGCAAATCTGTGTTGATAATTAAGGCAGGTGCAAGGCCATTGCAGTAATACCCCGCTGATGCCCGGGGTCTGACTCAGATCTTCTTGGAAGCCATTTATCCGGGCACAGCGCGACGAGAGCATGAATCGTCATGCCGCCTACAGGCAAACGCGGCCGCGCGAAAGATCGACCTTCTGATCCAGTATCAGAAGGTCTATAGTTGGTGTTGGGTCGCAATCTGGAACGGGGGGCGGTGACTATTCTTCTCACCCAACGACGGCATCAAGGCCTATCACATCCACCGTTGAGTCCTCAAGAACTGTAACATCCATCACAGTCCGGGATAGAATATGCTCGTGATCAGCAGTCATGATGTCACCATCGATGGCAATGTGATCAGGGAATGCAGCCAGAGCCCGGAAGCTCCGACCTGACGGGCCAGCATAATCTCCTCCATGCTGAGAACATCGGCTAAGGGGATACCGAGCGCGGCGCGCCCCCCAAAAACAAGCCCGGCCGAGGACCTCAAACAAAGGCCGGCTTCGGATCCGGTCCTCGCTCCCTGGAACGACCAAAGGTGGCGCGCGGGCCGACAGCCTTGAGCGTCTCGCCGGGGTTGCTTCTACGCGCGCTTCAACGCAGGCGAAGAAAAATGGGGGCCAAATGGGACCCGCTGGGTCCACCTCGAAATTGGACGGGAGGCCCGGGAAATGAGGGTTTGTCCAGGTCGGGGCAACTTGGGAGTAAAATGGGTCCAGGAGCCTGAATCTCAGTGTAAACGAGACGCACTAACCGCTGCGCCAAGCGCGCAACCAGTTTATCTGCAACCACTTACGATGCAATTGCAAAGTGCTTTTCCTGTTGCCCCCGCCCTGTTTGTCCCTCCCTAGGATTCTGGGCACGATGAATCGCCCCACCAAAGGGCAGCTCTTGGCCAAGATTCCAAAGGTTCCGTGTCTTTACAGGAATAAGTACAACGGCACCTACTATGGAATAAAGAAAATCATCGGCAAGGAGAAAGACCATTTGCAGCGGACCATTCGCTGGACATGACAGGCCAAAAGGGAGCTGAGCGCAATCTGAAGGAGTGGATCATCCGGCAGGTGGTGGCGCGGTTCGAGGCGGAGCGGCAGGCGCCGCCTCGGGTGGCTTGGCCCGGCGAGAGGCCTCTGTTGGCGTAGAAGCGGCAGGCCAGTTCGATCTGCATGTGGCCATCCCTTTCGCCCGGCGCCAAAGGCAGGCTGGCGAGGGCTTGATCCTCGAGATCCAGCGAGATGCTCATGCAGCCATTCTCCCTCTGGGGGCCCAGGCGTCGAGACGCCAGAGGTTGGAACTGGTGTTGCTCCGTTCAACCTCCCGACAGCTTTCGGCGGATGCGTTCAGGGTCCTGTCTCAGGTCCATGATGGCTGAAATGACGATTCGTGTTGGCTGGACGGAGTAGAAAATGCCGTAGGGAAAGTCCCGAACCAGCATCCGCCGGTATCGGCCCGCATAGACCGGCGCGATCTCTGGTTGCTGACGCAACAGGGTCAGCGCAGCGTCCAGATGGCGCATGAACAATTCTCCGCGGCCCGGCTGAAACTCCTCGTACCGATTAAAGGCGCTTTGTACATCCTGGTCAGCCTCGAGGAGGAGAATGAGGCCGATCATCGCACCGGACCGAGCACACGCTCTTTGACCGCTTCCCAGGTGGTAAAGTTCTCAGGGTGCTCGCAGAAGCGATCCATGCGGCGATCCAACTCCGCGATCACCTCCCGGGAAACGGGAACCTCCAGTGGATGTGCTTCCAGATCGTTCCACAGCTCCGAGACGAAGATCAACTTTTCGGAGGCCGTCAGCCGGCTCACTTCTGGAAACTTCTCAAGAATCATGTTGAAACCATACCGGTGTCCGCGCGATTTGGCAATCAGGGGAAAATCCCGGCGGCGTCCCAAACGTCCGGGAGTGCATGGCCTCGGGGATGACCGCATCACTGAAAACCTGGGGAAGAACATCGGCCGCGCCGACGGTGAGGAGCGCGGTAAGGGGTGAAGTGGCTGAAACGACGATCATCGCTGGACCAGAGTTTCGACGGTCCGGAGGTCCTCCGCGAGTTCCTCCGCCCCGCAATGAATAGGAATGCGATGCCGGCCCGGTTCGCGCAGGAAGTCAGCTTGCGACAACCCCGCCACTTCCCCCGCTTGCCCCAAGGTGCCTGGCAACCCGGCCATGAATGAATCCCAGCGCCTCCTCCTCGCGGCTTTGGCGCCCGAGCCCTCTTTATCACGGGAAAGAACGTCATGAAGGAGGGGGGGTTCCCAAGGCGCTGCAGGGGGTGGATTAAGGTCTGGCGTCCTCATGCGGCTTCGTCGTATCGTTGAAATCATGAAAACCGGCAAGACGTTGAGCGGGAGGCATTCGCCCTGGAGCCAGGCTGCAGTTTTCATCTCAGGTTACATCTGCTGGGTCAGGGAGGAATGGGTGATGGTGATGGGACCGCCATCTCAAGACGACGCGCAAGCACCATGAAAGAAAAGCATCACCCGCCCGGAGGCGCTGAATTGCGTCGTCGAGCCGAAGAACTGGCTCGCCAAAGAGCGAGCCAATCGCCAAAGAAGCTGGAAGCCCCGGCGCCCGAAGAAACCATGCGGACGCTGCATGAGTTGGAGGCGCGCCAGATCGAGTTGGAGAGGCAGAATGACGAGTTACGCCAAGCGCGGGCGGAGTCGGCCGCCCAACGTGAGCGGTATTTCGAGCTTTTCGATCTGGCTCCGGTGGGCTACTGTTTGCTGAGCAAGTCAGGGGTGATCCTGGAGGCCAACTTCGCGACGGCCACTCTGCTGGGAACGAACCGTCACGATCTGGTCAAGCAGCCGCTCGCGCGATTTATTCTCAAGCAGGACCAGGATATCCACTACCGGAGCTGCCAAGAACTCTTTAAAACCGGGGCTCGACAAGAGTGCGAGCTGCGAATGGTGAAACTCGACGACGCCGCGTTCTGGAGCTATATGGCAATGACGGCGGCGAAGGACGACGTTGGTCCTCCAGTATGTCGTGTTGTGCTGAGCGACGTCAGCGAACGGAAGTCGCGGGAGGACGAGGCCGAGTTCTCGATGCGCATGATTGCAATGGTCAACACGGCGGGCGACTTCCGTGAACGCATGTCCAAACTGACCGCCTCCCTGCAGGGCTGGTCGGGCTGCGAGGCTGTTGGCATTCGCCTCCGGTCTGGGGAGGACTATCCGTATTTTGAAACTCGCGGCTTTCCGCCAACCTTCGTGGAAGCTGAAAAACGCCTCTGCGCTCAGGATGCCCAAGGGAATCTCCTGCGGGACGGCCAGGGCGATCCAGTGCTTGAATGTATGTGCGGCAACGTGCTGTGCGGCCGATTCGATCCCACCAAGGCATTCTTCACCGCTCAGGGGAGCTTCTGGACCAACAACACAACCGCTTTGCTCGCCAGCACCACCGAAGCCGACCGGCAGGCGCGCACACGGAACCGATGCAATGGGGAGGGATATGAATCGGTGGCGCTAATCCCCCTGCGTTCGGGGCCACGGGTTCTTGGGCTGCTGCAATTCAATGATCACTGTCCAAACCGCTTCACGCCGACATTGATCGAGCACTTTCAACGAACAGCCGACACTTTGGCGATTGTCCTGTCCCAACGTCATGCAGAGGAAGCTCTCCGGGAGAGCGAGGAGCGCCATAGGACCATTCTCCAGACGGCCATGGACGGCTTTTTATTGCTGGATATGCAGGCGTCCCTGCTGGAAGTCAATGAAAGCTACTGCCGGATGAGCGGTTACACCAAACAGGAACTGCTGGCCATGCGCGTTCCCGACCTGGAGGTTGTCGAAAAACAGGCTGACACGCTTGCCCGCATCCAAAAGATCAAGACCCGGGGCGAGGATCGGTTCCTGTCCCAACACCGTCGCAAGAATGGGAGTATATTTGATGTCGAAGTCAGCATTCAGTATCGGCCCGGCGAAGGGGGGCGGCTGGTTGTGTTCTTGCAAGATGTCACCGAGCGCAATCGGGCGGAGGCGGCTCTGCGAAGCAACCAAGTCATGCTATCGCGCACGGAGAGCATCGCGCATGTGGGCAGTTGGGAATGGGATGTGGCGACAGACACCGCGACCTGGTCGGGCGAAATGTTCCGCATTTTCCAGCGAACTCCGTCCGACGGAGCGCCTTCCTTTGCGGAACATCCGAAATATTATTATCAAGAGGACATGCGGCGGCTCAAGGTTGCCGTTGATGCCGCCATAACTGATGGCACACCCTACGAACTCGAATTGCGCGTCATCCGTGAAGATGGTGAGACCAGGGTGTGCTTGGCCCGAGGCTATGCGGAGATGCCGTCCGGAAAAAGCGTCTCGCGTCTGTTTGGCTCATTTCAGGATATCACCGATCGCAAGCGGCTGGAAGAGGTACTGCGGCGGACGCAATTCTCGGTGGACAACGCTTCGGACTTGATCGCCTGGATTCGACAGGACGGGACATACGCCTATGTCAACAACGCCGCTAGCAAGCTGTTAGGCTATTCCAGAAAAGAACTGCTTGCTAAGGCAACCCCCGACATCAACTCGGGCATGACCCTCGACAAATGGAGGACTAAATTGGAGCAACTGAGGCGGCACGGATCGCTTAGTTACGAGTCCGTGTTTGTTGCGAAGGATGGCCAACGCATACCAATGGAAGCCACCCTCAATTTTGTTGAATATGAGGGCGAGGAACTGGCATGCGGCTTTGCCCGAGACATCACGGAGCGCAAGAAAGCAGAGGAGACGCTGCGGCAAACCAACAAGCTGCTCCAAGAATCGCAAATCATCGCGGGCTTGGGCAGCTATGTATTGGATGTCCCTGCGGGGTTGTGGAGAAGTTCGGCCGTGCTCGATGAACTGTTCGGCATAGACGAAGCTTATGAACGCTCTGTGGAGGGATGGGTTGCCCTGATTCATCCGGACGACCGCGCAATGATGCTTGATCACCTGAGAAACGAAGTTCTTGGCCAGCGCCGTGCTTTCGATAAGGAATACCGTATCATTCGCCCTGACAACCGGGCTGAGCGATGGATCCACGGCATAGGCAAGGTAGAATTCGACTCGCAAGGGCAGCCCTTGAAGGTGTATGGCACAATTCAAGACATCACCGATCGCAAACGGGCGGAGGAGGCGCTTCGGGCGATTGAGGCGGAACGTGAAAAGGCGCTGACAAACTACCAAATGCTCTTCAACAGGATGATTGACGGTTTCGCATTACATGAGATCATCTGCAATCAAGAAGGAGAGCCGGTTGATTACCGCTTTTTGTCTATAAACCCAGCGTTCGAGAACATCACGAGCTTGAAAGTCGAGGCCGTGGTTGGTCATACAGTGCGGGAGATCATTCCAAACATCGAGCCGTTCTGGATCCAGACCTTTGGGCGGGTGGCCTTAACCGGCGAACCCACTTCTTTCGAACATTATGAAAAGGAATTGGGCCGTCATTTTGAAGTAACCGCCTTTTGCCCAGCGGCAAACCAGTTCGCCTGTGTATTCGTGGACATCACTGACCGCAAGCAGGCGGAGGATAAGTTAAAGCGCCTGAATCGAGAGCTTCGGGCCATCGGCGACTGTCATCAGGCGCTGCTCCGAGCCAAGGATGAGCCTTCACTTCTTACGGAGGTCTGCCGCATAATATGCGAGGCCGCCGACTATCGCATGGCCTGGGTTGGCTTCACCATGCAAGATGAACGAAAAAGCGTTAAACCAGTAGCTTGGGGCGGCACGGTCGAGGGATATCTGGACAATATTGATATCACTTGGGCCGATGATGCTCGCGGCAGAGGGCTCACCGGCACATGCATTCGCACCGGCGCCCCTTGCTACGTCAATGATTTTGCGGCGGATCCTCGAACGAAGCCGTGGCATCAACGCGCTCTTGAACGCAATTATCAAAGTGCCATAGCTTTGCCGCTATCAGCGGTGGATGGGAATGCCTTTGGAGCCCTCACTATCTATTCCTCGGTAAGGAACGCATTGACCGAGGATGAAATCCGCTTGCTGACAGATTTGGCCAAGGAATTGGCCTTCGGTATCAGCAACCTCCGCTTAAAGGAGCAAAGCAAGCAGGCGCAAGCGGACCTTCGAAAACTCTCACAAGCAGTAAAGCAAAGCCCTGCCAGCATTGTCATCACCGATACCAGCGGAGCAATTGAATACGTGAACCCCAAGTTCACAAGGGTCACCGGCTACTCAATGGAAGAGGTGAGAGGAAAGAACCCGCGAGTGTTAAAGGGTGATAAAACCCCCCAGGAAGAATACCACCGACTCTGGCAGAATATCACGCACGGACAGGAATGGAAGGGTGAGTTCCGCAATCGAAAGAAGAACGGAGAGTTTTACTGGGAATATGCATCGATTTCTCCCATCCTTGATGCTGAAAGCCGCATTTCTCATTTCTTGGCTGTGAAGGAGGACATTACCGATCGAAAGGTGTTGGAGCAATCATTTCGCCAAGCCCAGAAGATGGAGGCCATCGGGCAACTTGCTGGCGGCGTCGCCCACGACTATAACAATATGCTGGCGTCATTAATGCTGCATTTGGGATTCTTTCAGCAACGTGAGGACTTGGATCAAGAGACAAAGGAAATGATTGCGGAATTACTCCAGGATGCCAAGCGCACAGCAAACCTCACCCGTCAATTGCTCATGTTTAGCAGCAAATCGGTAATGCAGGTCAAACCGCTGGATTTGAATATCGTCGTGGCTAACCTGCTCAAGATGCTCAAGCGCCTGATTGGTGAGCACGTCGCCATAGGCTTCGAAACCAATGCGGCCGCGCCTTGTATTGAGGCGGATCCAGGAATGGTGGAACAAGTGCTTATGAATCTTTGCGTCAACGGCCGTGATGCCATGCCTAAAGGTGGTCAACTCAGCATCCGTGTCGAATCCGTGAATATGGACGAAGAACGAATTCGTGTTCACCCTGGGTCTCAAACAGGCCTATATGCATCCCTCTCGGTGGCTGATACGGGCTGTGGCATGGATGAAGCCACCCTGCAACACATCTTCGAACCTTTTTTTACCACCAAGGGACCCGGCAAGGGTACCGGGCTGGGCTTGGCGACGGTCTATGGAATCGCAGCCCAGCATAAGGGTTGGGTTGAAGTGCAGAGTGAGGTTGGCAAGGGCGCCACCTTTAATGTGTTCTTTCCAGCAACGACGAAGCCGCTGTCGGAGTCGAGTCCAGCGGAAGAAACCGCGCCCGTTCCTGGTCACGAGACGATCCTGCTGGTCGAGGATGAGGCAGGCTTGCGTCGTGTGGTGCGACAGGTCTTGAGCAAGCTCGGATACCGCGTACTGGAGGCGAGCCACGGCCGGGAAGCATTGAACATCTGGCAGGAGCAGTCTGGTAACATTGATCTATTGATTTCGGACATGGTGATGCCCGAAGGAATGACTGGGCTGGATTTGGCGGAGAAGTTGCGCAAGCAGCAACCCACCTTGAAAGTCATCATTTCGAGCGGCTACAACCCGGAGATGGCCGGACAAGCAAGGTCAACCGTCGAGGGGATTCTATATCTTCAGAAGCCGTATCAGATCACGGCTCTCTCCAAGATGATCAGAAGATGCCTGGATGGGAGATGATCTGACATTGCTTTCCCCTCGCAAATATGGGCCTTTTTGACACACTGCGCCAATACTGCAACAGCGGATACCACAGCGACCGGACCGAGGCGGCGGTGGAGAAGTTGGGTTTCTGAATCTTGCGGGAGAATGCCGGCGGCTCTGCCCTCCTTCTGGCTGCGATGGGTTGCGCGGCGACTGAACTGAATTGGTTTCGGACGGGCCGGCAGCGGCCTCCCAAAACAAAGTGGAAGAAAGTTGTTGACGACAACTGGTTTTTGATGCAAACTCGTTTATATGAAAGACGACCTTCAAGACTTCATGGAGCGACCCAAACAATACGAGAATATCGACGGGACCAGCGAAATGGGCATGGGCGTGATGATGCTGAGCTTTGCCTTGGTGGGCTTCCTGTCAGCCATTCTGCCAGAGGGCGCGCTGTGGCGGAAGAACGGGATCAGCACCTTTTTGTTCCTTCCCGTCGTTATGACACCGATCCTGGTTTTCCAATACTGGGGCGTGAAGGCCATCAAGAAACACATTACTTGGCCGCGCACCGGCTATGTCGCATTTCACCGAAGCGGGAGATCCTGGTGGAAAATCCTTGGCGTAACTCTTGCTGTAAGCGCCGTTTTTGGCGCCGGGACCGTCTTCGTGATGATGCTCGCAAGGCGCTTCCATGCGCTGAACCTCGAACGAGCAGGCTATCTGGCGGTCCTGTTGGCGACGTACGCGTTCTTTGTGTTCCGCTGGAGCAGGGAACATACGTGGAAATGGCTGGTCGTCATCTTCATGGCGCTGGGGCTCCTCGCGATTGCGCTTGTGGTCCCGGGAAGCATTGTCGAGTCGTTCCGGTATGTGGCGTTGTTCGTTGGTCTTGTATGGCTCGGGTCGGGCGTGGCTACTCTCTTTTCGTATGTTCGGCGCACCCAACCGCCATTTCCGGAAACCGCATGAACGACCAACTTCGAGCGATTTCTGAGTTGGACCGGGTTATTCATGAACCTGGGCGGCTGATGATCACCGCCTTGCTGGCGGCGGTGAAGGAGTGCGACTTCCGTTACCTGCTGCACGAAACGGAGATGAACAAGGGCAACTTGTCCGGCCATCTCTCCCGATTGGAGGAGGCCGGTTACATTGAAATTGAAAAAACCTACCGCGGCAAAGTGCCCCAGACAGTGCTGCGGCTGACGAAGGCCGGCCGAGCGGTGTTTGACGAGTATCGCAAGGGGCTTAAGTCCGCATTTTAACCGCGCGCTTCGACCCTCTCCATCGCCATGAAAACAAATCATTGGATTCAGGCCATGGCGCAATGAAGGCCAACTGGATCAGGACGGGCTTGGCGATGGCGCTGTGCTTGGGTGTTCTTCATGCTTGGCCTCAGCAGACGAATGCGGCCGAAGCCGAATTTCAGGACAACCCGACGGCGCGCCAACTCTACCGGGAGATGATCCGGGCAATGCGCAAGGCGACGACATTGTCCTGGGCTGGCAAGAACCGGTGGAACTTTGAAGGGCGATTTGTCGCTACTGACACGTATCGGATCTGGCTCAAGAAGCCCAATTACGCCCGAGTGGAGATGACACGCGCGGGCGGGAAGGAAGCCGGCGGCATTTTGGTCGGAGACGGTGATTACTTCTGGATTTATTGGCCGGAAGGCAAGCTCCGCTACCCTTGGGAGCAGAATGGAAAATATGCCGAGGAATACGAAAAGTATCAGAAGAAGTTCTTCATGAAGATACGGACGCCCGTGGGGAGGCACTCAATTGGGCATGAGGTCTTTGGCAATCTGGGGCTGATAACCATCATCGATCCAAGCACCTTCCACGGCTACACCGACTCGCTTCAGGCCTACATCGACGGCGTGAGGAGTTTGGGCGCTAGCACGCTCGGCGGCGAGTTGTGTGATGGCATCGAAGTGAGCATCATGAAGCACCAGCGGAGTTGGGAGTTATGGGTGGCGAGGAAGGATCGGTTGCCGCGCAAGTTGACGCAGGTCCTCCGGGTCATGGATAAGGACGTGGTTTTGGAAGAATCGTGGTCGGCCGTGGAGGTGGATGCGGAGATCTCGAACGACCGATTTGCCTGGTCTCCGCCCAAGGACTGGCAGGAGTGGAAGATGCCGGACATCGAGGAGAGTCTTTTGAAAGCCGGCACGACGGCTCCGGACTTCGAATTGGCTGCGCTCAGCGGGGGCAAGCTCAAGCTGTCCAGCTTTCGGGGCCAGATTGTCTGGCTCAACAAGTGGCGGTGTGGCTGACCGGCCTGCCGAGAGGAGACAGGGAGTCTCCAGAAGTTGTATGAGAAGTATCATGACAAAGGCCTTGTCGTCCTGGGAGTGAACGTGGCGGATAGTCGCAAGATCGCCCTGGATTATCTTAAGGCAAACCACGTTACGTTTCCGATTATTCTCGACATCTCACCGGCGGCGAGGGAGGCGATGAACCGGTATCTGGCACTGCCCGATTTGGGCGCTGATCCGATGACTTACGTCATTGGCCGAGATGGGAAGATTGTGGATGGGTGGTTCGGCTACGATGGCGACAGGACCAAGGCGCCGGTGGAGAAGTTGGGCTTGTAAGCCCTACCCCAGCATTCGACCACCAGACGACTCGCGCCCCAATTGAAACTCAAGAGGCCAGCCACACCCCCGAAGGGCATGACTGGCGTGGAGACTCGCCAATGGACGAGGCTTATTCGTTAAAGGGACACTTCTTGACCCATTGGCGGATCTGGACGTGGTATGGGTATGGGTGTTGAGATCTACCGGCCGAGGGGTTTTGCTGCCGGTGGTCAAAGTGGATCCACGGCGGCCAAAGGCGAAGGTGACCAGAAAACCATTGTCCTGTGGTTCAATGGCGGCCAGGTAGACCTTGTCCGAACTGCCCTCACGATAGTAGAGGGTGGTGCGTCGAGCTTCTGGGGTGGTGATGGTTGCGTTCATTTTGATGATTTTTCCTTTCTTATTTGGTGGTTGATTTGTTCGTCAGCATTTTGGGGCGCAAAATTGGGTGGCTTCCACGACTTCTCCTGGAATTAACGCTCATTCGGGCTTGCAAACTGGTCCCGAAGATCTAGCTTGCGCCTGGATTCCAATGAACACGCCAATCCCAGACGACAAATTGACCGAGATCGAAGCAGCACTCCGGCAAGGCCAGAAGATCCAAGCCATCAAACTCTTTCGCGAATGCACCGGAGCCGGATTGGCAGAAGCTAAAGCTGCGGTCGAAAAACTGGAGATCGAGCCACGCTCTGGATCAGGAACCCCGGTTAAGCCTGGAGATACGCTGGCTGGCGTTAGGGAGGCGCTTTTTCGAGGGCAGAAGATTCTGGCTATTAGACTCTATCGAGAATCCACCGGGATGGGATTGGCAGAGGCAAAGAGGGCCGTTGAGAAAATGGAGGCAGAGTTGCGGTCCACATCACCCGAACAATTCGTCGTCACTTCGTCGGGCAAGGGATGTTTTGGAATGGCAGTCATGATCTGCGTTATGGTGGTTGGGGTTATCCTGTGGTTAGCCTGGAAATATGCTTCAAACGAAACGGCCAACGATCTGCGAATTACACATGACCACCGGAAAAAGCTGTGCGAGATGATCCACTTTGCGTTCGCGGAAAGCCAATGCAAATTGTAACATTCGGGGACTCGACGAAGCGACCAGTGTCTGTTTCACTACCGTCCAGAAATCTCTGGTGGCCGAAAGACAGACATATAATGCATTGATCGAGGACGCCCAGATGCTGATGCACTTGGAGCGAGGCGATACGTTGTTCTTTGAGGACCTGTGGCGGGAATGGCGAGCGATAGAGCGTCAGGTAGAACGACTCGGATTTGGCGAGCGATATGTTGTTGCGGAAAGAAAATCGAAGAAGTCTGGCACCAAGGTTTACCCGCTCGAACCCGCCTACTAGGCCCGTGAGGATTGAGCGGTGATCTGGTTCGAGTGGGACAACGGCCCCATTACGATCAAAAGCAGCCTGTTCGAGTCCAACCGAGTCGCCGGAATCAATTACGAAGCCAACCCGCACGGGCTCCTCCTGAGCAACTGCGTCGTTCGGTTCAATGACCATGGGCTGTTCTTCTACGGATCGTCCAACGTGACCGTGGAGGGCTGTGCGGTCTATGGAAACGGCAAGAAGCCCGATGAGTGGGGCAACGGAGGCGGTCAGATTCGTCTGGTCACCGACGACCGTGTCTTGCGCCAGGGCGATTGGGGACAGAAGTATCTGCACCAGGACTACACGAAACAGGACGGCGACTGGCTCTGTGCGCTCGGCGGCTATAAGATCACCCACTGCATCATTGAGTCGACGGATCCAACACAGTTCATCATCCACGGAGGCACGGAACGCACTGACTTTAGCATCAAGGCCAGCATCCAGTGGTGCCGGGCGGTCGCGTCCGATTCCAACACCTACTACCATCCGAACAGCGCGAAAGCATTCTTCAGTAACGTGCTGAAAAACAATTGGGAGGACGATGTCCCTCAGTTGACGTTGGAGCAATGGCGGACGCAATCCGGGCAGGATCTCCATTCTGAATGGAAGCCGAGCAACCTGACAGCCATCAAAGACCCCACGGGGCCTCGGGCAACGGGAGATCCAAAGAAGTAGAAAGAGCCGGATGCCACTCCTTGGCACACCCGGCTCTCGTGCTGGTTGGTGGTTGGCGACGGTCAGTAGTCGATGCAGTGGTCCTCGACGGTTACTCGATCTCCAAATGGCGCTATCGTTTATAGTGGCCTCAGAGCCGCCCAGGGGGCACCTTTACGCAATATGACTATCGAAGAGATGAGGTGCTCGAAGTGCTCCGCTAAAATGGTTCAAGGCTTCGTGCCGTATCATATGAAACAATTGGCGCTGGTTCCGGGTTGGTATGCGGGTCAGCCCAAAAAGTCCTTTTGGAGCCGAACAAAAGCCCCAATCGAAGATGGCATTTCCATTGGAGCCTTCCGGTGCTATGGCGGCCAGATAAATTGATCCGTCACCGGACAGATAAAGTGGTCCATTGGGCGAGCACAGATAGGGGAGGTTCTTTCTTTCCAGGTAGCCGGGTGCTTTTTCCGAGTAGTTGAGCTGTA
>Ga0316217_10004181_pt1 | contig 15830 bp, 5 predicted proteins | sample 1anoAmetaG_FD_203633 | JGI IMG/M metagenome (GOLD analysis project Ga0316217, IMG submission 203633) | Freshwater microbial communities from Trout Bog Lake, Wisconsin, USA - 1anoA | ecosystem: Environmental > Aquatic > Freshwater > Lake > Hypolimnion/Profundal zone | place: USA: Wisconsin... | reverse complement strand
CAGAGAAAGTAAAAAATTAAACAACTTCCAAGTATCATAGACTTCCTATCTTACTGCATATTTTTGCCGAATTGTGTCGTTGTGACGCCTATTTCTTACTATCGCTATTCTCTCTACATCAACAAAGAAGGGCAGTTCTTAAACGTATCTACACTTCACAGTCTTATAAAACTAGGAAAAGATACTCTTTTAACTGTAATATTCATTGGAATCCATGTATTTGGTTTTCTCTATTTCCCAACTACAGCCATGACTGATTCTGAGTTCCCAACAAAGGGCTTTTGGTACCTTTTGTATTTCCCCTTCCTAAATATGTTCTTTACAAATCAATTCAAATACTTTTTTGGATTCAAACTCTGCGCACTACCACTCCACGCTTCAGGAGTTAGCTACTAACCTTCAAAAGAGAAAGAAGATCAGTTTTTGGGAATGGAGTATATGGACATTAAAAGCTTTGTCACAAGTTCAAGTCCTCAAACCAGAATCAACAGTTGGAATTTACCAGTACAGTAGTGGCTTAGAAAATGTATATATTAAAGATTAAACACTTAAAAGCAAACAGCTAAGCTTTTGACCTTCCTTTTTAGCGCCTTTTGGCATGGCTTTTATGGAGGATATTATATTGCTTTCACCATCTTTTTCGTTGAATTGCAGCTTGCAAATTTGGCCTATAAACTCAGCAAAAACGAGTCTCATCCTCTAATGAAGCTGTATAATAGCCTTCAGCCCATAAGCCATTACCTATTATGGATAGTAATGACCTTCCTTTTTTACCACAACGCTCACTATTTTCCACTTTTATCTTCGAGCCAAAGCTGGGCCATTCTAAAAAGAATCTACTTTGTGCCTGTGATTGTGGTGCTGCTTGCAGTGGGAACATTGACGGTGTGGAAGGTTGGCAAACCTAAAGAAAAAGCTTAAAAGCAAAGCTGATCAAAATATAACTCATACTGTTGATTCATCTTACTTATATAATTGTTAAAATTTATAAGCCAATAACCTTACAGAAAATTATGGAGTAAAGAAGTTAAAATTTGCGCTGCTCCCGAAAAAACTCCACTAACTAACACGAAGCGTCGACTAGAGAGCAAATAAACGGCAACCAAGAGTATAGAACTAAGCCCAAACATAGAAAGTCGTTAGATTTGGGCGAAAGTAGGTCGAGTCCTCCACAAGTAAATATTCACACAAGTAAAAGTATTTTTCTAGATGAAGAATACAGGAGATAAGGTCTGAAAGTGCAGCAGCTGTAATAAAATATAATCAACTTGGAGAGAGAGCTACTGATGGAGCGAAAGAAAAACAATAGGTTAAAAAAGATAATAAGCTCTAAAATAGACAAGGAAAAAGAATTGGAATCAGCGTATCGAGATATAGTGATATAACTAAAGAAGTAAATTAAGATGAATCCACTGTGCTTCTGCAAAAGCAAAAACACTTCAGATAAGTTAATAGACTCTAAAAATGAGTCAGTGGGAGAATTAAAATTGGAAATCAACATCCTTCAAGATTAGAAAAAGCAACTCTAGGTAGACATCTAGCAACTCAAACAACAGCTTTAACAATATCTCGGCAATTTGAAAAATTAGATCAAAGCGAAGGAAGAGTAATACGCCAAAGCTATCAAGCTTGGGCTTAAAAACAATTAAAAATTGCTCATGATTAAGCAATCTTCTTTCGAGCTTAAACCTGAATTCAGTGACAAGGATAGATTATCAGCGAACCATGAAAGATTTGACTCTTTGTAATCTCGAGAAAGTTTCAAGTCCAACTAGTAACTCAGGAAATCACATTAGTTCAAACAATAATGCATCTTAAGTACCTAAGTACCGGCTAAGGAGGAAAAGTAGCGTCATAACCCTGAAAATCCTTTATTTTCTAGATTTATGTAGTAGAGCCCGAGATGTCACTAAAAGGAGTAAAAAGTTGAAAGAAACCATCAACATTAGAAATATGGTCCGAACCTAAATATTTCATTCAATACTGTCCACTAGCTTTCATAAGATAGTTTTGAATCCATCCTCTCCTAGGCAGCTTCTTAAAGTTGGGAAAACAACTACTGTTCCAAAATAATACCAGACTACAAAGAAGAAGTACGAGAATCTGAGTTTAAATCTATACATTATGAGCCAGACTTCTCAGATGTAAGTAGTGTGAGCATCTTGAATAAGTCTCATATCAAATCGCTTAATAATTCTGAACATGAGCTCCAAAACATTCTGCGAGTGAGCAATAGCGAACAAACAAAATTAGCTATTGAGTAGCTGAGGAAGTAGATAATAAAACTTTAATAACTCAATAGCAATCTTCTTGAATAGAATAACCGTCAGTCCGAAAGAGATCGATAGGCCGTCTGCCGTTATGTCGAAAATATCAGGATATACATCAACAAGTTTGCTGCCATCATAAATTAGTATGGAAGCAAGCATAATATGAGGCTCTAGGCTCCCTAAATTAGCTCAATATCTTTCATTCTCTCCAGCAAATTGCCTCTCAGCGATATTTTGCCAGATCTCAACTAGTTTAAGAATAACTCAGATCTTTTCTTAGCTCATTTCGTCTCTAATATGTCTCAACTGTTCGTCATGCAACGAAAGTAACTCTAAAAGAAGCTGAACAACCTAAATCTGTAACTATACGACAGTAAAAATCAAATCAAATTCTAGGCTGAGTAAAAAGAGTCACTTAGCAAAAGAGTTGACCAGCTAAAATCTTACATAAATAAACTAGAGTATCAGTTATCCTAGCTATCTTCGATAGCTTTAGAATCACATGCCTTAGAATAGAAGCCGAGAAGCAATCTCATCAGGCAACTAGTGAAATAAAGATACGGCTAAAAAGAGCTGAAACGATGCTAAAGCTAAGTTGAATGCCAAATATTGTCTCTAGTCGAATTCAAAAAATTATAAAACTTTATCCTGAATCTACCTCTTCTTATCAAAAAATACCTATCAAACCTGGGTATCAAAGGAACACAGTTTCCAGAAATACATATGTAAGGTGGCCTATAGGCTCAGCTCTATTAAATATTAGACAAACTTTGTGCTACGGTAGACAGAAACAAATCTCCCTTGGCTTAGCAGCAATTGCTAATCCGAAAATATTCACTATCACTCAGAGATATTGGATAATTTCCAAAAAAGTCCTAAAAACCTGAAGTTGACCTCTAAACTTTCTACCTTATGTAGGCGGAATTGAAACTTTTGTAAACGAAGCTTGCCTAGAAATAAAAGATGGTGTAGAGACTAAAATAGAAATTCCTAGGTGAAAAGAGAGAAACTATAAAAAAGTAGGAAGAGCTTAAAAAGAATACAAATAATCAACCTAAGATAATGGAATAAGTATCTATCAAAGATTATTTCACTAACCTTTAGGGCACCTTTACAAAAGCATAAAAAGAAACTACTCCTCTAAAATAAACTGGCTAGTTTCGAGAGTACAGTGAGATAAAGTAATTCAACAATCTTTCCCTTGGCAAGGACTAGTTGGTAAAGGAGTTGAGGGAGAAGGTGGAATTATTGTAGAAAGAGATTGGTAGGTACCGTTCTTAATGTCACAAAAAGAAAAGAATTCATTTCCTCAACCATTGACAAGCTGATTTACCTTTTATTTATCTCGATTGCAAAATTTATGTAAATCAAGAAATCGTCTCCTTTGTTGGTGAAACTAAATCAAATTAGAATTTGCTTAATAAGTTTTATAAAATTTGCTGTTTCATTGAAATCCCCTGAGTGGACTTCTACAATTTCACCAGTTCTTCATTCAACTCATACTTTTTCATTTGATGCTGAAGCCTAGCCTTGCTGTAGAGCTAGCTGTTTATAGCAAACTTTTTCTCTTTTCCTGATACCATGAAACCCAACTTTTTTAAGCTGGTTTCATTTGAGTTTTTCCGATAAAGGATAGAACTTAGATTTTCAATGGACAGATTGCATTGATTCAGAGATAGGCTCTAGATTGAGGCTTGGCTGTGACAATGTCTATGTATTGCCTTTAATTTTCCCCCCTGGCTACGCGTAGTCTGCTATTTATCTGAATTTCTACTGGTATCTCCTTTCTCCTACAGAGGCTAGACTATTTTAATTGGGTTCTCTATGGAGGGGCAGCTTTGAGTGCGCTGATGAAGTTTTTTTTCATTAGTTTTTGACTTGCGAGATGGGCTAATCTACCCAAGATCAAGAGAATCGTTAAGGTCTTTTGTCGATGTGGAGTATTTGTTCTTCTGCTTTTTGGTGAAGTGATAAAGAGCCTTGGAATTATTGACTTTTTTCATTTTGCTGAATTGTTAAACACTAATTATATTGAGTACGCGGAACCAAACCCAATCTTTCAATAATTACCTCAACTCAAAACCATCATAAGTATTGATTAGAATTCTACTTACAAATCGTTAAAATTCAAATCTTTTACGAACCGTTTGGTGCAATTCAACAAGAATCATCAATATCTTAAGTTTCTTTACAGGTTATCCAAGTTGCTACATGGATTTGTAGTTTTATTTATAGTTTTCAGCATTTTTGAAATATAGGTTGAATGAATAAAGTCAAAAGAGTCATATTGAAGCATAATTATATTGATATTATAATGCCAAAAAAACAAAAAGCCCGCTAAAATGCCAATGAAGAGGAACAAAACCATTAGGAATAAAAAGAAAAGAAGGAGAGCTAGCATTTTAGCCTATACGCTTTTCTCGAAGTAGACAAAAGCGCGTCTAAATAAGAAATAGTAAATTTGGTAAGATTAAGAAAAAACAATATAAAAAGTTAGTGCTTCAGTACCACCCTGACAAAAACCAGGACGATCCCACAGCTCGATAGAAATTTCAGAAATTGAAAGAAGCCTACGATATTCTTATGGATGACGAAAAGAGAAAGGAATATGATGAAACAGGTTAGTAAAGATTTATATAGGACAAGTAGGAGACTAGTTTAACGAGAATGCTTTTCAAAATGCATACTAATACTTCGGAAAAATGTTCAAAAAAATCACCAAGGAAGACATCGAACAGTTTTAATCACAGTATAGAAATGGACCTATGGAAGAGGAAGATCTCTTGAATTACTTTAATTAGCATTAAGGGGATATGACTGCTTTACTTGAATGTATTCCTCTCAGTAGAAATTAAGATATACCCCGTTTTATTGATTTTTACTAAGCTAAAATCAATGCAAAAGTTATTCAGAAGTTGAAGAAGTTTAATCAAACAAAAGGAAAAGTTAGACTGCTTGTCAATTAAGAAAAAGAGTTCGAATAGTAAAATAAGAAAGGAATGGGGGCTTTGGTTATGGCTATAAGATCAAAAGATTAAGCTAGATTAGGCTTTATATAGTCTTTAGAATTGAAATACGGGGTTGGAAAAAAACAGAAAGTGACAAAGAAGTAAAAGTAATAGAAATAGGAGAAAAAGTAGAAAAAAGAAAGCTTACCCAAAGAAAATAAGAAGAAGAAGTGATCAATACAAAGTTGAAATCATAAAACATCAATATAAATCAATCTTTTAGAAAATGAGGTTTATTTTTTACATCTATTCCTCCTCTCTTTGTCGAAGCCTTTCGATTTCCTTAGATTTCATCACATTTTCTTATTTAAAAGATTCAGTTGTTTCCAAAAAGTCTACAAATGTCTGCCGCTACTTTTTGAGCTATTTTAGCTCTAAAATCATCTTAGAGTAAGTATCTGAGGACTATCTGTTGTGAACTGGGACTGTTCTATCCTGATTTCTGGCAGTTCGTTGCTCTTGCTTTTTGAGCTGCTATCTAAGTTCTTGGATAATCTTTGAATCCTTTTATGCTTGGCGTTTATGATACTTCAGTTCAAACATAAGGCCTTAATGCTAGCTTTTCAATTTGGAGTATTAAACTCTCATCATCGCTATTTCATCAGATATTTTCCCATGTTTAGATGTGTATTTATCTTGATTGGGCATCTAATTTTCTTTGTTTTTTACCTTCTAAAGCTATAAGATTTATCTCCTAATTCTTAGCATTTACTAACATTCATCTATATTCTTTTGTTTCTAACTCAAAAGATTGTTTTACAAACTAATTCTTTAAATCTCAGCCTATCGCTTGCTAATGATTTAAGTCATCTTTGTTTATTTTGCATTCCATTCCTATGTCAATAATTCTAACTTTTATTAGTAAATTTTTCTTAAATTTGTGTTTTCAGCCTACTTTAACTCCTTGGTACTCTGCAGTTATTTGTTTTTGATTCTTATTTCCTCTCTCCATCTCTTTTTCTCCCTTTAAAAGAGCTAAAGTTGCTCATTCATCATCAAAACCAATTCATTGATATTTTTGTACTTGTCACTAACAAAGGCGCCTATTTGAAGATTTCCCTCTACTTTTTTTATCAACTCTTACTTTTCACCAATCAATTACTTGATCATTGATTACTTTTCACGCTTATCATTCTATAGTTCATCAATGTACTCCTGAAGCTCATCAATACATTTTTTTTGCTTCTATAATTTCAGCAAGGTCACATCTATCTAAGTTGGACAAAAGGTACGTTACTTTGGCTACTTTTGCGGGCCGAGTATATTGTTTATTATTAACGATTACATCGGCTCACTAAAGTAATCTAGCTTCTTTTCAAAAAGCTGGAGGCATTTTCATCTCTGCTAGATGAAGCTAAATCTGAAAGCCTTTTGTTATAGTAGCCGGCTGTTAATTTCGCCTTAGCAATGTTTATTTTACCCTCCTTCATATAATACAGACTTAAGTTCCTAAATTAATAACGATTTTTAGCGGAAATAAAAGTCTGAGGTAGTAGTATTTAATTTTTTGTTGATGAATGTTCAAAAAGTGAAGTAATTTGTATTTGATCATTTATTAAATGATATCATTCCGCTATCGGTCCAACCAGAAGAAAATCAAGATCAAAACAAACAAAAAACTGGACTAGAGAATGTCCTCCTGGCTGCAGAAGGTTTTCAACATAAAAAACCAAATCATTGGTTTCAAATCCGCAGATAGTAGCACTCTATTTATACAGATAAGTACTACGATGTTGAAACCTTCTTCCTTCTTATCGACAAATTCTACAACTCACAAGTATAAATTGTCGAAGGCAATGACCAGGTCTAAATCTCATGTACCAAACTATGTATAAAGTCACATCTGATAATCTTAATTCTTCAAGTTTTATAAGACCTAGCCAGCCGAATACGTCTGAAATCAATCATCGTGGAGCATCTTCAGAATAAGGTATTGTCTACTTAACTTAGATGAAGTATGTTTCGTTACTGATTTCAAGAGTTTTGAGAAAAAGCTAAATGACAAGGATATCAGTGTGCTTTTTGACATTCACTCTGGCTATAAGAAAGAAGTTATTGAAAGTTTGGGCGATTTCAGCAATTCTTTGCATGGTGGAAAAGTTATTGTCTACTTGCTTATCGGCAATAACCATCCTAAAAAGAGCAATTTCACAATCTATGTTGGCAGGAAATTTCTCATTACAGTTCCATTGACCACCCATTTCAAATAAATAATCGCTAATGTTATTACTCGTTCCAAATCTGCATCTTTGGGCAACAACGAGCCAAATAAAGCCATGAAAGCTCAGGTTTAAGATGAAGCTCCTTCATTCACTACATACCATCTCCAGTAAAGGCTAAATCAAGATGCTTGTTCTGATTATCTCGATAGAATGAACAAATAAAACTTACTTACACCCTACTAATACCAAAAGCTCGTAGAAAGGCTAGAGGATAATTTCATATAGTTTTACAAAATTTTCTGTGAGAGCGTTGTGTAACTAATCCAATATTTAGTGACAATGACTACGAAGGCTTCAAAAATGAAATACGATCGAAGGTAGAAAACAACTTATAGATGCTGCTTAGCAATGTTGAATAAATGGATTTATCTAGACCTATTTCTAGGGAAGAGCAGAGAAGACAAAATCTCAAAAAATCAACCCCAGACATTGAAATTGTGAAAGTTTAAAAATACTTTGAAGTCTTGGATTTAATCAAAGACAAGCTAGATCAGAAATATCTTGGAGAAATCAAACAAAATCTGCTAGACTAAAATTAAGAATTGTGCACATATTTTTCCAAGTTTATCGCAAAGGATTATACCAAGGAAGAATTAACTAGAAAATTGACCATTTTCGCCAAGGAAAGATTTTAAGATCTAAGGCCTTTCTCCAGATGTGTACCAAGGGCGACTAATAGAGCCAAATCAACTGATGCAGCCGTCAGAAAGGGAGAGCTATAAATTGATATCAATGCAAAACAGCAGAAGTAGTTCTAAAGAAGCAGTAATTAATTCGCCGAAGAGGCTCCGATGTTTGGTTCGCTAAACATTCAAACTTAAAACATAGTTTCCCCAATAAAGAACATGTCAGATATTGAAAGCATCTATAAACAAGCGTATTAAGGTCTTGCGAAGAAGACTGAAAAATTTTCAGCCGAAGAATACGGTTTACTGTATCATTACTTACAAACAAAAAATGACGGCATCTTAAACATCATCCAGTCCTTGTAAAACTATGAAGATAGCTCTTTGCTAAGGTTGAAATAGTTTTTGAAATAAAAGATGCAAACAATCCTCAACTAAAATTTCACTGAAGCCTAATTATCTTATCTTGAATCTATTAAGAATAACTCAAATGTTTCTTATATCTATGAAGTAAATGAGCGTTTATTTAGAATTTTAAATACGAGTGTGATATCAACTCCTTCGTCAATGCACTCAAAGACTAGCTCAATAAAAGTAAACCTCAATATTAAAGAGTTTTGCATAAAAAGTCATCAGATTCTCAACTTTTGTAGAAGTCTGGGAAACCAAAACAAGAAAAAAGAAAGTATAGTGACTAAAATGAAGAGGCCCCTCAAAGATCACCCTCACCTAAAGCAAGCGACAGTATATGTATCTTTACTAAGTGTCTTTGTTTCACAAAGGTTCCGAGTTCTCGCTATACAACCTGAAACTTCTTTCAAACCCTTGGTATGAATAATTTGACGAGATGCTGCGTTATTGCCAGTTTAATTAATCTCATAGAGAAGAATATTTAAAATCAGCTTATGCTGAGTTCAACCCTTCTCTATTTTTATGGGTCCGGTCATACTTGAAGAATAAAGAGACGAATGAACATGATGTCTAGTATTTCAAGCAAAACATTCAGAGGAAAGAATACGAGTCAAAAGGGATCTTGAAGATTCTGCCTCTTTACAGCGAACTCCTTCGTTAGCTATAAGACTAAGGCAAAATTACCTAGAAAATGCGAAGCTGGGCAGTCTTCAAATTTATGGAGGTATAACTGAATTTACTGGGATCCTTTGAACTCTACCTCCTAACAAGTAATTCGCCAATAACAAAGAGGACGAAAAATAGTTTGTAGAGTCTATAAAGATGGTTTTCGAAAAAGACAACAAAGAGATGGAACTTTACAAGACGTTTTCCAATCGAATCGAAGTCCTTCTCAAAGAGATGTGTGTGCATGATGAAGCTAGCTTGGAGATATTCAAATACTAATCCGAAAAAATCAGGGCTTTTATCTAGGTCTACTATTTTACTGGAAATTTTGAAGATCTTATGGAAAATTTAGATCTCCTTCACTCAAGCTACATCGAAAAATCTAAGATAAATATCTCAACTCTTAACTTTTCAGGAATCAACACTAACCCATTCGAGTATGATGACGGTTCCTAGCTTTTTGAGAAAATTAACCAAAACATCAAAGAGCTGATTAGCAAATAATTAGCTTAACATAGTGAATGGAAAGTTGGAAAGATTGACAAAAACTATACTTCTCCAGAACGTATGTCTGTTGGATTCAACCCTAAAATAGATTCACTCGATGGCAAATTACTAAATAAATAATAATTCTTCACTCTCTGGCGGGGAAAGTACAACACATGGAGCTAAAGTAGCCCCAGCAAAATCTAGTCCAATCAAGCTTAAATCTAAACAGCCATAACTATGGACTATTTATTTTACCGTGCTCTAATAAAAGAAGTCTACAAAATACCCACTTTCGAATAATTCGAGCAGAATTTGAAAAACTATGATGCCAATAAATTGAATTAGTTTTTAGTAGGCCAATTCAACCGACCGGCTTCAAAACTCAATATCAAGGAAGATTTAGTGATAGAGTACCTGCTTCATAAAAAAATTGATATCCTCTGCTTGCAATAAGCCGGCTTCATTGATTGGAAAGAGTAACTTATCCCAGGTTACGCACAACATAAAAATCACGATTCAGTGCTAATATACAACAAATAAAAGTTCGGAGCAGTGCGAAAAGACCTGATGTAGCAATACGGTAAAGATCTAGACTTCAATAGCGACACTTCGTTTTTATTCACCAGCAAAAACTACCTCATCATATCTGCTCATTTGAAATCTAACAAGTTGCACTTCGAGCAAGCCAAAGGGATGTTTGCTACCCTTCGCAAAATCAGAGAAGAACATCCTTTGTTCAGGATACTTGTGGGAATGGATGCCAACCACTTCTTGCTGAATGAGAATCTTCTTGATCCTGACGGAAATCAAATCTTTTTCATTGCTCCGGATGTCCCTTAGAAGCCGAGCACCATCAAAAAAAGATCATTCATGCAAGCACAGTTTAAGAAGGCAGGATTGGCTGTCTCTGAGGTGAAGGACCACATCGTCAGCAGCAAACCCATTCTTGAATACAAAATCGAAAGCATTGACGGCAATTAAAGTGTTGAAGCACTACTTCCCAACGATATTCATCCATACGACCACTATTTAGTAAGGGCAATCGTCAAATTCTTGTGATCTTTGAAATAACACAATTCAAAACATAAGATTAACTTTTTGAAGCTGCTTAAGAATTGAGAACTGAGTCGTACCTTTTTCAAGTTTTGAAACTTATGCTGCTTAGTTTTTGACACAAAGACATTTAATAATTCTAAAACTAAGTGTTTTATAAAATTTATCATAATTCAAATATTAATCAAATGGATAACGAGCTAAGCTTTGGAGCTGATTGTGTAATCAGGCTATAAGATCTAGGATAATTCAAGGACTACACTGATACAATCGACGCTTTGATAGACAAACTAAATCATCTGAAATCAAGTAAAAAGCCACTCATGTGTGATGAACTGCTGTAAGTAATCGAGGCTGACCCTTAAGATACGTATTTTTTGCCTAGATTCAAGCACTTTCTGAGTTTAGTGGTTGACTAGAATTGGCTAAGCTATGATTTACAGTAAAATCAGCGAAAAAGCATCTTCAAATTTGAGCTGACTATAATCTAGTAATGTTTGTTATCTTTCACGTTCAGCGAAGAAGTCCTTGAAACCATGATAAAAAAGTGTTCAAACTATGTGCAGATTTAGACTTTTCAGCATCTTTTACTGAATATCTTGCTTGAGCTGGCTTAAAAAGTGGTATACATTGATGAATATGATGCTGTTGTCACTCTATTCAACTATTTGCAAGAAGATAAGTTATTTGGATCTTCTCCAGCAGAACTCCTCAACATGAGAGTAGCTGTATATTTATAAATTTGCGATAAGCTATTGAGGAGTCATAAAATTAGAAAAACTATAAACCAAAGGTTCATAAAGGATAATTTTCTCTTTCTTTGTAAACTCACTCTTTGGAATAAACAAAGGACGCAGTTTGAGAGCTATAAGAAGGAAATTCAATCTAAAAACTATTATTCAAGTTCTTTTTTATAAAAGGCATTAGCTATCTTATAGAATTCGAGTTAATTATGATTTGCATACGGCTATATAAACATTTTAACTCATATCTAAAATATCTTGATTGTAAACATTAGCTAGATTTATAAGCAATCCACAAAAAAGATGGAAGGATGTGCTTGATTGTTATGAGCTAATTCTATAAAGTATAGAAAATATTGGAGAAAAGGACTACGTCCGCAGGGAAGGCCGAATACAAAATAAAGTGGTAGGGCTATTAAGACGAACAAAATACTTGGTAGCCCTAGAGTAATCTGGTTTTAGTTCGGCACCTTGTGAGAAAATTCGAGTAAGAACTTTAAAATAGAAAAAAGAACAACCAACTAACCGATTCCAACTAAAAAGAATAAAAAGAAGACTAGGATGAAGAAAAATAAAAGCAAATGAATTTAGAAGAAACTCAAGGCTAATTGCAGGAAAATGAGATGAGCAGGGGGCAGGAGTAGGAAGAAAACAATGAAATTTTGTAATTTGAGTAAAGCAACTAAGAAGATTAAAACGAATAGAAACACTATAAATTGAAAAAACTTAGACACCTCTAAGATGTCTCACCCAACGACTAATCAAATTAGAGCATATTTGATGCCAGATAAGTAGAGGATTAAAGTGGATCAGAAGACTACAAGCCGAAGAAAAAGAAAAAGGTGAAGAAATACCACCACAAAAAAAATAAATCCAAAAAACAGAACAACTCACTCAGCACTTACAAATCTGGCACCAAAGTCCGCAAGCATTCCACCCCGAAATCGACTCTCAAATAAATCGAGAAGAATATAAGGTATCACTATAAAAGTAAAGAAAAACAAAACCAACCAACAAACGCAAGAAACACTGACAAAATTTCAGCAATTCCCAACATTATAGGAGTCAGCTACGATGATGAAAAAAAAATTATGTACTTGACTCAAACTGAAAATTTATTGAGCTATAAATCTCATGCCTATATGGTAGAGCATTGGCCAGACGAAATCATAAAATTTTATGAGAGTAAGATCTAATTTTCAACTATCCCGAAAATGACAAAATGATATTTCTATAAATTATGAATTAAAGTAAATTCGCGATTTAACAAAAAATATATTTCAAAGCTCAGATGACTAATCCTGGTTTAGAATTGCATTTCTACCTTTTTTTCATCAGTTTACTACTCAAAATACCAAAAATTCTTCCCAGCTGCTAGTAAAGCGAATTATATCCTTTTTGCTATCAGATGCAAAAATAATAATCAAGGGCAGCTTGCCCTTTTAGTTTGTTCTTTATTACTATTTGAAGTTAGTAAAAGGTGATGAGATGGGAAGTAGAAGTCGAATTAGCAAATTGCAGTTAGTAAGCTATTAATTATATTTTTAGAAGAAAAGAATAATATGGATTGCCTGCAGCTCATCAACCAGAATATCATGACCAAGGACCAAAGCACCTCCTTTATTTATAAACTCACTCATGGCACTGCCAATATCATCAATTAAGACCAACAACCTGTCAAAACTCTACAATCCCCATATTACCTCAACATCGTCTAGTCTCTGTATTCAGTCCCCACGCTCAAAACTATACAGGCTGTAGGGAAGTGCCAGATCAAAAAGATAGCCGTTAAGTAATCGCATAAGCTTCTTATCAAAGACCTCAAAGAAAAAGGGGTTCGCAAGAGTAAATTCCAAGTATTTGAGGAGATGCACAGTTCAAAGTTTTACGAGCTGGTTCGATTAGGAGTGCTTCTGCAATTCAGGAAAGGCTAGCAATTTGGCTCAAAGAACTAACACTTCTATTTTGTTGTCAGTGGCTCTATAATCGCTTATGAAAAGGAAAATAACTTAAAGATGTTTCGGCTTGAGTAGGGTTCAATATGGTGCAGTGGACAAAACAACACAGTCTTTAGATCTGAAGTGGACTAGACTAAGCTTATCGAAATAGGTTCCGATATAGTCTATTGTATCCTTCACGAAAAGGAAGCAGAGCTCATCGAGCTGGCCAAATTCCAGAGTCAGACAATCCAAAATTTTAAACAGAGAAATTAAAGAGTTGAAAGAGAAATCAAGCGCAGCAAATAGAAGCGCTTTACCAAGTTAGTTATGTCCAAAAACTTTGCCAACTCAATGGAATTCAGGTGCAAAAAGGCTAGCAACTTGAGTAAATGTATGAAAGCTAAGAGCTGCTACATGCAGGAGAACGGAGAGTTCAAAAAACCAGCCCAGCTCATTTAGGAGATCAAAAAGGAGAACACAGTCAAGTTTATGGAGCTGATGGAGATCAACAAGAAAAAACTCAGAAAAAATCAACTCTTTTGCAAGTCCATCGACAAATTGTATTCTCTTTCATGCACTGCTACTCCTGAATCCAACAGCCCCAAAGGCAAAACAAGTATGCATTTGATTAGCAAACCTCAAAGCCAGAAAAGCCAACACAGCCTCCAAAATATCAATGTTAATTACAGCCGATCCCATTTCGCACAAACAGTCTCGCAAATTCTGAATAAGAAATAGAGCGGACATTTGAAGAAGCACATGTACAGCAGGACTGGGGGGAAAATAACGTTTCCTCAGGAAAAGAGCAGGAAAAACAGTTCGTAAAGTATGATTATATGGAAAATAACTTGAGTATGTTAGGTGAAATTCATTCAAGGAATGGTTTTGATTTCTACCTTTCTACCTTTCTTATATTTCTCACGAAGCCGGATTTTCAAGAACTGAACCACTGAAAACACAATTCTGGCATCATTTTTTATATTTTACACAAAGCCAGCCGTAATATGACTGAACGGCTATGATAATGGCGTTGAATGAGCTGGGTTCGAATCCTTCTGAGATAAGATAATTTTTTTACTTTTTCATATTTTAGTCCCACAGCCAGCGGTTGTTTGCTTATTAAACTAAACGTTAAATTCAAATAAATAATTTTTCGGCCATGTTTTTTATCCAAGTGATTTTAAAAGCTTTGACTGGTAATAATGAAATGAAAAATAAGATTTAAAAATAAAGGGAACCATGGTTTTAATCATTTATCCGGATTGGTTAAGACTGCATCAGTCTAGCGCATCTAATCTTTAGCAAATCTCTAGACTGCAGTAAGCTAGGGCTCGATTCGTATGCCCTCGCGGCGACTCAGCTTGAGGCCACAGACTAACCCCGCGGCTAGTCCAACCAAATTAGCTACAACTATTGATAGTAAAGTTGTTGTCAACATGCCTTTCTGCTTGTCCTATATCTCATCACTGATTTATGTAAGCTTTTATTATGATTGTCTCAGTTATTGCTCAACTTTCTTGAGTTCATTCAAATTTACATTTAGAGTAGGTTTGGAGTTAGGGACGACTGGCTCTCTACCTTTTTATTCTTCATCTTTTTTTAGGTTTTAGCTACTGGTTTGATGATTTTGAGCAGGATTAGTCAGATTTAGTCTTTTTTCCCACTATGAGACACTTTCAAGTAATTTTTTATTAGTGATGTTAATTTCCTCAGTTACTTTTTTCTCCTTGTAGATTGTGAGAGACTGCTACTTTTATAAATCTGTTTAGTATTCGGAAAAGTCAATACCAACAAAGAAATCAGCAAACTTTGATTTTTACTTGTGCTGTAATATATCGAATACGAGCTCTGTTGGAAGATTGGCCTCAGCCAAACTCATATCCTGCAGACTGCATTTAGGACAAACGGGCCCACCTCGTTCGTTTTATCCTAAATGGACATTAACGTCTGCTGAATCAGCTGATCCCTGAAATTTTTTTAGCAAATAAGTATCGTTTAGGACGTAGGAGAAATGCCAGCCTGCTTTTTAGATCATTTTTCCCTAACATTTTAGGCTTTGCTCATGGCTGTTTACAAATGACAAAACACCTAAATTACATCCCATATTCCTCAATTTTACCAAATCGCCATCGAATCGATTTCGCAGATTTTCAAACTTAACGATTTTGATGCCATTATAGAGGTAATTTAGTATCTGTGTTCTTTCTAAGTGATTAAAGACTGATCTCCTGTTGAAATACCTATAGAATAACCTAAGTTAAGTATTAGCCCAATCATCTTGCGTCTAATTAAACTCAAGGAAGCCTTACCGAGAAAGGATTTAATCTACATCGCTGTTGATGATGATATCTTGGGGCTGGGCAAATACTTTTAGTATCTAATAGATAGAATTTCTCGGGGTT
>Ga0316217_10004180_pt1 | contig 15836 bp, 14 predicted proteins | sample 1anoAmetaG_FD_203633 | JGI IMG/M metagenome (GOLD analysis project Ga0316217, IMG submission 203633) | Freshwater microbial communities from Trout Bog Lake, Wisconsin, USA - 1anoA | ecosystem: Environmental > Aquatic > Freshwater > Lake > Hypolimnion/Profundal zone | place: USA: Wisconsin... | reverse complement strand
GGCCCAGGCCTGTCAGCGCCTCGGTTGCCCTGTGCTCCGGGCCGGCGGGGTCGCGAAAATCCCCGGGGGCTCCACGCTCGCCGTCCGGAAAAACCCGCAGGTACCAGCCAGGCGCGTGCCGAGTGCACGCGCCTGGCTGGTACGAGTGGAGCGAAGGCTACATCTTCACCATGATCTTGATCGCGTCGTCGGGCATGCCCGCGGCGAAATCGAACGCCTTGAGCGCGTCCTGGAATGCGAACTGGTGGGTGATCAGCGGCTTGACCTGCAGGGTGCCGGAGGCGATCAGCTTGATGGTGCGGGGATACATGTTCCGGTAGCGGAAGATGTGCATCATCTTGATTTCCTTAACCTGGGCGGCGACCACGTCGTAGGGCGCGGGGGCGGACGGCATGCCGATCATCACCGCCCGGCCGTTGGGGCGCAGGTAGCGGATGAAGCTGCCTATGACCGCCGCGCTGCCGGTGGCCTCGAAGACGATGTCGGCGCCTTCCGGGGCCAGGGCGAAGACCGCGTCCTCCAGGGACTGGGTCGCCGGGTTGACGCAGACGATGTTCTCGGAGAAGTTCTTGCGGACGATGTCCAGCTTCTTTTCCTTGACGTCCGCCAGCACCACCTTGGAGCAGCCCGAGGCCAGCGCGGCCAGGGCGGTGACGATGCCGATGGTCCCGGCCCCGAACACCACGGCCACGTCCCCGGGCTGGATGCCGGCGGTGTTGGCCGAGTAGACGCCGATGGCCAGGGGTTCGACCAGGGCGCCCTCCTCCAGCGACACCTCGTCCGGAAGCTTGAAGGTGAAGGCGGCCGGATGCACCACCGATTCGCGCATGCAGCCGTGGTAGGGCGGGGTCGCCCAGAACTTCACGGCGGGATCCAGGTTGTAGTTCCCGGACAGGGTCGAGGCGCTGCCCAGGGAGGGGATGCCCGGCTCCATGCAGACCCGGTCGCCGGCCTTCAAGTGCTGAACCGCGGAGCCCACCTCCAGGATCACCCCGCTGGCCTCGTGGCCGAGCACCATCGGCTCCCGGACGACGAAGTCGCCGATGCTGCCGTGGAGGTAGTAGTGGACATCGCTGCCGCAGATGCCGACGTTCCTGATGGCGATCCGCACATCGTCGGGTCCGAGGGTTTCCCCGGACTGGAAATCCTCGATCGTGATCCGGTTGGTCTCTTTCAGTACGAGCGCCTTCATTGAAGCCTCCGAGGGTTGCGCGAAATGCAAATTAACTGGGGAGTGTGCCAATTAATTTTCGGCATTTTTTGGGCAAAAAGCAATATTTTTTGCGTCAACCCTTCCTTCGCAGGGCCTCGAATGCCGATTCCATCCGGTCCAGGTAGCCCCCCGGCTGGTGGTAGGCCTCCACCATGGCCGGATCCGGCTGCACCACGGGCCTGCCGGAGAGCAGGGTCTTGCGCAACTGCTCCGCCACGGCGTCCCGTTCGGCCGCGGGCGCCAGGGCCACCGCGGCCGCCACCGCCGCGCCCAGGGCCGCGCCCGCCTGACCGGCCTGGATGGCCGGCCGGTTCCAGATGGCGGCGATCCGGGCCATCACGCCAGCACTCGCCGAAGGGCCGCCGCAGATGCTCATGGCCTGGCGGTCTTCCACGCCGGCGGCGATCTTGCGGCCGTAGCGGTAGACCAGGCCCAGGGAACTGTCCACCACCGCGGCGAAATCGCCCTGGAAGTCCGCCGGGGACGAATCCAGGCGCACCGGTTCCGGACTGGCCGCCACCACCGGGAAGGACTCCGTATCGGGGTGCCAGAACCGCAGCAGGCTGCCCGGCGCGGTGCCGGCCAGGGCCGCATCGCAGGCGGCGTAGTCCTTGGCGCCCAGGCCGTGGCGAGTGCGCAGGCGGTCCCAGGCCAGCGCGCCGTTGGTCCGGCAGCCGAAGTTGAAGGGCCGTCCCAGGCCGTCGTACATGGCGTTGGCCGTGCCGGTGGCGTCGACGCTGCCGTCCGGGCTGGAGAGCATGTAGACGAAGCTGGTGCCAAGGCTCAGCAGGTCGCCGGTGGCCAGCACCTTGGACTGGGGGTTGTCGCCCGAGCCGGCGACGATGCTGCAATCCTCGGCCAGGCCGAAACGCGACCGGAAATAGCCGGCAGCGCTGCCGACCACGGCCAAGGGGTGGGCCAGGGCGGGCAGTTTGGCCGCCAGCGCCCGGGCGCCACCGGGCAGGTCCCCGGCCACCGCCTCCAGCATCGTGGCGTCCCAGGCCCGCTCCCGGTAGTTCATCAGGCCGGTGCCGCAGGCATTGCCGAAATCCAGCGGGATGGCGCAGTCGCCAGCCAGGATGGCCGGGATCAGGCTGGAGATCTGCAGGATGTGCCGGGTGGCGGCGTAGCTGTCCGGGTAGCGGAGCGCAAGCAGGCGGTGCGCGTTGGCCGAGAAGCGCAGCGGGATATCGCTGCCGGTGCGCTGGATCACCGCCGCCTGGCCGCCGGCCGCTTCGCGGATGTGGGCGGCTTCCCGGGCGGTGTTGGCGGTCTTCCAGATGGGGGCGCCGCCATAGGCGAAGCCTTCGCTGAGCAGGGCCACCAGGCTGTCGCCGGGGGCGGCGGGCTGCCGCAGGCGGGCGAACGCGGCCTCGGCCTGGGCGTTCAGGTAGACGTGGCCGTGCTGCTGGCCGGAGGTGTTGATGGCGGCGATGGCCGCCAGGTCGAACCCGGCCGCCTGGAGATCGCCGAGCAGGGCCTCCAGGGCGGCGATGAACAGGAGCGGCGGCTGCTCGGCCTCGCCGGCCTCCCGGGGCGGGATGATCATGGTGTCGTGCTGGAAGCCGTACCCGAGCAGGCGCGGGTCCTCCCGGTAGGCCAGCGAGTGCTGCCACAGGATCTCTCCACTGCCGCTCCGCAGCAGGACGGCACTAAGGCTTTGGGTGCTGGCGTCGATCCCCAGGACCGTTCGGTGGCTGGCGGGCATGATTCTCTCCATGATGGGACTGCGGCTGCACTAGGCTGGCCCCGGGCCCGGTAGTCCGGCGGCCTGGAAATGATTTTGATCCCATCATAGAACAGGTTATAGCGGTAATTTGCGCAAATTGACACTACGGCAGCTTCTCCCTGGCGATCAGGAACAGGTTGTCACCGTTGGGGCTAAGCCTGAGCAGGTCCTCCGCCAGGGACTTGTTCTGGTCCACGAAGCCCAGCCGGGGCATCCCGGTGCCGGGGGCGCCCTTGTGCAGACTGAACACCACCCGCCGGCCGGTGCTGTCCTGGAGGTAGCAGACCCGGTGGAACTCCGGTCCCGCGTGGTCCCTGGCCGCGGGCTGGATCGGCGTGACCACGATGGTGCTGAACCGGGCATTGATCACCACCGGCTGGTCGCGGGAATCCCCCACCAGGATGGCCACGGGCTCCAGGCTCGCGTCCTCGCCCTTGAGCCGCTGGACCTGGAGCGACCCCGCAAGCCTGCCCGGCGCCCCGGGCACCAGTCCGAAGCGCCAGACGCCATCGCTCTCGTTGGTGAAGACAATGCTTTCCCGGACGCCGGCCACGAACTTCTTGGCCCCCTCCAGGCGCGCGGTCTCCTTCTCGAAGGGGGTGAAGACGTATTTCAGGAAGGCGACCGGCGCGGCCTCGTCGGCCTGAGCGGGCCCCAGGGAGCCCAGGACGGCTCCCAGCATGAGTTTCAGCCAGCGGCGGCGTTGCGCGTTGATCATGCGAGGCTCCCGGCAAGGGCGCAGGCCCAGGTCCCCGGCCGCCGGGGTGGGCAGGCCGAGTGCCAGAAATATAAATATTAAATGCCAAAAATCAAGACGCCGGTTCCGGGCTCGGGTGGGTCATTACATTGATTTCATTGCTTTTATCTCCTTCATCCCCGTCCATCCCCTTCATCCCCGTCGAAAAAGACGCTGCTGGCTTCGGCGCGAACTGTTCCGGCGACTCGACATCATCCTTGTCTTTTATTCGACGGGGATGGAGGGGATGAAGGAGATCACGCTGTATTGCCCTGGATACGGTGAGCCAAGTCACATACCCGCCGCCCCGGTTGCCCGCCGGTGATGGGCACTGTACTTTCAAGGTGGGTATGTTCAGCTATTGATTTGCATCAGTGAACCTGACCTGCGACAGGAGCGGCTCGCCATGAGACAGCTGAAGATCAACCTGCCCCAGTGCGACGGCGGGCGGAACTGCGCCCACGAATGCGAGGAGGCCTGCGCCACCCGGGTGTTCAAGCTCGACGACAGCGCCTTCGCCGCCTTGCACATCCAGACCCTGGCCGATGGCCAGAGCGCCGCGGTCATCTGCGACCAGTGCGGGGACTGCGTCACCGTCTGCCCGGCGGAGGCCCTGAAGCGGAACAAGCTCGGGGTCGTGATGATCGACAAGAAGCTGTGCGTCGGCTGCTACATGTGCATCGGCTTCTGCGACAAGGGCGCCTTCGAGCGCATCCCGGGCGTCCTGGAGCCCTACAAGTGCACCGCCTGCGGCATCTGCGTCAAGGCCTGCCCGCACTCCGCACTGGAGATCGTCGACGTGCCCGTCCCCGCTCCCAGAATCATCTGAACCAAGGACGCCCCCATGACCGCCAACGCAGCAGGCCCCGCCATCACGCCATGCGCCGTGGACTACTCCCGGCGCACCGAGTACCACGAGGGCCTGGACGCCATCAAGGCCGCCCACCGGCTGCTCAGGGAAGTCCGCTACACCCCCTCCCTGCCCATGAAGGGCTACAACGACCGCACCCTGCACGTGGACCTGACCACCCTGGAATTCCGGGAGGAGCCGGTCACCCGGCAGATGAAGGACCTGTTCGTGGGCGGCCGCGGCTTCGGCCTCTGGCGGCTCTGGAACGCGGTCACCCCCGCCACCCGCTGGAACGACCCCGAGAACGAGATCATCATCAGCCCCGGCCCAGTGGCCGGCATCACCCAGTACCCTGGAAGCGGCAAGTCCCTGGTGGTCACCCTCTCGCCCCAGACCGACATCCCGATCGATTCCAACGTGGGCGGCTATTTCGGGCCCCTGCTCAAGTTCTCGGGCTTCGACGCCCTGGAACTGGCGGGCCGGGCCGCCACCGACGTGATCCTGTTCATCGACGGGCAGAAGGGCATCCTCCGGATCGAGGAGGCGCCGCTGGAGCCCGCCGACAGCCACATCCTGGCCGAGCTGCTGACCCGGATGTACGCGGAGGACGAAGCCGACCGGAGCAACATCTCGGTGGTCTGCTCCGGGGCCGCCGCCGACCACAGCCTGATCGGCATGCTCAACTTCTCCTGGTGGGACAAGCGGCGCGGCTGCATCCGGCTCAAGCAGGCCGGGCGCGGCGGGATCGGCACGGTGTTCCGGGACAAGCGGATCCGGGCCCTGGTCTGCCGCGGGCCGGTGGTCAAGGCCGACCTGAACCACCCGGTGGACTTCGAAACCCTGGCCAGGACCGGCATCAAGCTGCACAAGGAGATCCATACCCTCGACGACAGCCAGTGCAAGATGCGCCGGAACGGCACCGCCCACATCGTGGAGATCATGGACGCCTATGATCTGCTGCCCACCCATAACTTCCAGTACGGCTCGCACCCGGACACACACAAGATCGCCTCCCCGGTCTGGGAGGCCCGCTGCAGCCAGATGACCGCGGACGGATGCTGGTACGGCTGCTCCATGGGCTGCGCCAAGGGCGCCGACGGCCTGGTGCTGCGCACGGGTCCCTACAAGGGGCACATGGTCACCGTGGACGGCCCGGAGTATGAGAACGCCGCCGGCCTGGGCTCCAACGCCGGGGTGTTCGACCCCGACTGGCTGCTGGAGCTGAATTTCTACTGCGACACCTACGGCATCTGCACCATCACCTACGGCACCCTGGCGGCCTTCGTGATGGAGTGCTTCCAGCGCGGCATCCTCGACCGGGAGCGCACCGGCGGCCTGGAACTGGCCTGGGGCAATGCCGAGGCCGACCTGGAACTGATGCACCAGATCGCCCGGGGCGAAGGCTTCGGCCGCATCGCCGGCCAGGGCGTGAAGAAGATGAAGGAGATCTTCATCCGGAACGGCTGGGGCGACCCCGGCCTGATCCAGGACATCGGCATGGAGATCAAGGGCCTCGAGTACAGCCAGTACCTGTCCAAGGAGTCCCTGGCCCAGCAGGGCGGCTATGCCCTCACCAACAAGGGGCCCCAGCACGACGAGGCCTGGGTGATCTTCATGGACATGGTGAACAAGCAGCTCCCCACCTTCGAAGCCAAGGCCGAGGCGCTCTACTATTTCCCGCTGTTCCGCACCTGGTTCGGGCTCATGGGCTTCTGCAAGCTGCCCTGGAACGACATCGCCCCCGCCGACAACAGCAAGACCGACGAGCCGGCCAAGATCCCCGAGCACGTGCAGAACTACCTGGACCTGTTCACCGCCACCACCGGCATCCAGATTGACCGGGAGACCATGCTGATGCAGTCGGCCCGGGTCTACAACTTCCAGCGAGTGTTCAACCTGCGCATGGGCAAGGGCCTGCGGGAACACGACCAGCCGCCGTACCGCTCGGTGGGCCCGGTCACTCCCGAAGAATACCTGTCCCGCCAGGAGCGCTACGATAAGCAGATGCTGGAAGAGATCGGCATCGACCCCGAGGGGAGGCCCCTCGACGAGAAGATCGCCATCACCCGCAAGTACCGCATGGACCGCTACGGCAAGCTGTGCGACGCGGTCTACGCCCGGCGCGGCTGGACCCCCGGCGGCGTGCCCACCATGGCCCGGCTCGCCGAACTGGGCCTGGACGTCCTGCCGGAAGTGGTGGCCATCGTCCAGCAGCACGGCGGCTGAGCATGATCCAGGTGAACGGCGACCCCCTGGCCTGGACCCCCGGCCTCACCGTGCGGGGCGTGATCAAGGCCAAGAACTACCTGTTCCCGCTGCTGATCGTCGATATCGACGGCGTCCGGGTCGACCCCCCCGACTACGACGCCACCCCGGTCCCCGACGGCGCCTCCGTCCAGGTGATCCACCTGCTGAGCGGCGGCTGACTCTCCCAACCTCCCCGTAGCGCACGAAGATAAGGCTTGTTTTTAATGGGTTCCGCCCCATGGTCGCGCGGATCCCCCGCCCCCGCCGCAGGCGGGGTGATGGCCTGCGGCCATCAGATTTCCGCGGCCCCGCCGGCCCGGAGCACAGGGCCCGCCAGATGCCGGTGGGCCTGTGCCAGGTCTCCGGCTTGCGCGCAGGCTGCGCAAGCCGGAGACCTGGCACAGGCCGGTCGGCGCCTCGGTCGCCCTGCGCTCCGGGCTGGCGGGGCCGCGGAAATCCCCAGGGGATCCACGCTCGCCGCCAGAACGTCCCGCAACTCTCCCCCGATACGACAACGGCCACCCCGTCCGGGGTGGCCGTCGCGGTGGATCCTGGTGAAGCCTACATCTGGTCCTTGAGGCCCTTGGCGGCCTTGAACACCACCTTGCGGCCAGCGGGGATCTGGATCTTCTCGCCGGTCTTGGGGTTGCGGCCCATCTTTTCCTTGGTGGCGCGCACTTCGAAGGTGCCCAGACCGAACACGTTCACCCGCTTGCCGTCCAGCAGGGACTGGACGACCTCGTCACGGAGCCCGTCCAGCATCGCCTTGGCGCGGGCCTTGGTGAGATCGTGGGCCTCGGCCAGGGAGGCGGAAAGCTCGGGAATGCCGATGGTTTCTGGTTTCGCGGCGGTCTTGCTCATTCTGTCCCTCGTGGTTTGATAAATTGAAAATGAATTGATGTGGAACCGGAACCCCAGGTACCGGCTCCGTAGGGTGGAAAGCCTGCCTTCGGTTATTCGGCGGCGAGCGCCGTCACTTCGATGTGCATCTTGGCGTGGACGCCCGAGTACAGCCGGACGTCGACGTCGTAGGTGCCGACCGTCTTCACGTGGGGCACGGTGATGGACTGCTTCTCCAGCTCGAAGCCCTTGGCCTTGAGCAGTTCCGCCACATCGCCGTTGGTCACGGAGCCGAACAGGGTGCCGTTCTCGCCGACCTTCTTGGCGATGGTGAGGGCGATGGCTTCCAGCTTCGCGGCCTGGGCCTGGGCATCCGCCAGTTCCTTGGCGCGCATCTTGAGGTTGCGTTCCTTCTCCAGTTCGATCAGGCGCTTGTTCCCGGAGGTCACGGGCAGGGCCTTCTTGCGGGGCAGCAGGAAGTTGCGGGCGTAGCCGTCCTTGACGCTGACGACATCGCCGCGCACACCAAGGTTCTGGACGTTTTCGATGAGAAGAATCTCCATGATTCACTCCTGGACCTGGCCAGCGCTGAAGCGTTGTCCCCTATTAGGTTAGGTATTGGTGCATCCAATACCAGGGATCTCCGGAAGATGGAGCCCGTTCCCTCGGCGGGTTGAGGCCATACTCATTGCCCTAGCAGTCTAACCCAACCCCGCCCGGAACGGAACGTTCAAAGCACGCCCGCCCAGGGGCCGGTCTCGGGCCGCAGATGCAGTTCCGGCAGTTCGTTCTCCTTGAACAGGAAGTGGTGGCTGTTCCAGGTGCCGCAGGCGTCGCAGCGGTCGGGATAGTCGGGCGACTTGTGCCCGCAGGCGCTGCATTCGAAACGCATCTTCAGCACGCCGATGTTGCGCAGCAGCTGGCGGTACTCGTTCAGGGCCTGCTCCATCCGGCCGCGCCGGGCGTGGATCTTGGCCATGAAGAAGTAGAGGATGGGCGAATAGACCACCTGCGCCCGCACCTCCTGGAACAGCACCAGGGCCTCGTCCAGGATCTCAAGCCGGTAGAGCATCTTGCCCAGGAAGAAGCGGGCGGTGATGGCGTTCTCGCTGGTGGCGGCCACCCGGCGCAGCACCGAGAGCCCTTCCTCGGGCTTGCCGCTCTGGATGAAATAGTCCTCGATCTCCTGCAGGTGGGCGCCCTCGCCGGTGGTGCGGAAGCCTTCCAGCCAGATCTCGATGCCCTGGGGCTCCTGGTCCTGGAGCACCATGCAGCGCCCGAGGCTCAGGTAGGCCGGCACGAACGAGCTGTCCTCCTTGAGCACCAGCTGGAAGACCTGCGCCGCCTCCTTGAACTGGTCCGCCTCCACCTTGCCCATCCCGACCTGGTAGAGCAGGCCGATCCCCTGGGCCCGCTCGGCCTGGTTCATGGATCCGGCGAACCGGGCGGCGACCCGCTTGTGCGCATCCAGGGCATCCTCCCAGCGGCCGGCGTCCACGTGCAGGCTGCGCAGCTTGCGCAGCGCCCGCAGCGCGTGCTTGGGGCAGTCGCCGGCCAGGCCCTTGAGGACGGTGACCGCCCCGTCCGGGTTGCGGGCGCCGATCAGGGCCTCGGCGAGCAGGTAGCGGATTTCGATATGCTCGGGGCGGGCCAGGGAGCAGGTCTCCAGGTGGCGCACCGCCTGCTCGTAGTCGCCCAGCCGGAGCAGGGCCTCGCCCAGCAGCAGGCTGGCCGCCTCGTGGTCGTTCCGCTCCCGGAGCAGGTCCTCCAGCAGCTGCCGGGCCTGGGCCGGCAGGCCGTGGGCCAGCAGCTCCCGGGCCTCCTGGATCAGGCTGGACAGGCGCTTGCCCGCGCGGGTCGCCGCCGAGGCGCTGAACCCGCGGATCAGCCGCCTGAGCTCCATGATGCCGGTGTACAGCAGGTTCAGGATGAAGCCCAGCAGGAACACCCCGATCAGCAGGGTGGAGACTTTCACGTCCACCGAGCTCCAGAGCTGGACCTCCTTGGCCATCAGGTCGTGGTTCTGCACGTAGACATAGCCCACCGAGCTCAGCACGAACGCGATGATGGCGATGAAGATCATGTTGATCAGACGCATGGCAAGTCCTCATGCTGTTCGGCCCAGTTTGGCACGGTTCGGCGCGGCCGTGGGGCCGGGCCCCTCAGGCGCCGCCGTCCAGCCGCTGCTTCGCCGCCACCAGATCAGCCCAGACCGCCCGCCGCACCTCCTGGGTGTACTGGCGTAGCACGTAGGCGGGGTGGAAGGTCGGCATCACCGGGACGCCCCCCAGCAGGTCCAGCTGGTGCCACTGGCCCCGGACCCGGGTGATGCCGGCCTGCACCCCCAGGAGTTCGCGCAGCGGGGTCGCCCCCAGGGTGACGATGACCCGGGGCCGGAGCAGCTCGATCTGCCGCTTCAGGTAGGGCAGGCAGGCCTGGGCCTCGGGGCCGGTGGGAGTGCGGTTGTCCGGGGGCCGGCACTTCACCACGTTGGCGATGTAGACCTGGCTCCGCGCCAGGCCGATCGCGCCGAGCATCCTGTCCAGGAGCTCCCCGGCCTTGCCCACGAACGGGCGCCCCTTCAGGTCCTCCTCCCGGCCGGGGCCCTCGCCGATGAACAGCAGCCCAGACTCGCCGCCGCCCTCGCCGAACACGAAGCGGATCCTGCCGGCGCCCAGCGGGCAGGCCAGGCAGCCCTGGATCCGGCCCTCCAGCTCGGCCAGGCTCCCGGCCGAAGCCACCAGGGCCGGCGGGGGGAAGGCCGCCGGATCGTCCAGGACGGGCGGAGCCGGCGCGGGGCTCCGGGCGGGGAGTGAAATGATGTTTTTTTCCTTGTCCGGTTCAGGCGCCAATTGGGTCACAATGGGTCCTGGCGGCTCGAAAGGAACCGCACCACGGGGAGCCGGTGAAGGAATCAAGCCCATCACGCCAAGATCCTGGAGGGTGTCGCGCCATGGATGAAAGGGTCCGATCATGGACATAGACTATCCAGAATCCGCAAAAACCTGCGGAAGGACGGGAACCTTGCCGGGCCCCGCAGCATCCTCTTGTCGGAGCCATCCATGGAGCCGTTGAAAACCCAAACGGTCCCCTTCGGGGATTCGCATGAATTTCACGACATTTTCGCGACCTTGTATCCCCGGCTGGTGAGCTATGCCCGCCGCTACGGCGCCACCTACCCGGAAGACATCGCCCAGGAAGCGTTCGTGATCCTCATGCAGCGCGACGAGCCGGTGGAACATCCCACCGCCTACCTCTACGGCACCGTCCGCACCCTGTCCCTCACCGAACGCCGTCCCCTCAAGAACCAGTCGGTCAGTCTCGAGGCCGTGGTGGAGCCGGGGAAAGGCCCCGATGCGGATGACGATCTTCTCAGCCAGGAAGTCCGGGAACGGATGAAGGCGCTCTCCCCCACATTCCGGGAGACCCTCTGGCTGTTCGTCGTTGAAGATCTCTCCATCCGCCAGATCGCCGAAATCCTCGATATACCTGAAGCCACGGTCAAGACTAGAATTCATCGGGCGAAGGCCCACCTCAGAAACCAGCTCAATTCGTCTGGAGGTCTCCATGTCCTGGCATGACCCCGCCCGCAGCCTCGAACCGGAAACCGACAGCTCCCTCCGCAACGAACTCCGCGACCTGCTGGGCATGCCCGCCCAGCCGGCCAACTATTTCGAGAACGAGCCCAGCCCCGAACTGATCCGCCTGGCCGACGACCTGAGGCGGGAGGCCCGCCGGCGCAACCACACCGCCCGCCGGCGCAGCTCCTGGATGCTCCTGGCCGCGGCCGTGCCCTTCGCCCTGGCCCTGGGCGCCCTGGGCACCTGGGGCCTGCGCCAGCAGGACAAGGCCAGCCAGCTCGCCGCCGCCGTGGCCCGACAGGAAGCCGAGATCCAGCAGCTGGCCGCCGCCCAGCAGCACCCGGTGCCCCAGGGCGCCGCCGAAGGCCCCTCCATCCGGCCGAAGGCCCCGGCCGCCAAGGTCCAGCCGCCCCAGACGCTGCTGGCTGGCGCGGCCAGGACCCGCCACGCGAGGCCCGAATCCGAGCCCATGCAGCTGGTGATCCCGGTGGAACGCTCCACCGAGGCCAGCCCCAGCGAAACCAAAAGCGTGAAGACCCACTGAGGTCGCCCCGGACCGGCGTAGGATATAGCCTCGGGTGGTGGCTATGTCCGGTGGAATGGAGATCCTGATTCTGATGCTATCGGCCCTGGCGGCGATGCTGGCCGGGATGTCGGTGTTCAGCAACAGCCGGCCGCCGGACGGGCGGATCAATCTGGTGATGGACGAGCTTGATGAATTGAAGGGTCTGCTCAACCAGTTGCAGAAGTCGGTCCTCCAGCTTGAGCGGAAGTCCGAGAAGGACGTCAAGGAGAGCCGGGCCGAAATGAAAGAGGTCCTGGAGAAGGTGGGCGAACGGATCGACAAGCGGATCCAGGACCTGGCTGGCTGAGCCTCAGCCGGGCCAAGCCTGAGCCGGCCTCAGCCGGGCCAAGCCTGAGCCGGCCTCAGCCGGCCTCTGCCGCCGGCAGCGGCGGGGTCCAGCCCCGTTCGTTGAGCAGGCGCACGCCCATGATCCGGCTCAGCCGGAAGGTCATCTCCTCCTGGTGCAGGTGGCAGAAGCCCCGGAGGTGCTCCCCGTCCAGGCCCTGGGGGGTCACCTTGCGCAGCTGGGCCCGGTGGGCCGCCAGGGGCAGGTAGGTGAGCTCGACGATGAGGTTGTAGCTGGCGGCGTACTCCAGAATGCGCTGGGTCTCCTCGGCCGCCTGGGCGCCGCCGCCCAGGTGGAGCATGGGCACCCGGCGCCGGACCTCCTGGTAGAGGTTGGGATCCTCGCTCTGGATGCGCTGCAGGGCGGCGTGGATGATCTGCCGCACCGGATCCAGGTGGTGGTTCATGCCCTGCTCGTCCACGAACGAGAGGCAGGCCAGGGACCAAAGGTACAGGGCCTCGTCGCCGTCGATGCTCACCGGCAGGAACCGGCCCGGCTTGGGCAGGAAACCCGCCTGCTTGAGCAGGGCGAAGGCGTTGCCCGGGCCGTTGGCCTGGAGCACCGTGTCGGAGATGGGCTGGAGCTGCAGGGAAGCCAGCTCCGGGCGAAGCACCAGTTCCTCGGCCAGGGCGGCGCTGCGGGCCTTCACCAGCCGGCAGCCCTGCATGACCTCCACCTCGCCCAGGCGGCGGGCCAGATCGTCCAGCAGCTGGGCCAGGGGCTGGGGCAGGATCTGGCCGGAGCCGTTGCCGCCGCACAGCAGCTGCTTCATCTCCTCCAGGGTCAGCCCGGCGTCCAGGGCCCGGGTGAGGGTGTCGGCGCCGACCCGCAGGCCGACCATGGTGTCCAGGGTCTCCACCTCGGCCATCTGGGCCAGCCGCAGCAGCCGGTGCGGGTTCTGCACCACCGGGGTGAGCAGCTCGAGCGTGGGCTGGATGACCAGGGGCTGCTCCTCCAGGAGCAGCGTCCAGTGCGGTGCGGTGCCCCTGTGGTCCCGGAGCAGGTATTCCTGGGTGAGGGCTTCGCCGTGGGCCGAAAGGGCGAGGTGGGCGCCCTCGGGGTCCCGGCAGACCAGGCCCAGCCGGCCCAGGAACGGCAGGAACACCGACTGGGTCCGCTCGGCGTCCAGGGGGTGCAGGGTCTGCAGGAAAGCCAGGAACGGCTTCACCGCCAGGGCCTGGCCCTTGCGCTCCAGCAGGTGCTGCATGAAGAACAGCCGGTCCTCGGCCGGCGGCATGTTCCAAAGCTTGAGGTCGTGCTCCAGAAGGGTCGCGAACGCACGCTCCGCCACCCACCGGGGCGAATGGGAAAGCACCGCCGGCAGGAGGGTGTCCACCCGGCCTTCGCGGTTCCAGAGCAGGCCCAGGCGGTGCAGCAGGGTGAACACCAGGGTGGCGTCCCGCTCTTCGCTGATGAGGGCGTTGCGGTAGAGCAGCTGGCCCAGTTCCTTCTTGGCCGGCAGCCCGCCCTTGAGCACCCGGATGCCGCCCATGCAGCGCAGAAGGACCGAGGTCAGCGCCAGGGAGAAGCCGAAGGGCTGGGCCGGCAGGAGTTCAACCGAGGGCTCGGCAGCGAAGGCGAACGCCTCGTCGCTGAAGTCCGCCAAGGCGTCCTTCACCCGGTCGGCGATCTCCCAGTCCCCGCCGGCCGGCAGGATCAGCCCCAGCCCGGCCAGGCCTTCCTGGAGCTCCGGGTCCGGCGCCGCCACGTGCTCGGCGAGGTTCTTGAGGGCGCGCAGCTGCCGGCTGTCCAGGTCCAGCAGGGTGTCCGTGAGGCGCTTGTTGTCCTCCAGGTGGAACACCATGGTCTTCAGCAGCCGCAGGCGCCCTTCCGGGCCCTCCTGCCAGTGCTGGGGCAGCGGCAGCTTGCGCCGCTGGCAGATCAGCCGCAACTGCTCGTCAGTGCAATTGGCCAATAGCTGGTAATGCGAAGAGCCCATGATCCCTCACTAGCATCTGCCAGTACAGACGACCGATCAGTTTCTCATGTTTTGCCCGAACCTGTTATGCAAAATTCTACATCCCCCGCTTCAACGGCCAACCGTTGACCCCGTCATCATCTGCTCCTAGTCTCAAGGGTTTGGGGCATCTCTCGTGATCGCACTCCGCCCGGACAATCCCCTGATCGTGCAGAGCGACCGGACCCTGCTGCTGGAGGTGGCCCACCCGGCCTTCGAGGAAGTGCGGGACGAACTGGCGCGCTTCGCGGAACTGGTGAAGTCCCCCGAGCACATGCACACCTACCGCATCACCCCGCTGTCGCTGTGGAACGCCTCGGCCTCCGGCGTGACCTGCGCCGAGATTTCAGCCACCCTGGAGCGCTGGTCCAAGTATCCGCTGCCCCAGAACCTGCTCCAGGAGATCGAGGACCACGGCACCCGCTACGGCAAGCTGCGGCTGGTGCAGAAGGACGGCCGCCTGGCCCTGGAGATGGACGACCGCGGCCTGTTCTACGAACTGGAGAACCAGCGCAGCCTCGAGCCGCTCCTGGCCGAGCCGTACCCCGACCAGCGCGGGGTCTACCTGCAGAGCGGCATGCGCGGCGAAGTGAAGCTGCAGCTCATCCGCCTGGGCCATCCGGTGCAGGATCTGGCCGGCTTCAAGCCCGGTGATCCGCTGGCCTTCGAGCTGCGTACCCGCCTGGCCGGCAATGGCCGGCCGTTCGGCCTGCGGCCCTACCAGAAGTCGGCGGTGGACGTGTTCCACGCCGGCGGCGGCCCCGAAGGCGGCGCCGGCGTGCTGGTGCTGCCCTGCGGCGCCGGCAAGACCGTCATCGCCATCGCCTGCATGGCCCGGCTGCAGACCCGCACCCTGGTGCTCACCACCAATGTCACCGCGGTCAAGCAGTGGAAGCAGGAACTGCTGGACAAGACCTCCCTCACGGACGATCAGATCGGCCTCTACACCGGCGACACCAAGGAGATCCGGCCGGTGACCATCGCCACCTACCAGATCCTCACCTACCGCAAAGCCAAGGGCGCGCCGTTCGAGCATTTCAAGCTCTTCGAGGCGGCCAACTGGGGCCTGGTGATCCATGACGAGGTGCACATGCTGCCGGCCCCGGTGTTCCGGGCCGTGGCCGAGCTCCAGGCCAAGCGCCGGCTGGGGCTCACCGCCACCCTGGTGCGGGAGGACGGCAAGGAGGAGGACGTCTTCTCGCTGATCGGCCCCAAGCGGGTGGACGTGCCCTGGAAGACCCTGGAGCACAGCGGCTTCATCGCCACCGCCCACTGCCTGGAGATCCGGGTGCCGCTGCCCGCCGACGAGCGCCTGGCCTACGCCGTGGCCGAGCAGCGCCAGCGGTTCCGCCTGGCCAGCGAGAACAGCCTGAAGCTGGCGGTGATGGACGAGCTGCTGGCCGGCCACCCGCAGGAGAGCATCCTGGTCATCGGCCAGTATCTGGAGCAGCTGAGGCTGATCGGCGAACGCCTGGGCGCCCCGGTGCTCACCGGCCAGACCCCCGAGCGGGAGCGGGAAGAGCTCTACCGGCAGTTCAAGGCCGGCGAACTGAAGGTGCTCATCGTCAGCAAGGTGGCCAACTTCGCCATCGACCTGCCGGACGCCAGCGTGGCGATCCAGATGAGCGGCACCTTCGGTTCCCGCCAGGAGGAGGCGCAGCGGCTGGGGCGGATCCTTCGGCCCAAGGGCGAGCGGAACCGCAGCTATTTCTATTCGCTCATTTCCCGGGACACCACCGAGCAGGAGTTCGCGAGAAACCGGCAGTTGTTCC
>Ga0316217_10004176_pt1 | contig 15845 bp, 21 predicted proteins | sample 1anoAmetaG_FD_203633 | JGI IMG/M metagenome (GOLD analysis project Ga0316217, IMG submission 203633) | Freshwater microbial communities from Trout Bog Lake, Wisconsin, USA - 1anoA | ecosystem: Environmental > Aquatic > Freshwater > Lake > Hypolimnion/Profundal zone | place: USA: Wisconsin... | reverse complement strand
GTTCGTGAGTTGGAGGGGAAGAAGGCATGCAAGTTGCGGGTGTTTGCCGTATTGGATGGCTTGTATAGTGGCCTGGTGGGGTGAGTTGGTGGTCTGGTGGTTGCTGCATTCCTTCTGGCCAGGATCTACTGGAGTTTGTTCGTGAGTCGCTTCTTGCTTTCGTCTTACTGCGGCCTCACCCGAGATGGAGTCACCTACTTCTATTTGATTAGGGTGGGAGGGTTGGATTTGGAGGGTATAGGATTGCCGTACTGCGGCTTATTACTGAAACCCTTCTGCCTGCCCATCGTGCCCATTGCAGCTTTTGTACCTATTGCAGTTGCTGAAGTTGCTGTGGGTGAGTGGTTGTGAGATGGGAGGGCAGTCCGCGGGTTGTGTGAGATAGGGGTGGTAGGTTCGTGCGAGATAGGGACAGTTGGAGGCTTGTTTGGAGAGTTAATTGCTGCCAAGAGGCGACTGTACTCCTCTACGGAGCAGTGGTTCTTGCTCTGGTTGTGGTTGGTTGTGGTTGTGGTGGTGGTAGTGGGTAGCCAGTCGTCATCGATGTTCTGAAAAAACTGATCGAGCTATTCATGACTACACACCCTCTGCAACTATCCCAAGACCGGTAGTTATTATCTCAACCCCGCTCGTTATATCATCTCGACCCTGGAGCTATAATCTCAGCTCTGGTAGAGTTAGGATAAGTAAGGCATTATAGACTAATATACTATTATGCTGATTAATTTAGGAATAGTAGCCATTCCCATTGTCGCGGGCAGTCGCACCACTGGCTAGAGGACTAGTAAATCAGCAACATCACACTCAGCACAAGATCAGTTTGCGCGATTTCTGGACATTCTCCCGCCTGGACCTGCCCACATAGGTATCTACTCTGATGGCGAGTTTGTGCCCCGAGTTGCTGCGGTACCCCACCATGTACCCACTACTCTCCCCCGCCCACCACGACACCTGGATCTGGTAGTTGCTGCTATAGATGGCACTGCCCTGCTCCCCCTGCCCCATCTTCACCTTTTCCAGCCCACTCAAACTCCCATACCGGTTGTTCCTGAGATCCAGCTTCTCCAGCCTGGAGAGGAAGCACTCGGACAGCCAGCCCAGCTCGAAGATCTAGTTGCTGGAGAGGTCGATGCTCTTGAGCTGCCGCATCGACCCATGCAGTTCCTTCCTGAGACTTCTCACCGAGAGGATGAAGTTGTCGCTGAGGTCCAGCTTCTTCAGGGACGGGAAGTATCCGAATCTGATGCCTTCGATGGAGTTGATGCTGTTGTGGTCTGACTAAATCCAAAACTACTGAGGTTGAGGTACTTGAGTCTGGCCCAGGAAATCTCGTTCAGGGGCAGAAGACTCTCTATGCGGTTGGAACCTGCTATCGACAGACATACTCAGATCGAGTTCTTGGAGATTGGCGGCCTGCATCCTTTTGAGGGGGCTGAGGCTGCGGATTTAGTTGGAAGCTGGCTCATCACAGAGATACATAGCTGTAGTTAGACCAAGTTGTCCAAGGGTTTGCGCTCGAGGGCTTAGATGCTTTTGAGGTTGGAGTTGTCTAGATGTGGGCAGGGGTACTGAGGATGATGCTGTCAATGGCAGAGGTGGTGGTATTGAGCGTGCGGTAGAGGTTGCGGGATTGTTTGAACTTCTACTCGGCGGCGGATGCGTAGTTTCTAATCTGTTTGAAGATGGCCTTGGCGGAGGGGCTCATTTGGGAGAGGGGGAGTGAGAGTTCGGGGGTTATGGACTGCAGCTGCTCTTCGGTTATGATGTCCAGGATGTTGAAGTACTGGAGGGCTGGGTACTTGTTAATTAATAGCTAAATTGCCGAGGACATAAATGTTTATAGCGACACAGATATGTCTGCATTTCAGCCGCAAAGAAATAACAAATGCACATATTATTGCTTGTTGTCTAATAATGAATACTTCTGGTCTGGAACTGTCCTTTTTGTGCATACTGCCTTTCCTCAAGCTTGATTTCTGAGCTCCAAATTAATACAACTCATGTATGCAGGGTAGAGTATTAGGGTCATTGAGCAGAGTGATGAGTTTATATAGTGAGTTGAGGTTGGTAGTGAGCTATGGAGTTGAGTGATGAGTAGGTGGGGTTGGGTAGTTGGGGTTGGGTTAGGGAATGTTGGTTTGCAGATGATAGTGATTTATTCTATAATGCACTCGAACATATGGAACCTTTGCAGCGGGAAGCAGAGGCTGGGCATCCTGGAAAAGACCCACGCCCAGAAGCGCCACCTCATCAATATCATCACCGCCAAGTCGCAGCTCGACACCCGCCAGCCCCACCACTGCATCCAGCATCGGTCTTTTAGCCCACTGAGTCTCACGCAGAAGCAGACTCTGATCTACAACAACTAGAATCTGGCGCGCAAACTGATACTGATCAGCAAGACGCAGCACTCTACCAAAAGGGAACTGTCGGTCAGCCGCAACCTTCAGGCCTATTCTTCTGTGAATAGAATTACCAAGCAAAGGGAAATATAGGAAGAAAATACCAAAATGTTCTCCAGACTCATCACCACCCCCGCCACCTTGAATCGCGAGGAGTGGTCCAAGAGCAGCCGAGACGCAGACCGCTACAAAGAGAACTTGCACCGCAGCCGCTGTAATTCGATCCCCATTTAGACCCACAGCCCGACTACTCAGTACGGGCCACCAAAATGATCAAAAGTTCTGCGAAGTTCAAGTGTTTGCTGACAGCCCGCAAGGCCAGCACCAAAAGAGTGAAAAAAAATATGCCTATTTGATGCCTACGATCTCTTTAAGCTTCATTTATGTCTCATTATTCAGCCAATCAACAGCAGTATTTCACAGTCGCAACATACATAGCACATATTTTGGCTTTTTTGTGGCCCAATACATTGCTTTGGAAACTTGCGATTGGGTGGGGTGATGAGCTCCGATTTGAGGGTTCTAGTGAGCTGAGCCATGAAAAGTCTTTAATGCTGTAATAATATAATTCTGTGAATTAACGAATGTAGTAAATCGGGGGGTCAGTGACAGACAAATTCCGGAGGGAGCTGCGAACCGAAGACTACGTCCTGATCGCACAATAGAACAAATAGTACCGCAATCTGCTGAAAATCATGGCGGAGAAGTAGGCAGTGCTGAGCCACCAGCTGGCAGAATTGCAGAGGAGGGTCGAGCGGCTGTAGAATGAGAAGGAGGAGTATAAAATGAGGAACAATGAGTATGTGCTCAAGTTTAGTCAGTATGAGACCATTAAGGACCAGCTTTTTAGGGAGTATAGGACCCTCAAGAAGGAGATCGACGAAAGGGTTAATCGGAAGGTAGGACAGGAGAGGGAGTTCGAGGCCATGATGGTCAAAATGGAGAGTCTGTTGGAGCAGAATGTGGTGCTGGAACAGGACAATAAAACAAAGGACATCATTATCGAATAGTTGCGAGATCAGCTCAAAATACTGTAGAAAGAGGTAATGTAAAAGAAGATAAAACTGTTCAGCCACATGATAGAAAGCGAGCACATCCCTCCTTCGAGCAAGGCCTTGGCAAAGAGGCCAAAGCTAAAGAAGAAGGAAGTGTCCTTTATGTAGAACAGCAAGACTCAAACCAATAGCCGAGTGGCCGGAAAGAGCGAAATTAATAGCATTTCCTTTTCCTTGATTTCGGAGGAAAGCGATGAGAACCTAAAAAGCAAGAGGAGCAGTGGCCACAACAAATCAATTTATATCTGATTGCAATTAACACTATTTTTTGAGATCTTATGTGAAAGGGCGAATAAGGTCATAGGTAACATTTAAACTTGGAGTCATCTACGGAGGTAGTAGTTGCCATAGGCGTTGGATGTTGTCCGGAATCCTATTTTTTACTAGATAGCCCACGGGCAGCCAAAGCTGGAACGCGATTGGTCCTTGACTTCTTTGAAGGATTTGCTCTGTTCAAAGGTCATTTTGTTCATCTCTCGGGTGAGCTTATTGAGAGAGTCCTAGGGCTCAACCCTGAAATGAGTGGTATTCAGACTTGTTTTGTCCAGGATCGCGTGGTTTCGTTGTTTGGCACCGGTCTCTGATGTTTTGGGCTTTTCGTCCTTCTCCTTGAGGAAGTAACGGTCGAAAATGACGAAATTGTTGTTCTGAGGGATATAGCCACAGAGATTATAGTGCTTTTTGAGAAAGCTGATGAGTTTTTAGGAAGGACGATCGTAGGCCAACCTTTCTGGATTTTTGGCTTCGCTTTTCAAAAACTTTTAGAAGACTTCCTACATAAACTAAGAGATACTTTGCCGATGCCTGTCCTCTGGCAGCTCTAATGTACATAAATGTCAAGGACCGAAGTGGGACAAAGTTCTCTGATGACTCCAGACTACCTCAACCAAAAGTTACGTAATCGTGATAGAAGAGTTTCTTCTCGCCCACCTTCACAAAGCCTAGAGCCTTGTTGGCTGCCACCTTGATGTAGATCCTTTGATCTGTGCCATAAAACTTGGTGGTGGTTGTGATCACCTGCTTCAGTTTCTGCGAAGTGGCTGAGCGCTAGCCTAAACTGTTGATTATTTTGCTGAGGAGGCTCAGCCCTTTCTCCTGCTGGTGGGCTCGACTTTGTTTGAGGTACTCACGCCCGTTGAAGCAGATGAAGCCTTCCTCATCGACTTTCAGCACTTCTGGAATGCTAACCTCGACTTACATTCAGAAACCTAACAATAATTTATAATCAAACACCCACATTCCTAAGCATCGCCCCTGCAAATGATGGCAAGACTGCAGTGAAATAAGAAGGAGAATGCCTTTACCATTATAATCGTGTTTATAAATACTAAATATCATTTTGGTGGATTGTATGAGAGGAGAGGGAGGGCACAAAAGTAGGAGTTTACCTATCCTAAGGTCCAGGATTTATGAGAAAATAGGCATCAAATTCCAGCAGGAGAAATGGCGTCAGTTCTTGAACGAATAGCTGGTGCTGGACTGGGCCATCAGAGAGCTTTCTAAGGCCTAATTCGACGTCAACAACCACAGCCATCAGAAGTTCTCAGTCAGGCAGAACTTCATCACCAAAAAAGAGATCACAAAGTGCCTAGAGAAAGGAGAAATAACTGCAGCTCAGCTCAAACTAGAGCAACTCAAAAACAAAATGGCGATGATTGGCCAGTAGAGAGGGGCTGTGATGGTGATCACCTACCTGTAGTGCCGCAGGATGGTGCTGGAAGAACTCAGGACGGGGGAGGAAGATAGAGTGATTGACTACATCAAGGAAAGGATCACCCTATATCTAGGAGATGGGGATCTGTCTATGATGAAGCTCAAGTGCTTGAACATTCTTTGCATCCTACTGCTGCGATTCCACGGGATTCTGATGACTTCCGAAGAAAGGGGCATCATTTTCAAGACGATTGAGCTGAAGAAGAAGAAGTTCCTCTACCTGGATCTGCAGGAATAGCGTTAGTCCTAGTTCTAAAACCTGCTCTACTTGCTTGAGTAGCTCTACAAACTGCTGTTTCTGCTCAAGAAGGACCAGCAGCTCATCCTCAACTACTACAACCAACTCTATGCCTACACTGAGATCTTCCTCGAAAGTCACCACCAGAAGAAGTCCAACATCGATGTTGCCAAACTACGCAATACTCTCAAAGATATGAAACCTGTTATCATCGATTTGAACATCTATGAGGACTCCAAACTGAGGAAGGAGTTGGCAGTCGCACACATTAAGGATTAGATCGTTTAGCAGAAGCAAAAGCAGTTCAACCGAAGGTCAGTTGACTTCAAAAACATGAATTCTTCCATTCGTACCTCCTTTAACACAAAAATGGGCTCTTCTCAAAAACTTACTTCGAGCTCAAAGCTCAGGCTGGAGAGCAAACATACCAGGAAGTTAAAGCTGGAGCCAGAGGGGAAAGAAAAGAATTCAGGTGCTTCCATGATTCCTGAGTAAAGCAGAAACTAGCTAATGAGCTAGCTTTCAACAAAAGGTATAGCTTTCTAATGCCTATTCCCCATCAAGAACAAATTCTATGTAATAAAGATCTGCCTAACTTTCCGCAACGGCTTCAACCTCATCGATATCGCAATAACCATCACAAAAGAAAGATACAGTTGCTAGATCTTCAAGTTGGTTGGGGTGGAGATGTCTTTGTTTAGTTTGAGCTTTGATGCCATCAACAAATATATCGAAAAGATGTTTATTAGACTGTTTGGAACTGCTCAGTTTTTTGAGTTGCATAATTTGGTCACTGTCTAGCCCAAAACCAGTGGCTTGCTTTAGGAGCTTTTGTCGGTTGTGGTGCGATCCAAGGCTATTGTGAAGGAATACTTCCGGAAAAGTTACTATGAGTAACCAATTAATTGTGCCAAGTTTGTCTACCCTTGCAAAACTGCAGCAGAACTGAAAGCCGAGCTGTCGGCAGAAGCCAAGTAAACAGCAATCAGGCTCTAGAAAATAAACTTCGCCAAGAGAAAAGCCTTTATTAACAAAGACGAAGATCTTCCTAGGTTGTAAAATTTCATCTACTTAAAAGGTATAATTGTCAAGAGATACTAGCAAATCTCAGAATACTTCCTGTTTAATGCCTACTTCAAATAGTGCTTCAAAGGCTTAGACCTCTATTCGTTCAAAGATGAGGTCTAACTCCATTAGCTCCCGTTGTATATCAAAGCATTAAAGTAAATCTCAAAGGCGGGAACTCTGAGCCACAAAGTAGTGACCATCACGAAGTCGATTGATACGCTCTTGAGTATTCCTACTGCCTAGGAAAGAGTTGTGGTTGCTTCTAAATAGTACAAGTTGGAGGAAGAGCTGCAACTCAACCAGGAGAAGCTCAAGTATTAATCCTTGGCTTTTAGGGTTTTTTCGCAGAGAAAAAAAGAAGAGAAGAAATCTAACAAACAGATTGCGCAGTTTTTTGAGGTCATTCTGACGAAAGAGAGGGAGTACTCTCTTTTCATCAAACAAGTCACTTAGAAGTACATCATTTACAAAAACTAAAAGACGAAGATCTGCATTCCTAAAGGGTTGGGAGCAGATTTCAAGATTGTAAAGAAGCGAGTTAGAATGTACAATAGTATTAAAGCAGTCTCTAATACAGGGGCTGAATTGAGAAGTATGCATTCAGATTTGAAGTAAGCCAATTCTCAATCTAAGCCTGAATAGAAGTTTGTGCTGAAATTTCTGAAGCACTTTGTGCTGAAAAAGAAAAATGGCTACTTTCTGGCTCTGATATACCTATGCCCTGAAAACCAGTATTTGTATGAAATAATTCTCCAAAATAAACGATACTACTTTTTTGCCGAAGAATGCCTGCATAGAAATGTTTTGGCGGAAGTAAACATTCAAAAACAAACGGTCAAAGAATATAAACTGAGTGTGCTTTCAGGGCGAAGAAGCAAGATAAGTGAAGCAAATGAATACTACATCCAAACCAAGTTGACTGACGAATTGCGGAAATGTGTGAGTTAGAAGAAATGACATCACGAAATGATCTACAATTTTGCTACTTTTGACCTCTAAACATAGCTATTCTAATCTTTGCTGTTGTTTTGTTAAGAGTTGAATCCAGTTGTGCACTGCCTCCTAAAAGCTGAAATTATTCAGTTGTTTTATTAGTGATTACAATGGTATATCCTTCGGAAAATCAACTTATATAAATAAAAGGCTAAAGCTATGGAAGATAAACCTGCAGGCAAAGTTACTCCCACCAACCCTCCAGTGGACAGTCCCAAGAAAGCCTCCAACCCCATCGGAATTGAGAGCCAGTGGTCTTTGGGATGGAACGGAGGCACCAAAGACATCTTCAATAGGCCCAATAACTCCAAAGGTACGCCCACTAATATCAAGGTTTTAATTTGTACCACAACCAAAGCAGCATACTCCTCGGAGACACCAAGACCGGCGAATGGAAAAAGGAAGAACCCCTCAAAGGCTCAGACATGAAGAGGAAGGTGTCTACCAATGACAAACCTGTGTGGAACTACGACCCCAAAAACGCAGGCAAAACCACCATGGTCTTAGGCAATGACAAGCCTGATTACCGCAAGAAGGATGAGGTCTACAAGGAGAGGACACCAACCACATTGACCGGCAGTAGGAAGAAATGATTGTCTAACATCTTTGCTCAAGATAGCAATCCCTTATTGAATGATTCGAAATCACTGCATGCTGAGATATCCATTGATTCAGAGAAAACTCTCTGATCTTTAAATCTGGGTGATGAGGGCTCAAAAGTGGGAGTCAGGTCAATCAAGCAAAATTTTTGGTATTTCTCCTGCAACTTTTTAAAGGGAGGCTTAGTTAATAGAGAAAATATTGAGACTTTTACTATATCAGTGATAATCAAGAATGTGCTTCAAGATACTTAAAAAGAATCGAACAAGATAGAAAGCACCAACAAGTAAGGGCCTTTTACTTTTTGCTGAGTTAGGGAATCAAAAAACAGAGTTTTTCTTCAAAAAAAGAAAACCAAACGGATTGGTTGAGCTTTTAAATAAGGGTTTAGATCAAAGATACCAAGGATTAGCATTAATTTAATCACTGACCTTTTAAAGAAGTTCAAGACGAAAATCTTTAGATTAGTAGCCTTTTGTAGCTGAAATCAGCTGCATTTTGATTCCTAATCCATTCTGAGTAAAGCTATTGAGTTAATTTATGTAATTAGATTATTGCGATAAATTTCAATGAAGCCTTTCTTGCAAGATGAAACCTTGAGTCCTTGGCAAACCCAAAATGAGCCTACATATCAGCAATGTTTGACTGACTTTGGCAAACATTCTCGCAAGGCTACCTACACTGCATCTCAATCATCCTCAAGATATAAATCAGTGTCTGTTCTCAATCGGAAGCAGGAGAAACCTAAAATATTGGAAGCACCTAGAATCAAGGTTGAAAGCTTGAGGAAATGGAGTAGTGCCAGCTTAGTTCGAAAGGAGTAGAACCAAACAAAAGAGAGGGTTAGTTCTACACATTTGAAAAACTAGTTGCAAAAGTACACAATCAGTCAGGAATAGCCTACTGCGAAAGAAGAAAACGAGAATAGAATGAATTTTTCGGCTCCCAATTTTACAAATAATTAGAATTGCTATACTTTTAGAAGGCAAGTATAAACTAGCTCGGCCAATCGGAATAAAAAAAGAACCAAACTATAGTTAAGAGGGATAAAGATCTAGGATAAAAATCAGAAAAAAGGGTCTATTGAGCAAGAGACCGACCTGCCTGTAAAGATAGGTATGATTGTTAAATAGGTGAGCAGTAAAGATTGGTCAAGCGTTGAGACGATGAGGTTGAACTTGAATAGATTTATGAACAATTATATGAAAGATGAGCTAAAATTGATACCACTTTGCATCAAGCTAAAGCTCAATAAATGAATGTTTGAAATGATATTACTTCCTTATAGTTTATTTGTTATTAGGATCTATGCTTTCTTGTTTTTCCAAAATCCCCAAAACAAAATCACTTCTTCGACTTTCACTCTCATCCCTAAGCTCGAAAAAGTAACTTATCCAACCTGATAATTCAATTGAGTAGTCAAATTAATCTAATGCAAAAGTGCAATTGATGTAAGATAAGTATTAGAAGTTGAAGATGTAAGGGTTGTCCTAACGAGATATAACGGGAGTCGACTCTTTCCAAAGAGACATCTTGGCTCAAAACAAATTCGATTTGCTTGACCCCAGAATCAAACCTAGAGTTGCCTCACTAAGCACTACTATGGGCCTTTAGCTCAACTAAAGTAATCAACTCACTGAGGTCAACTTAGGCAAAATAAAGGTAAAAAAGGAAAACGAGGTCTTTCTGTCAGAAGTTGACCCCAAGAACATCCCTGAGTATTACGATATTGTGTTTGATTACGAAAAGCAAATGAGTTTGGTCGGCAAGAGGCTGTAGGGTTCAGAAAGCACCCAAGCTGCAGCTGACGGAGAGATGAACATCTCGGCTCGTAGAGCATTCTAGTAAAAATCGCAATAGGAAATCACCAAGGAAATCTTCGGATTTGGGTTCAAGACGGATATGAGCTTCAGAACCGAAATAAAGAAATGGCTGATGGCTATCTTCATATCTGTTGTCTTCTTCTAGCCTATTATCTCCACCTACGCTTAGGTGGATATGTGCCTGGAGTCCATCTTCAAGATAGAGGCTGAGAGGATGCAACATCTGCAGAAATTCAAACGCCAGGCAGTCGTGAATGCCATTATTAACAACCCTGATATGAGACACATTTGATGATATTCTACTTCAAGAAAGCTGAGACTTCTTGCTACTGGTGGGTATTAGCCTTTCGCAGTTCACCTTTCTAATCAACAAATCTAGAAGGCAATGAGAGAGTAAAACAACTCAGATTAGGTTAGTTCACATGCATAAACCATCATTTGCTTCTTGCTCCTTCAGACAACCTTTGCTTCGGTTTTGGCCTTCCTGTGAGAAATCTTTCGATGAAGCTCGTTTATTTACCGGAGAGAAGACTGCTACTTTAGCTTCTTTAACTTGAGCTCAATTCTTATGAAATCATTCGTCTGAAGCCCAGTTTCTGGGCAGTTCTTCTTCGGAGATGCCACTGATGGCAGTTTAAACGGCCTCTACCCCCCGATTTCAATGAGCTTCTCACTTACACTATTTGCCTCTGAGACCAAGTTACTAGTTTTGACCCTATTGCTGCGATTTTTTCTGTTTTATTTGCTTTTATTGGACTACCGGTCGTGTTCAGGCATAGTAATAGTGCTGGCGTGCTCAGAGCTGCGTTGAGGCAATACTACCCTATAATTTTTGTAGGAATGCTTTTTGAAAACTTTGGTCATCAGCAAATCCAACTCCTTGTCTTCCACCTGCTTCTTTATGATCTCGTCAATCATCTAAGCGTACTTCTTGCGGCTTTAGCCCCACATGGAACGTTTCTTGCTTAGGTTTCGCTTGGGGGTGGAGTCTTAGCTGGGAGAGATGTTCAGCTTTTAAAACATTTGTTAGGGATTTTAGGTCAGTTGGACAGAACGGTTGATGGCTTTGATTGAGTGCGAAAAAAGGTGGCTGTTCCAGCGGACTTCTTGCTTCATACTTTTTATTTATTCTAATTATAACTAGCTGAGAAATCTGGGTAGCAAACAAGCGAAACTGACAAAAGCGAGTGGAGGCAGGACAGTTCTGCTTGCATAAAGCTGCAGTCCTGAGTGCAGACGATGAGATTAGGGGAGAAAGTATGGAGAGAGAGGCTTTATTGAGTGGATAAATGAGTTAGTATTGAGTTAGTATCACTTTTAAGCGGAAAGAGTCTTTTTAAAGATTCATAATAATTATTTCATTGGGTTTCGCAGTGTTTATGCCCCAACGCAAGACATGGAACAATCAATAGGATAAGGTTTTGAAGTTTCTCAAGGAGGAGCAAGGCTAGAAAAAATGGAGCGTCATAGCTAGTAGAATGTAGATGGAATTCGGGATAGGAGGACGAACAGGCAAACAATGCAGATAGAGGTAAAAAGTTTCCCAATTAGGTACCAAAACCACCTGGACAACTCAAACCTCACTACAAGTTGGAGCAAGAAAGAAGAGGAGTCCCTGCTGCGCATGCATGGGGAGCTCGGCAACAAGTGGTCTGCGATAGCTCAGAGACTGGCGGGGAGGTAGACTTTGTGTAACGTAGGTCAGACAACTGTGTGAAAAACCATTTCTACGCCAAGCTGCGCAAGGCCCTCCGCAGGCTGAACAAGTTGATAGCCGACCACTTCTCAGCCATCTACTAGGAGATCAAACTTACTGCGGTGTCCACCATCCTGGAGGTGTGCTCCAGTGGGTTCAAAGACAGCTGTGAGTACGAGTAGGCTTTCATCTAGCGCTGCCAAGGTAACAAAGTTGCGATTGCAGATCTCAAGAAGCGACTGTATTCACTGGATTGGTGCATCAAGGAGGCGTAAAGCGAGCAGCCGGACCTGGAGGAGGCTCAGAGGGTCATCCGGAAGCTGAATTAGTTCCAGAGCATACAAAAACGCAGGGGCAGCAGACCGCAGCCGCAGCAGATCTACTCTGTGGACAGCCAGCAGCCCGAGCTCAGCGGGCCCATCCTCAAGAAGGAGGAGCAGGAGGAGATTGTGTACTGGACGCTCAAGACCACTACAGAGGACCACTTCCCCCGCTGATAATCATATTCTTAACCCTACCTATCACACACACACTGCACCATTAACACCTTCCAGGTGCAAGCTGCCCTCTCTACGAAACCACATGGGAGGTTGTTAGGGGAGGGGGGAGGAACGGGAACGGGCGAGGGTGGGGATGGGGGCGGCGGGCAGGGGAAGCGCAAAAAATAAATATTTATTGGGTTTTCCATATTAATATAATGCCAGAAAGAAAAGTTTGGAGTGAGGAAGAGGACAAAATTTTGAGGCTGCTGAGGGAGCAGCGAGGGGAGCGGAAGTGGGCCAACATCGCGCGGGCGATGTAGAGCGAGTTCGGGATTTGCGGGCGGACGGGCAAGCAGTGCCGGGAGAGGTACAAGCCTTCTAGTTCAGGTACCACAACCACCTCGACTCCAGCATCATCAACTGCGAGTGGACTCTAGAGGAGGAGCAGGTGCTCTTCAGGATGCACGAGGAGATCGGCAACAAGTGGTCAGTCATCTCCCAGAAACTGCCCGGCAGGTACTCCCACTCCCACCCAGGACTGACAACTGCGTCAAGAACCACTTCTACTCCAAACTGCGCAAGGCCGTCCGCAGACTCAACAAGCTCATCGCCGAGAGCTACGCTGCCCACCACAGGTCCATCAAGGAGAGTCTCCTCTCACGCATCGTCAAGACCACTGAGAGCAAGTTCAAAAACAACTCCAAAATTGACGAGGAACTGGCCGACTTCTGCAACAGTACCTCTTCCACTACCACAGGTATCAAGAACCGCCTTTTTCGCCTATAACTCATAGAAGGTGAAGGCATCGAAGATGTGGATTTTGCACGGAAGATAATCTTGGATGTCTAGACTTTCGACAGAGACTACAAAAAAGGGTACAAGAGTGAGAAAAGTGAGATGGAGCACTAATACAAAACATACCTCAAACCCCCAACTTCCCTCAAAAAGAACTCCTCATCGCACTCTTTTTCTTCCGACAAGAGTGAAGACAGTTCCTCCTCCTTCCTGTCCTCCTGCAGCTGGTATTCTTCCAGCGACCTCAGCTAGTTCGATGGCGAGCAGTAGCCCCACCGTCTAGCCAAACCTGGCGAGAAGAGCTTGGGCAGGACTTCGGGCAGAAACTCAGAGGATATCCCTAGGTCAGAACTCACTCTAAACCACCCACTTGAACTTGAAGAGAAGAAGGAACTTCAGTATGAGCACATCCTCAAACCTTCGGCCTTCTAGATCCAATACGAAGACCTCATCATGGATGACAGCTAGTTGTATGGCAGGAACCACCATATGCTGGACCTCGGCTTCGACGAAACCCCACAGATCGGAAGCATTCTGGCCCCCAGAGAGATCTATGCCTCTTTCTACCTGTTTTAGAACGACAACGAAGAAATCGAATACAAGGCAGATAGCGACAGAATGGACATTTAATGATATTGTGTAGTTTACTGCACTTCATCTCAAGCTCAATACCACGGCTAGCATGTGGCTGAGTACAATATGGCTGGCATGTGGCTGAGGGTTGAGTGTTCGAGGTTTAGATGTACTATCTGCATGATTCACTTTAATGGCATAAGTCCAACAATAATCATTCATTCGCTGGCTTTCACTATTTTCTATACTTCGTCTTTGAATCTCTGCCCGCTTTGGTCATCTTTGAACTGAAGGCGCAGCAGGCACAGCTCATGGGTCGCTGCGTTCTCTCCGCACTCCAAAATTTTGCTAATTTCGATGTTTTTGGAGGCGTTATTTAGCACTCTGATTTAGGTTGCCTTGGGCAGCAGCTGGCCTGAGAAGCCAATCACCTTATTCGCCAATCGCACAAAAACGTAGGTAGAATTGCTGGCGAACTTCTCGAGACTGACTGTGATGTGTTCGAGGACCTCGCCTTTTCCCTTCCTGAACTTGTTGATAGGTTCCCTGAACAGGACTTCCCCCTGCACGTAGTCGTACTTGCCAGTGGAGAGCTAAGGGTTGAAGTTCTCCTCAGCCTAAAGTGGCCCGTCATCCTCTTCTTCTCCCGACTAATCCTCGTCATCCTTTTTGGGGTCGAGGGCACTTGCTTTGCCCGTACCTGGAGCAGAGAACAGTGAAGGAGTTGAGTTGAAGAAGCTGGTGGTTTGGTTGAAGAGGGAGTTGGACTGCGCTCCGAAAAGGCCTACCTGAGCCTTCTCTAAAAAGGTTTGCGTTAAGTCCTTGCCTGAAGTATTGGATGAATTGCCGAACAGGCCTGTTGTTTGGGAGGTGTTGCCGAACAGGCCTGTTGCTTGGGGGGTGTTGCCGAAGAGGCCAGGCCCTGGGGGAGCAGTGTTGGTTGGGAAGAGGTTTCCTTTGAGGGAGTTGTTGCTGAGGAACTTGGCAAAGGGACTACTTTAGGGAATAATGGTGGGCTTGCCATTGATTCCCAAAATTTAGATACCTTTGACGGGTTCAGCTGGGGCAACATGCTTGGGAATCTCCTTCAGCTCCGGTTTGGTAGGCGGTTGCTGGGTGAGTTTGGGGACCTGTATTTCCTGGGGTTTTTCGATAGGCCTGAAAGCAGGTGATTTGGCTTCTTCAGCTTTCTAGGCAATCTTGACCTCTTCCTTAATCTCCTTATTGTCCTGACTGTCTGCCTTTGCTATATTCTCGAGTGAGGGGGTGGGCTCGGGCTGCTCTTTTTGCTTTTAGGGGTTGTCTTCACCTGTAATGGCTTGCTTTGGTTCTTCTGAGTCCGGTTTGGACTCTTCATCTATGTTGGTTTTGTTTTTATTTTCGGGCTACTTGTCGGCAGGAGTATTCTTCTAAGGCAAGGCCTCTGCTTCATCGATAACCTATATCACTTAGACTGGGTTCTTTGGCTTGAAGCTGAGCAGAGGAGGAGTCTTGCTTTAGGCTAGCAGTGCTCCAGGAAACACAGAGGAGTAAATCTTTTTGCCGCTCTACCCTGTCTCCGAACGAGGAATTACGTTTGGTCCCGTAAGATGTATGCCTAGGTTCGATTGGACCATGAAATTTGACCAGGTTGCAGGTGTAAAGATGTTTGACTTTTTTTATTAGCTCGTGCTAGGCACTGGCGGAAACAATGAAGTACTCACAGGGATAGTACTCGGCTTCTGGGTTGCAGGAACTGTGAGATTTTGTTCTGCCTGGGGGTTGGAGCCAGTTTTGCGAATGGGTGCTAAAAAGCTATAGCCTTTCTAGAAACCTGCAGGCTATTGGAAGGTGGTCGAAGTAGTTGATGGTGCAGTTACGGCCAGTTTAAGCTTCTAGTGGACTTAGGACGGCAACACTAAAATGGGCCCCTTGGAAGGTTCCTTCTAGGTGTCAGAAAGTGAGTGGGTCTGAGGGACCTGTTCCTAGCTTTTGGAAGATTGCAGCTTGGGGGTTTGGACCTAAAAGAGGGGCTTTTTGTTTTCAGCCAGGGTTTTGTCGAATGGTTTTTTGAGTAGTTGGAAAGGGTTGTTCCATTTGTTTTAGGGCGCAGGCTGGTCTTGTGGCTGCCGAGGCTGCAGCTTGAGTTTGACGGACTACTCGTCGTTGTCATTGTGCTACACGGGGAACAGTTTCAAAAATGGATTCTTGGATTTTTTATCTGCTTAGACTGCCACAGGGCTGGGCTCGAAGTTGCCTTTCTTTTACGGCTACTACTAAGCTGCCATCTCTGAAGCCACCTATAAGTTGGCTGGAGTGCTCTAAGCATTCAGGGGTTTATTGGCGGGTTAAGTGGGGTTGGTTTAGGCGAAAACGGTATTCTGGTAGAAATCGGTGTTGAGGGGGAAGGCGATGTTGGAGGTGAGTG
>Ga0316217_10004175_pt1 | contig 15846 bp, 13 predicted proteins | sample 1anoAmetaG_FD_203633 | JGI IMG/M metagenome (GOLD analysis project Ga0316217, IMG submission 203633) | Freshwater microbial communities from Trout Bog Lake, Wisconsin, USA - 1anoA | ecosystem: Environmental > Aquatic > Freshwater > Lake > Hypolimnion/Profundal zone | place: USA: Wisconsin... | reverse complement strand
TATTTTTTTTAATTAATTTATTTTTTTTAATTAATTTATTTTTTTTAATTAATTTATTTTTTTTAATTAATTTATTTTTTTTAATTAATTTATTTTTTTTAATTAATTTATTTTTTTTAATTAATTTTTTTTAATTAATTTATTTTTTTTAATTAATTTATTTTTTTTAATTAATTTTTTTTAATTAATTTATTTTTTTTTTAAATTTCTTGATTTTTTAAATTTTTTACATAGTTCAAACTCTCTCTCAAATTTTTCCAAATCATCAATAAGTATAATGGATTAATAAAACAAATACATTTTATAATTTTTATTAGCCAATAATAGCCAATAATATGTAATAATAGCAATTAATAGCCATTTTATAGCCAATAATAAATAAAATAATTAAAAAATATAATAATTAATTAATATATAGATGGTTAATTATGAATGTGAAATTTGTGGTAAAAAATTTGGTAATTACAAATCTCATTATGAAAAACACAAAAATAAAAAATATCCATGTAAAACAAATATAATTGATCAAAATATTTGTACCCAAATACACCAAGAACACCAAGAACACCAAAAAACACCATCAAATAATATTGATAATATTAATAATATTAATAATATTGATTATGTTGATAATGTTGTCAATATTGATAATGTTGTCAATATTGATAATGTTGATAATATTGATAATATTGATAATGTTGATAATATTAATATTATTGTTGAACATGTAAAAATAAATCCATTAGAATGTGAATATTGTAATCAAATATTCACAAGAAAATCAAGTTTAGTAAGACATCAGAATGATAGATGTGACAAAAAGAACAAAGAAACAAAAAAAAATGAGCAATTAAATGAACTGATTGAATTTAACAAACAATTGATCAAACAAAATGAGGAAAATAAAAAACAAAATGAAGAAAATAACAAACAAATTGAAGAAATTAAAAAACAAAATCAAGAACTAAAAATTCAATTAGTCCAAGTTAAAAAATTATCAAAATCCAAATCCAAATCCAAATCTTCTAATATTAAATTATCCAAATCAAAAGTTAAAATAGATAATTCGAACAACACAACCAATACAACCAATACAATTAATACAACTAATTCAAACAATACAACTAATAATGTCAATATTCAAATAAACAAATATGGAACAGAAAATTATAATGACCTAGACAATAAATTATTTTTAGAACCAATGTTAAAAGAAATTGGAAAACAAATATTTTTAAAACAAATTCAAAATGTTTATGTGAATCCCGATTTACCACAAAATCATAATATTGTTATCACAGACAGAAATAGACAAATATGTAAGGTACATGATGGAGAACGATGGAAAACAACTAATATCAAAATAATAAATGATTTATTGACAAGAATAGTTGATCATTCTAAAATTAAATATGAGGAATATATAGAAAAATATGCAACCAATAAAAAAGTTAAAGATAAACTTACCATTACTAAAAAATATATTGATAGATGTGATATAGAAAGACTAACAGAATTGGAATATGATCAAGGAGAAAATATTGATGAAATTAAATTATGTAAAGATTTTTATGAAATGGTTTATTCAGATATAGTTAATTTACTTCATGATTATAAGGATATTATTGTTAAATAAAATTTGATTTTATATTGGTTTATATATTGGTTTTTATATTGGTTTTTATATTGGTTTTTATATTGGTTTTTATATTGGTTTATATATTGGTTTTTATATTGGTTTTTATATTGGTTTATATATTGGTTTTTTTGTAATTAATTTATGACTAACGTTATTCTGAAAAAAATTAATACATGGGAAATAAGGAAAGTATTATAGTAAAATAATTATAATATACAAAATATGTATTTTTTTTATAAAATTATATAATTTTATAAAAATTTTATAATAATTTTAAATATTAAGCCCGATATTATACTTATTTATATTATTTTTCCTATATACTATTTTTCAAATACAAATATTTAATTATCGGTTATTGGTCCTCTGTTTATTTACTTTTATGAATAAAATTTATATTAACTAATAATAAATAAACCGATCATAGATACTTTCTTATTTTGATATGTAATGAAAAAATTGAAATATTATTTATTTATATACAAATAAATAGTTCAAAAACATTATTTTTCATTTTATCGTGTGGTAAATGGAAATTAAACAACAATTATGTTCATATGATGAGATAAATCAATTATATGGGATTAATTTTGAATCAAAATTATATGGGATTAATTTTGAATCAAAATCATTTACAGATTTTGAATTATTATTATTTAATAATAAAATTGATAATATAGACATAAAAAATTATGAAAATGATGTTGATTTAATATATTCACTTGCAAATTATTATGATATAAACCAAAATGATTTAAATTATTTGAAATGTACAAATATTTTATTAAAATTAAATGATACAAGAGGATATAACAAATTATATGTATATTTAGATAAAATTAAAAATCATGATGATGCTTTAAAAGTTGCTTTGTTAGGATCATCAAATGGAAATGTTCATTGTATTTTTAATTTGGCAATGAACACATTTAAAAATAATGATATTGATAATGCTTTAAGATATTTTAAAATTGCATTTAAAAAAAATTTTTTAAACACAATAATGCCAATGGTAATAATTTATATTTTACGTAATTGTACAACGATTTCACTTAAATTGTTATTATTAGGAATTAAAAAAAATGTGGATGTGATTGGGGTTTTGAAATGTTTAGAATGTATTGTATCAAAAAATGAGATATATGCATATTTATCACAAATTGAAAATAAAATCCCAGAGATATATGCATATTTATCACAAATTGAAAATAAAATCCCAGAATTATGTGAAATCCCAGAATTATGTGAAATCCCAGAATTATGTGAAATCCCAGAATTATGTGAAATCCCAGAGTTATATGAAACAAATGATAATATTATAAAGACAAATTTTTTACACTTATTTGACAATAATAAATTGATAACAGAAAGATTTGAATTAGAATTTGATTTTGATGTTGATTTAGAAATATCAAAAATTATTGATATTGAACATAAAAAATTATACCAAGATGAAATATACCAAATAATTAATGAACAAATAAAATTATTAGATGTAAAGTAGCAAAATGTATGATCTAACAAAAAAAATAAAAAAAACATATATACATTAGAAATAAAACAAATGGAAAAAATAATTCAGGAACTATTGGACGATATATTGGACGATATATTGGACGATATATTGGAAAAAAAATAAATATTAAGTTAGAACCAGATACATATACAAATTTAAAATTCAGGTATAATGAATTTTATTAGGAGTATTGGTATTGGTATTGGTAATTGTAATTGTAATTGTAATTGTAATTACCAATACCAACACCATCTACAAAAAGGTGGGAATTTATACCAGTTAAATCATAAGGTTATAAATTAATTTAATTTTTTTTTTTAAAAATAATTAACAGAACTTTAATATATTACATTGATATTTTTTGAACACATTAAACATACAAATGATTCAGACATAATATCTTTTTTACTTATGTTTTGATTTTTATCTTGATTTTTATATTTTATAACTATATTAAAAATATTATTATAATAGGTTGTTAATTGTTTTTGTGTTAATCTTTTTTGTGTAATCATTTCATTTAGTTCAAAAAGAACTTTTCCAGCTTGAATAAATTTATAAAAATTATTAAGTTCTTGCACAGTCATATCAGGATCACATGATACATTAAGTTTTGCATTCAATATTCAAATCAATTTAATTCAAATCAATTTAATTCAAATCAATTTAATTCAAATCAATTTAATTCAAATCAATTTAATTCAAATCAATTTAATTCAAATCAATTTAATTCAAATCAATTTAATTCAAATCAATTTAATTCAAATGCAATTTATTCCAATGTAATTTTTTAATATTGGAGACTCCAAAATTAAAATAATTGAATTTCCAATATAAAATGTATAAATTCATATACAATATATAAATTCAATGTGGATTTTCAGTTGTAAAGAATACAGTAACAAACAATATTCAATACAAGATAAAACAATAATATTTGATTCAAAATTTAATATTGATTTTTCCAATAATAAAACAATTTTAAAAGTACTTGGAAAATGTAACATGATTTATTTTAATAATTATTCAAGTATTGAAACATGTATTGAAACCAATAATAATCACATTGTTAAATATAATAATAAGTGGTTAAAATCAAAATTTAATAAACCAATTGATAAGTTACCGTACACAATAACAAAATTAATATTAGGTCATCATTTTTAACAACGAATTAATTCGTTGCCTAATTCTCTAACACATTTAACATTAGGTCATAGATTTAATCAAAAAATAAACAATTTGCCAAATTCTCTGACACATTTAACATTAGGTCATAATTTTTCACAACCAATTAATTGGTTGCCAAATTCTCTTACTATGTTAACATTAGGTCATGAATTTAATCAAAAAATAAACAATTTGCCTAATTCTATAACACATTTAACATTAGGTTGGTCATTTAATCAACTTTTAGACAATTTGCCTAATTCTCTAAAACATTTAACATTAGATAATCAATTTAATCAACTTTTAGACAATTTGCCAAATTCTCTAACACATTTATCATTCGGTCATTTTTACAATCAACTAATTGATAATTTACCAAATTCTCTAACACATTTAACATTAGGTTATAGATTTAATCAACCAATTAATTCGTTACCAAATTCTCTAAAAATTTTAACATTGAGTTATAATTTCAATCAACCAATTAATTCGTTACCAAATTCTCTAACACATTTAACATTTAATTATTTATTTTCACAACTATTAGACAAATTGCCAAATTCTCTAATACACTTAACATTAGGTGATAGATTTAATCAACCAATTAATTTGTTGCCAAGTTCTCTAACATATTTAACATTTACTGGATTTTTTAATCAACCAATTAATTTGTTGCCAAGTTCTCTAACACATTTAATATTAGGTTCTCACTTTAATCAGCCGATAGATTTGTTACCAAATTCTCTTACCCTGTTAACATTAGGTTATTATTTTAATCAGCCAATTAATTTGTTGCCAAATTCTCTAATTAATTTAACATTAGATGATAGATTTAATCAACCAATTAATTTGTTGCCAAATTCTCTAATTAATTTAATATTAGGTGATAAATTTAATCAACCAATAGACTTGTTGCCAAATTCTCTAATTAATTTAACATTAGGTAGGAATTTTAATCAATATTTAGGTAATTTACCAAAAAATTTAAAAGAAATAAAAATAGAAAAAACAATCCCAATAAAAATATAATTCAACAAATTAATTCCAATATTAAAATAATTGAATTTTAAACAAAAAATAGATAATAGTTTATATAACATATGTTGAGAAATTCAATGTGGATTTTTAGTTGTATAAAATCAAAAAAAAAACAATATTCAATACAAGATAAAACAATAATATTTGATTCAGATTTTAATATTGATTTTTCCAATAATAAAACAATTTTAAAAGCACTTAGAAATACAAATACTGTTTATTTTAATAATTATTCAAATATTGAAGCTTGTATTGAAACCAATAATTATTCAACTTTGGAAACATGTATTGAAACAAATAAATGTAATGTCATTAAACATAAACATATTTGGAAAAAATCAAAATTTAATAAACCAATTGATAATTTGCCAAACACAATAACAAAATTAATATTAGGTTATTCATTCAATCAACTAATAGACAATTTACCAAATTCTCTAACACATTTAATATTAGGTCATGAATTTTCACAACCAATTAATTCATTGCCAAATTCTCTTACCATGTTAACATTAGGTTTGGCATTTGATCAACTTTTAGATTTGTTGCCAGATTCTTTAACACATTTAATATTAGTAAATACATTTTCACAACCTATTAACAATTTGCCAAATTCTCTTACCATGTTAACATTAGGTTTGGCATTTGATCAACTTTTAGATTTCTTGCCAAATTCTTTAACACATTTAACATTAGGTTATTCATTTAATCAACCTATAAATTCGTTGCCAAATTCACTAACACATTTAACATTAGGTCAATCGTTTAATCAACCAATTAATTCGTTACCAAATTCTCTTACCATGTTATCATTAGGTCAATCATTTAATCAACCAATTAATTCGTTACCAAATTCTCTTACCATGTTATCATTAGGTCATTTTTTCAATCATCCAATTGATAATTTACCAAATTCTCTAACACATTTAACATTAGGTTATGAATTTGATCAACCAGTTAATTCATTGCCAAGTTCTCTAATCCATTTAACATTAGGTTATATGTTCAATAAACCAATTAATTTGTTGCCAAGTTCTCTAACCAATTTAACATTAAATGGATTTTTTAACCAAGAAATTAATTCATTGCCAAGTTCTTTAACCCATTTAACATTAAGTAGTAGATTTAAGCAACCAATTAATTCGTTGCCAAATTCTTTAACCCATTTAACATTAGGTTATGAATTTAATCAACCTATTGATAATTTACCATCTTCTCTAACAGAATTAACATTAGGTCAACAATTTTCTCAATCTTTAGACAATTTGCCAAATTCTATAACACATTTAACATTGGGTTATTTTTTCAATCAACCAATAAACAATTTGCCAAATTCTATAACACATTTAACATTAGGTTATTTTTTCAATCAACCAATTAATAATTTGCCATATTTTCTAACAGAATTAACATTAGGTAATAATTTTTCCCAACAACTTGATAATTTGCCTAATTCTCTAACACATTTAACATTAGGTTGGAAATTTAATCAATATTTAGGCAAGTTGCCAAAAAATTTAAAAGAAATAAAAATAGAAAAAAATAATCCCAATAAAAATTTAGTTCAACAAATTAATTCCAATATTAAAATAATTGAATTTCCAATACAAAGACAACATTTTTATAATTAGCCAACTTAATATGGATACCCAATATAAAATACTAGATAAAACAATAATATTTGATTCAGAATTTGATATTGATTTTTCTGATAATAAAACAATTTTGAAAGCACTTGAAAAAGTTGATACAATTTATTTTAATAATTATTCAAATATTAAAATATGTATTGAAACTAATAATAAATATTATGATAAATACAGCTATTTTTGGTTAAAATCAAAATTTTCACAATCGATTAAAATGTTACCAAACACAATAACCCATTTGATATTAGGTTGGTCATTTAATCAACCAATAAATTTGTTGCCAAATTCTCTAACGCATTTAACGTTAGGTTGGAATTTTTCACAACCAATTAATTGGTTGCCAAATTCTCTAACGCATTTAACATTAGGTTATGAATTTTCACAATCAATTAATTCGTTGCCAAATAATCTAAAACATTTAACATTTGGTGATATATTTAATCAACCAATAAATTTGTTGCCAGATTCTCTAACTCATTTAATATTAGGTAATGTTTTTTCACAATCAATTAACAATTTACCAAATAATCTAACACATTTAACATTAGGTAGATATTTTAATGAACCAATTGATTCGTTACCAAATAATCTAACACATTTAACATTAGGTAGAAATTTTAATAAACCAATTGATTTGTTACCAAATTCTCTTACCACATTATCAATTAATGGAATTTTTTCACAACCCATTGACTTGTTACCAAATAATCTAACACAATTAACATTAGGTACATATTTTAATAAACCAATTGATTTGTTACCTAATTCTCTTACCATGTTATCAATTAATGGAATTTTTTCACAACCAATTAATTTGTTGCCAAATTCTCTTACCATATTATCATTAATTGGAAATTTTTCACAACCAATTGATAATTTACCGAATTCTCTAATACATTTAAGATTAGGTAATGGATTTTCACAACCAATTGATTCGTTGCCAAATTCTCTAACACATCTAACATTAGGTAATGGATTTTCACAACCAATTGACAATTTGCCAAATTCTTTAACACATTTAACATTAGGTTATTATTTTTCACAACCAATTGATTCGTTGCCAAATTCTATAACCCATTTAACATTAGGTTGGAACTTTTCCCAACCATTAAAAAATTTGCCGAAAAATTTAAAAGAAATAAAAATAAAAGCAAATAATCCAAATATAAATTTAATTCAACAAACTAATCCAAATATTAAAATTATTGAATTTTAAATATAAATATATAATATTATATATAATGGTTGAACTATCATAACTATCAATATAGATACCTTTTATACAATATTGTTTAAAGGATAATTGATTTGATTTTGCTTTATTTTACTTTGATTTTACTTTGATTTTGTCAATATTAAAATAATTGAAATTCCAACACAAAAACAATATTTTTATCATTAGCCAACTTAATATGGATACCCAATATAAAATACTAGATAAAACAATAATATTTGATTCAGAATTTGATATTGATTTTTTTGCTAATAAAACAATTTTGAAAGCACTTGAAAAAGTTGATACAATTTATTTTAATAATTATTCAAATGTTAAAATATGTATTGAAACTAATAATAAATATTATGATAAATACAGATATTTTTGGTTAAAATCAAAATTTTCACAATCGATTAAAATGTTACCAAACACAATAACACATTTAATATTAGGTTATTATTTCAATCAATCAATAAACCATTTACCTAATTCTCTAACACATTTAACATTAGGTGATAAATTTTCACAACAAATAAATTTGTTGCCAAATTCTTTAACCCATTTAACATTAGGTCATTCATTTAATAATCAAATTAATTCATTGCCAAATTCTCTTACCATGTTAACAGTTGGTGATAGATTTTCACAACCAATAAATAATTTACCAAACCTAACACATTTAACATTAGGTAATGGATTCTCACATCTATTAGACAATTTACCAAGTTCTCTTACTATGTTAACATTAGGTTGGGCATTTAATCAACCAATTAATTCGTTGCCAAATTCTCTAACACATTTAAAATTAGGAGGTAAATTTTCACAACCAATAAATTCGTTACCAAATTCTCTAACACAATTATTACTAGGTCACAATTTTAATCAACCAATAAAAAATTTGCCAAATTCTCTTACTCAGTTAACATTAGGAAATAAATTCAATCAACCAATAAATAATTTACCAAACACTGTTACTCTGTTAACATTTGGTTATCATTTTAATCAATCTTTAGACAATTTGCCAAATTCTCTAACTAATTTAATACTAGATCGTAATTTTAATAAACAAATTGATAATTTGCCAAATTCTATTACCCTGTTAACATTAGGTCGTAATTTTAATAAACCAATTAATTCTTTGCCAAATTCTATAACACATTTAACATTAGGTTATTTATTTTCACAACCAATTAATTCGTTACCAAAAAATTTAAAAGAAATAAAAATAGACAAAGAAAATTCCAATAAAATTCAAGTTCAAGTTCAAATTCAACAAACAAATTCTAATATTAAAATAATTGAATTTTAAATGTAAAATAGATAATCGTTTATATATATTATGCCAATCAATATGGAAACCCAATATAAAATAATAGATAAAACAATAATATTTGATTCAGAGTTTAATATCGATTTTTCAAATGATAAAACTATTTTAAAAGTACTTACCAATACTAATACTATTTATTTTAATAATTATTCAAATATTGAATCATGTATTGAAACTAATAACACATATAAGAATACATTTAACAGTAAAATGTATAATAAGTGGTTAGGTTCAAAATTTTCACAACTAATTAATTGTTTGCCAAATTCAATAACACATTTAATATTAGGTTGGGAATTCAATCAACCAATTAATTCGTTGCCAAATTCTCTAACATATTTAACATTAGGTAATTGCTTTAATCAACCTATTAATTTGTTGCCAAATTCACTAACACATTTAACAATAGGTTGTAAATTCAATCAACTAATAAATTCATTACCAAATTCTCTTACCATGTTAACATTAGGTGATTTTTTTAACCAACCAATTAATTCGTTGCCAAATTCTCTAACACATTTAACATTAGGAAAATTATTCAATCAACCTATTGATTCATTACCAAATTCTCTAACACATTTAATATTAGAATATGAATTTAATCAATCTTTAGATAATTTGCCAAATTCTCTAAGATATTTAACATTAAGTACTTATTTTAATAATCCAATAGACAATTTACCAAATTCTCTAACCCATTTGATATTAGGTTCTCATTTTAATAAATCAATTAATAATTTACCAAATTCTCTTATTTTGTTAACATTTGGTCATTATTTTAATCATCCAATAGACAATTTACCAAACTCATTGATTGTGTTATCATTTGGTTATTATTTCAATCAACTTTTAGACAATTTGCCAAATTCTCTAACACATTTAATATTAGGTTCAGAATTTTCACAACCAATAAACAATTTGCCAAATTCTCTAACACATTTAACATTAGGTCATGAGTTTAATAACCCAGTTAATAATTTGCCAAATTCTCTAACACATTTAACATTAGGTTCTAATTTTAATAAACAAATTGATAATTTGCCAAATTCTCTAACACATCTAAGATTAGGTAATAAATTTAATCAACCAATTAATTTGTTGCCAAAAAATATAAAAGAAATAAAAATAAAAGTAAATAATCCAAATATAAATTTAATTCAACAAACTAATCCAAATATTAAAATAATTGAATTTACAATATAAAATAGATAATAGTTTATATATTATGCCAATCAATATGGATACCCCATATTAAATAGTAAATAAAACAATAATATTTGATTCAGAGTTTGATATTGATTTTTTCAATAATTCAATAATTTTAGAAGTACTTGGAAAATCAAATACTGTTTATTTTAACAATTATTCAAGTGTTGATATATGTATTGAAACTAATAATCAGTATATTGCCAATTATTATAGTATTTGGAAAAGATCAAAATTTTCACAATCAATAAATTTGTTGCCAAATTCTCTAACTAATTTAATATTAGGTCATGATTTTAATCAACCAATAAATTTGTTGCCAAATTCTCTAATACAATTAACATTAGGTTATTTGTTCAATAAACTTTTAGACAATTTACCAAATTCTCTAACACATTTAACATTAGGTTATTCATTTAATCAACTTTTAGATTTGTTGCCAAATTCTTTAACACATTTAATATTAGGTTATTCATTTTCACAACAAATAAATAATTTGCCAAATTCAATAACAAATTTAAGATTAAATGGAGTTTTTAATCAACAAATAAACAATTTGCCAAATTCTATTATACAATTAATATTAAGTTGGGCTTTTAATCAACCTATAAACAATTTGCCAAATTCTCTTATTTTGTTAACATTTGGTAATGAATTTAATAAACCAGTTGATAATTTGCCAAATTCTCTAACACATTTAACATTAGGATTATACTCAAACGGTTCATTCAATCAACCAATAAATAATTTACCAAACACAGTAACTAATTTGAAATTAGGTTATCATTTAAATAAACCAATTAATTCGTTGCAAAATTCGATTACCCAGTTAACATTAGAAGGATTATTTAACCAACCAATTAATTCGTTGCCAAGCACAATAACTTATTTGACATTAAGTAGTTATTTCAATCAACAATTAAATAATTTACCAAATTCATTAATATATTTGGTATGTGGTTGGTCATTTTCACAACCAATTGATAATTTACCAAACACAATAATATATTTAAAATTGGGTTATTTGTTCAATAAACAAATAGATAATTTACCAAATTCAATAACATATTTAAACTTAGATTGGTCATTTTCACAACCAATTAATAATTTACCAAAAAAATTAAAACAAATAAACATATACAAAGATAATCCGAATAAATTACAATTACAATTAGAATAAATAAATCCAAATATTAAAATAATTGAAAATTAAATATAGCAATAAAATAAGATTTTATCAAATCAAAAAATTTACCAAAAAAATTAAAAGTTTATAATGTTTTTTATTTCTAATAATGTCATATACTTTTAATTTTTTTATAAAGTTTTTAATATTATTTTTCATATAATAAAAAGGATGATCTAATGTAAAAAAAAACAAAATGCTCTAAATAATAAAGTTATTTTTGTTAAGAATATAAAGTTTTATAAAAAATATATAGAATTATATATTTTTTACTCCCATTAGAAATTTTGATGACTTTATATAGTATTGAAATCAATATGAATATCCTATATACCATAATAAATAAAACAATAATATTTGATTCGGAATTCAATATTGATTTTGCTAATAATAAAACAATTTTAAAAATACTATCTAATTGTGATACTATTTATTTTAACAATTATTCAAATATTGAAGCATGTATTGAAACTAATAATTATTATGCAATAAAATATAGTACTGTTTGGAAAAAATCAAAATTTAATAAACAAATAAATAAATTACCAAATACAATAACACATTTAATATTCGGTTGGGAATTTAATAAACCAATAAATAAATTACCTAACACAATAACAAATTTAATATTAGGTTCTAATTTTAACCAACCATTATACAATTTACCAAACACAATAACTCATTTAATATTAGGTTCTAATTTTAATCAACTATTAGATAATTTACCAAACACAATAACTCATTTAATATTAGGTTTTGATTTCGATCAACCTATAAATAATTTACCAAATAAAATAACACATTTAACATTAGGTTATTCATTTTCACAACCAATAAACAATTTACCAAATACAATAACAAATTTAATATTTGGTAATTCATTTAATAAATCAATAAATGTGTTACCTAATTATTTAACACATTTAACATTAGGTGATTTATTTTCACAACCAATTGATAATTTACCAAATTCTTTAACACATTTAACATTAGGTTATTCATTTTCACAACCAATTGATAATTTACCAAATTCTTTAACACATTTAACATTAGGTTATTCATTTTCACAACCAATTGATAATTTACCAAATTCTATTACAATGTTATCATTAGGTTATTCATTTTCATATCAAATAAATAATTTGCCAAATTCAATAACAAATTTAAGATTAAATGGAGTTTTTAATCAACCTATAAACAATTTGCCAAATTCTATTATACAATTAACATTAAGTTGGGCTTTTAATCAACCTATAAACAATTTGCCAAATTCTATTATTCTGTTAACATTCAGTCATTATTTTAATCAACCAATTAATTTGTTACCAAAATCCCTAACTCATTTAACATTTGGTTATAATTTTAATCAACCAGTAAACAATTTACCAAATTCTCTAACACATTTAAAATTAGGTTATAAGTTTAATAAACTTTTAGATTTGTTACCAAATTCTCTAACACATTTAACAATAGGTCATGAATTTAATCAACTTTTAGATTTGTTGCCAAATTCTCTAACCCATTTGATATTAGGTAGTTCATTTAATCAACATTTAGATTTGTTACCAAATTCATTAACTCATTTAACATTAGGTTGGGTATTTAATCAACCAATAAATAATTTACCAAATACAATAATAAATTTAACATTAGGTTATAGTTTTAATCAACTTATTGATAATATACCAAATACAATAACAAATTTAACATTAAATTATTCATTTTCACAACCAATAAACAATTTACCTAAAAATTTAAAAGAAATAAAAATAGATAAAAATAATCCTAATAAAAATGTTATTCAACAAATTAATTTCAATATTAAAATAATTGAATTTTAAATATAAAATAGATAATCGTTTATATATATTATACCAATCAATATGAAAACTTCTTATACAATACTTGATAAAACAATAATATTTGATTCAGAATTTGATATTGATTTTTCTAATGATAAAACAATTTTAGAAATACTTGAAAAATCTGATACTATTTATTTTAATAATTATTTGAATATTGAAGCATGTATTAAAACTAATAATAAATATGATAACAAATACAAAAAATATTGGTATCGATCAAATTTTTCACAATCTATAAACAATTTACCAAATTCTATTAGTCGATTAACACTAGGTTGTGAATTTAATAAACCTATAAACAATTTACCAAATTCTCTAAAACATTTAACATTAGGTTATTATTTTAATCAACCAATTAATTCGTTGCCAAATTCTCTAACACATTTAATACTAGGTTATTCATTTAATCAATCAATTAATTCGTTGCCAAATTCTCTAACACATTTAACATTATTCGTAATGTTTAATCAATCTATAGACTATTTGCCAAATTCTCTAATACATTTAAAATTAGGTTGTTCATTCAATCAACTTTTAGACAATTTGCCAAATTCTCTAATATATTTAACATTGGCTCACAACTTTAATAAATCTGTAGACAATTTGCCAAATACTCTAACACATTCAACATTAGGTCGTGATTTTTCACAACCAATAAATTTGTTGCCTAATTCTCTAACACATTTAACATTAGGTCGTGATTTCTTACAACCAATAAACGATTTGCCAAATTGTCTAACACATTTAACATTAGGTCAATTGTATAATAAACCAATAAACAATTTACCAAATTCTCTAACACATTTAACGTTAGGTACTGATTTTAATCAATCTTTAGACAAATTACCAAATTCTCTAACACATTTAACATTAGGTTGGACATTTAATCAACATTTAGACAATTTACCAAATTCTCTAACCCATTTAACATTAGATTATGATTTTAATAAACCTATAACCAATTTACCAAAAAATTTAAAAGAAATAAAAATATACAAAAATAATCCTATTAAAAATTTAATTCAACAAACTTATCCAAATATTAAAATAATTGAATATTCGTTATAAAGTCATAAATATTAAAATAATTGAATATTTGTTATAAAGTCATAAATATTTATATAATTAACCAACCTAACCAATATGGATATCCCTTATACAATAGTAGATAAAACAATAATATTTGATTCAGAGTTTGATATTGATTTTTCCAATAATTCAACAATTCTAGAAGCACTTGGAAAATCTAATATTATTTATTTTAATAATTATTCAAGTATTGAAATATGTATAAAAACTAATAATAAATATAATATCGAATATCGAAATAATTGGTTAAAATCAAAATTTAATAAACCAATAAACACGTTACCAAACACAATAAACCATTTAACATTAGGTGACTCATTTAATCAACTTTTAGACAATTTACCAGATTCTTTAACACATTTAACATTAGATGACTCATTTAATCAACTTTTAGATAATTTACCAAATTCTCTAACACATTTAACGTTAGGTAGTGATTTTAATCAATCTTTAGACAATTTGCCAAATTCTTTAAAATATTTAACATTAGGTAGTGATTTTAATCAATCTTTAGACAATTTGCCAAATTCTTTAAAACATTTAACATTAGATTGGACATTTAATCAACATTTAGACAATTTACCAAATTCTCTAACACATTTAACATTAAGTAATGATTTTAATCAATCTTTAGACAATTTGCCAAATTCTCTAACACATTTAACATTAGGTTTTGAATTTTCACAACCAATTGATAATTTACCTAATTCTCTAACACATTTAACATTAGGTTATTATTTTTCACAACCAATAAACAATTTGCCATATTCTTTAACACATTTAACATTAGGTTATGATTTTTCCCAACCTATAAACAATTTACCAAAAAATTTAAAAGAAATAAAAATATACAAAAATAATCCTATTAAAAATTTAATTCAACAAACTTATCCAAATATTAAAATAATTGAATATTCGTTATAAAGTCATAAATATTAAAAT
>Ga0316217_10004174_pt1 | contig 15848 bp, 16 predicted proteins | sample 1anoAmetaG_FD_203633 | JGI IMG/M metagenome (GOLD analysis project Ga0316217, IMG submission 203633) | Freshwater microbial communities from Trout Bog Lake, Wisconsin, USA - 1anoA | ecosystem: Environmental > Aquatic > Freshwater > Lake > Hypolimnion/Profundal zone | place: USA: Wisconsin... | reverse complement strand
CGGCCAATGCGTGGTGAAAGCCGATGGCTTGGCGCTGGGCAAAGGCGTTTTGATTTGCGCGAACCAAGCCGAGGCCGAACGCGCCGTGGATGACATCATGGTGACCAAAGCCTTTGGGGCGGCGGGTGCGCGCGTGGTCATTCAGGAGTTTCTCGAGGGCATGGAAGTTTCCCTGCATGCGCTCTGCGACGGCACGACCGCAAAGATGTTTCCCACGTCCCAGGATCACAAACGCGCGCTGGACGGCGACCTTGGCCTCAACACCGGCGGCATGGGCACTTACTCGCCCACGCCGTTTCTCACGGAGGCGCAGCTCGCCGAGGCCGCGCGCAAAATCCTCGATCCGTTCATGTGCGGCTGCGCGGAGGAGAGGATTGATTACCGGGGACTCCTGTATCCGGGCATCATGCTCACCAAGGCGGGCCCCAAGGTGCTGGAATTCAACGCCCGCTTTGGCGACCCGGAAACGCAGGTTTATCTCACGCGTCTGGAAAGCGATCTGTTGGAACTGCTCCAGGCCAGCGCCGATGGCACACTGGGCCGGATGGAATTGCGGTGGAGTCCGTCCGCAAGCGTCTGTGTGGTCATGGCCAGCGGCGGTTATCCCGGCAATTATCCCAAAGGCAAAGTCATCACTGGTCTGGACGCCGCGAATGCGCTGCCGGATACCAAGGTTTTTCACGCCGGAACCGCCTCGCAGGAGGGCCGGATAGTCACAAACGGCGGACGCGTTTTAGGCGTGACCGCTTTGGGCAGGGATTTGAAAACCGCGCAAGCCGCCGCTTACGCGGGTGTGAGTGCGGTCCATTTCGACGGCGCGCATTTTCGCCGCGACATCGCCGCCAAAGGGTAGGGGGACGCGGACCGCGCGCCGTCCCGGCGCGCAGCGGCTGGGGGGGAACACGCGGCGTGTGGCGAACAATTGTTGTGCGATGGTCGCATGTGCGTTGCCAGAGCCTTTCTACACTTCGGAGCGCTGCGACCGGGGGACCGGTCGCGGTCCGAGGCCTCACTTCGTTATGAGCTTCGAGCGCAGGCCCCCGGCACGGCTCAATGGGCAGCACCTTGAATTGCGAACATTGCTGCGGCTGGCTTTCAGCCCAGCCGCGCTCCGGCGTCACCGTCCAATCTTGGCCTATGAATTTCTCTGCTTTGTAGGTCCACCAGAACGACTTTCAATTTGTATATGCATTTCATAGTACACGAGCGGATTTTTTTGCAAGCTGGGCAGAATGCGCCACTTTCCGGGCTGAATGCAGGCACTGCGGAAGTTGCTGCGAATGCGTGTAACGCCATGTGGATACAGGTGTTTCATGCTTGGAGTCATTCGGAGTCCGCGAACGGGCTGGTTGGCATTCGGCAAGCTATGGAGACGCTGATATGGAACAGAATAATTCCGCCATCAGTCCGTTGCCGAACCCGGCTATACCGGTCAACGCCATGCCAGCCCAAAATTTTGCGCCGGCGGTGCGCGTCTGGCTGGTGGACGACAACGATGGCTTGCGGACGATGGTTGCCGAGCTATTGACCTACTTGGGCGAGGGCGGCATTGAGTGTGCGCGGCATTTTTCCTCCCCGGACGCGCTGTTAAGTGCCTTGGCGAGCAAACCGGGGCCGGATGTCATTTTGCTGGACGTGCAGATGGGCGAACGCAACGGTCTCGATGCCGTGCGGCCCATCAAGTCGCTTACGCGCTCCACCCGGGTCCTCATGTTCACCACGTCTGATAATCATGATTGGCGGGAACGTGCGCTCTGCGAGGGGGCGTCGGATTACCTGCTTAAAACCGACCGGATGGAACATGTTGTCGCGCGGATTCGCAATCCTGCTGGCGACCCGGCGCCCGGCCTGGTGGCGCGCCGGCGCGCGAGTTCGCCGCCCGCGCGGCCGTTACGAAACCACCAGACCTGTTCCATTGCCGACCGGGCGCCCCGCCTGTTGAGCCGCACGTTAAAAATGCTGCACCTGTTCTCGAATTGAATCGTGGTTAATGGACGGAGCTGCGGGTCGGCGACCCGCGGCAACTTCGTCAGTCAGAAGGCGGGTGGAATGCGCCAACCTGCTGATTCCGTTTTCTTTCTTTTGGATTCCGGATTTGGGACTTCGGATTTGAGGGGTGGTGCCGCGCTGCGCCTTTCGCCCCAGCCTAAACGGAACCTTCCAGCCATTCCAATCTTTCCTAAAAATTATCAATGCATTTTCCCCGGAAATGCGGTTTCATGGCGGGGTGAAGCCGCCCGGTGAAATTTTGCCCATTCTTCCTGCTTGCCATGGCAGCGGGTTTAGTGGTCTAATTGAGTCACAAAACCAGCCTGGAGCGGACTTATGATGATTTATCTGATCTGTTTGGTAGTCGGTTTGGTGTTCACGGTGGTGAGCGCGGTCGCCGGGCATCTCTTCGGCGGACACGGCGGCGGTGATGTGGGCACCGGCGGCCACGCGGAAGCGGGCTTCGACCAAAGCGGAGTGCCGGGCATTTCCTTTTTCAGTCCCACGGTCATGGCTTCCTTTGTGACGGCGTTCGGCGCGTGCGGCTTGATTTTGCAGAGCATCCCGGCCACCAACAGCCATTGGGTCAGCGCCCCGCTGTCCGCCATGGCGGGCGGACTCATCGCGCTGCTCGTATTTTGGTTGTTCAACGCGATGTTCAAGAAAACCGAAAGCTCCAGCGAATCCCATGTCAGCTCGCTGGTCGGCCAGGCCGCTTCCATCGTCACCCCCATTCCAGAAAACGCCGTGGGCGAAATCGCCTATGTGCAGGGCGGCACGCGCTACACTGCCCCCGCCCGCGCGATGGATGGAAAATTCGTCGGCACCGGCAAGAGCGTGCGCATCACCAAAATCGTCGGGACCCAATTTTTTGTCGAAGTCGTTGATTAACCAAACTAGAAACCAGGAGATAACATATGCAATTCGTTCCCATGTTCGCTGAAATTACCGACGCCCTCAAAGTGGTGGGCGGCATTGTCGCGGTATTGTTCGTGGTCTTCATCTTCGCCGGCATCTGGGCCAGCCGCTACACGAAGGTCGGCCCCAACCAGGTGCTCGTCATTTCCGGGCGCAAGCGCAAGGTGCTGGACCCCGATGGCAACACGCGCGAAGTCGGCTTCCGTATCGTCAAGGGCGGCGGACGTTTCGTCTGGCCGGTCTATGAGAAGGTGGACATCCTGTCCCTGGAAATTCTCACCATTGATGTACAGACGCCGGAAGTTTATACCAGCAAAGGCGTGCCGGTAAAGGTGGATGGCGTCGCCCAGGTCAAAATCAAAGGCGACGATATTTCCATCGCGACCGCCTCCGAACAGTTTCTCAGCAAGTCCACCGAAGAGATCAAGAGCGTCGCGATGCAGACGCTGGAAGGTCATTTACGCGCGATTCTCGGCACGATGACCGTGGAGGAAATTTACCAAAATCGCGACGCTTTCGCTTCCAAGGTGCAGGAAGTGGCCGCCGGTGACATGGCCAACATGGGTCTCGGCATCGTGAGCTTCACCATCCGGGACATCCGCGATACGCAGGGCTACCTTGACGCTCTTGGCAAACCGCGCATCGCCCAGGTGAAACGCGACGCGCAGATTGCCCAAGCCGAGGCCGACCGCGATGCCATGATTAAATCCTCCCAGGCCACGCAAGCCGGGCAGGAGGCGAAATTTGCCGCTGATTCGAAAATTGCCGAGGCGCAACGCGACTACCAGAGCAACGTCGCCGGCTATCAGGCCACGGTGAACCAGAAGAAGGCTGAGGCTGACCTCGCGTATGATTTGCAGAAGTTCAAGACCGGCCAGCTCGTGAAGGCCGAAGAAGTGCAGGTGCAGATCATCGAGAAGCAGAAGCAGATCGAACTGCAACAGCAGGAAATTCTCCGCAAGCAGCGCGAACTCGAAGCCAACGTCCAGAAGCCCGCCGATGCCGAGCGCTACAAAGTCGAGACGCTGGCAAACGCCAGGAAATTCCAGCTTGAAACCGAAGCCGCCGGCGCCGCGTCCGCGACCAAAGCGACCGGTTTTGCGAGCGCCGATGTCGCCAAAGCCACGGGTTTTGCGAGTGCCGACGTGGCCAAAGCCACGGGTATCGCCGAGGCCGAAGCCAACAAGGCGCGCGGTTTGGCCGAAGCCGCCGTCATTGAGGCGCAAGGCAAGGCGACCGCCGAAGCCATGCGCATGAAGGCCGAATCCTTCAAGCAATACAACGAAGCCGCCGTCATTGAAATGATCGTGCGCGTGCTGCCCGAAGTTGCGGGCAAGATCAGCGAACCGCTCGCCAAGACCGAGAAGATGGTCATCATCAATTCCGGCAGCGGCCCCGGCGGCGGCGCGAGCAAGCTCACCGGCGATGTGACGCAGATCATCGCCCAACTGCCGCCCATTATCGAAAGCCTTACCGGCATCAAGTTCGAGAAACTGCTCGAACAAGTCCCCGCCCTGAAAAAGGCGATGGGCAAGGATGAACCCGGCGAAACCAAGTAAATCTCATGTTAGCCGCTATTAACCCAGGCGATGTCGGAGGCGTGATCTTCCTGCTGATCATTCTGGCTGTGGTGATTCCCATCGCGATCGCCTCCTTGATCTTTTGGATCTGGATGCTGATTTCCGCTGTCCAGAACAAAGGCTTGAGTGAAGGCGAAAAGATTGCCTGGGTATTGATTTTGGTTTTCGTGCATGTTCTGGGCGCCATCCTGTATTTCTTCATCGGCCACCCCAAACGACACACGCCGTGGATCCCGCCGCCAAAACCATGATGGGTTCAATACCTAAAATGATCTCCTTCATCATTCAAGCCGGCAGTGGAGGCCCAGGAAGCGCGGTCATTCCTTTCGTTGTCCTCGGGTTCATCGTGTTGGCGGTATTAATCCGGCTGGCCGCCGGCTCTACGGATGACGGCAGGATTCGCGAAAATATCGAGGAACAAGGGGGCAAGGTTCGAAGCATTGATTGGTCACCCTTCGGCCGGGGCTGGTTCGGCTCGAAGAATGAACGCATTTATGAGGTGGTTTATGAAGACGCCCTGGGCAAAGTCCATCAGGCTTATTGCAAAACGAGCATGTTTTCCGGCGTCTATTGGAGTGAAGACAAGATCGTGGACGACCCCGGAACATTGGCTTCCCAATCTGGCGGTGATCCCGGCACGGGGGCTGATGCCGCTGACTTGATCGCGGAGAACCAGCGGTTGAAAGTGGAACTTGAGCGTTTGAAGAAGTCTTGAATTTTAGGATACCATGCCGCTCTTTCAATCCATCCTGGACGCCGATCACCGCGCGATGACCGGTGATGCCAGCGTTGGACGACATTCGGCGGGGTTTGCGGATGCACTGGCTTTTTTCCTGCCGGCGGTTTAGTTTGATATGGATTTTATGAGCACGACCGAAGCCATCTTTGAAAAAGTCCGGGCGCTGCCACCGGAAATACAGGTGAAGGTGCTGGATTACGTTGAATCGCTCAGTCCGCCTGTGGAAGCCGGAAAGAGCGGCGAACCTTATGAATGGATGAAAATTGCCATGTCTATGAAGTTGAACGGGCCGTCGGACATGTCGGAACATCTTGACGATTATCTTTACGGAGACAAGAAGAATGCCTGCTGACGCATTTTTTCTCGATTCCTCGTACGTGATTGCGCTGGCTCAAGCCACCGATGAACATCACCGCAAGGCAGTGCAATTAACCGTGAGGGCTGAATCGGGAAGAATGGATTTGGTCACGACGCGTGCGGTGCTGCTGGAGATTGGCAGCGCGTTGTCAAAAGTCAGGATCAGGCAGGATGCGATCCGCCTCATTGACTCGATGCAAACCTCATCGCGCGTGGAAATCGTTCCGCTGACAGAGGATATTATTGCCCAGGGTTGGAACTTATTTCGCCAGCGAACGGACAAGGACTGGAGTTGGACCGACTGTATTTCTTTTGTCGTGATGAGCGCACGCGGGTTGACCGAGGCGCTCACGTCGGATCAACATTTTGAGCAGGCGGGATTTAACGCCTTGTTGAGACATTGACTTTATGCGTCTCTTCGAATCCATCATTGACGCCAATCACCGCGCGGTGGCCGGTGACGCCAGCGCCGGACTGCATCCGGCGGAGTTTGCGGACGCCCTGCCGGTGGTCGCGCTCACGTGCGTGGACCCGCGGCTGAACGCCTATTTCCCGAATGCGCTGGCCCTGCCTGCCGAGGATTTCATCTGGCTGCGCAATGCGGGCAACATCATCACCAGCACGCTGAGCAGCACCATGCGCTCGCTGGCGCTGTCGTGCGCGGTCAAGGGGGGACGCGAAATCGCCGTGATCGGCCACACTGACTGCCAAATCTGCAAGACCCCCACCATGGCGCTGCTGGACAAGCTCAAGGCGCTGGGCGTGGACCGCAGCCGACTACCGGAGAACATCAACGATTTTTTCGGCACGTTCGGCAGCGAACGCCAGAACGTCATCAAAGCCTGCGACCTCATCCGCAACAGCCCGCTCATCGGCCCGAAAATTCCGGTGCATGGCCTGCTGTTGGACCTCGAGACCGGCAGGCTCGACTGGCTGGTCAATGGCTACGAAACGATACAAACCCACTTGGCGTCGGGCTTGCCGGGAAATGTCGCGCTGCCGAAAGCCTGCGATCCCATGGAGTCGCTGGGCGCCTTCAAGGATTTTGCGCTGGGGGAGATGAAGTTTCCCGAAATGAAAATTGGCGAGGTGGCCACGCGCGTCGGCGAGGCGGTGACCCAGGAAGCCGCCAAACTGGAAGCCAAAATTGGGCAGCAAATCGTGCCGGCCGCCGAGTCGGTACAAAACGTGGCCGGGCAAATGGTGCAGTATGCGGAACAGCACTGGCCCAAACCGCCGCCCATTCACGTGAAACCATCGCCATTGCCACCGCTCAAGAAAAGTCCGCCGCCCCCGCCCATCCGCCCGCGCCCGGATTTACGCCGGCATTGACGAAGATCGCGGGGATACTGAACCAAGCGTGGCGGTAGCGCAGCCATCTCGGCTGCGGGTTCTGGCGGCGTCTCGCCGCCAGTTCGGGAAACGGGGCACCGGGACGGTGCCCGAACCCGCAGGCGGGACGCCTGCGCTACGTGGTTCATGGAGAGTCTCAATGCGGACCATTGCTGTCGTTACGGTGTTGGCCTTCCAGGTCGCCCGGGCCTTCGCGGGTGCGGGCGCCTTCTGGCTTGCTTTCAAAGACATTGTGTTGCCTGGCCACCAGTTCCTCGAGCATGGCGGTTTCGCTTTCGTATTTGGTAAAGCCGTCCGGGGGCAGGAATATTTCCTCCGGCGGGACGACTGTCTGGATTTTGACCAGCCGCAGAGTAAATGAATTTGGCTCGTCCGGCTGGCGGATCTGCAAGGGCAAATTACCCAGATCTTGAGCACGCTTGAGTTGCAGGACCATTATTTGGCTGCCCAGTCCGATGGCTGTGACCTCCGCATTGTCCACGACATGCCCATCCATCTTCTCCGGTTGCCCGGCAACCGACGTCAGGAAATTCGTGAACCGATCCGAGCCTGCCAGTACGGCATAGCCTTGCAAGGCGTCGCTGAAAACATATCCCCGGTTTGAAGTCGCATCCCAAATCACGCCGAAGGCGAGCGTGCTGGCGGCCTTGGCTTTGCCAGAAACCGTGTCCAGGCGAAGTTTGGCTCCGCGCGCGAACAGCCGCCCAGAATAATTCCGGGGCAATCCATTGGCGTCGGCCAGCGAGATCACGCATTCCGATTGGAAGCCCGCAAGGTTGGTGAGCAACATGGCGGTCGGCCCGGTTATCAGCATCCGCAACTTGGGCAACATGACTTCCGCTTCCCGTCCGGCGTTGGCATCGTGGTGGACACATCCGCACAGGCACCATGCCACGGCGACGCCTCCCAGCAATGTCTTTGTGAGATTGCGCCACCACGTTAGCGGGTTGCCAATTAAATTTGTCGTGTTGAACGAATTGAATTCCACCCCGAAACCATGCTTGCACATCAGAACGCTGTCAACCAAATCCGCGACACCAAATCCGGAATCGTTGGGCCCGAGCAGGTGTGAGACAGAATTGTTCTGGATCGTGTAAAACTAGAAGTGGCGAATAACGGCAGAGTGCATCCAACCTGGCGGAGCGCGGCTGGGTCGAAGACCAGCCGCCGTCAGGTTGCCAGCAAGCCGGTCGGTCGCGAGGCCAGGACCCTTGAATTGCGAACGTTGCTGCGGTTGGCTTTCAGCACAGCCGCGCTCCGGCCGCACCGTCCATTCCTAAGCCAACGGATGGCTCTTCTTTGCGGATCCACCAAAGCGGTTGGGCGGATTCAAGAACGCGCGAAAATCGGGGTGGGGACGGCTCGTCCCCACGGTTCCAGTCTTGGTCAGGAAACCTCGGTGACGAGCCGTCCCCGCCCCTAGTCTTGCACCCGCCCCTCGAACCGGGCTTGACGCTGCCAAGCCAGCGGGCCGCATCCTTTCAGCCGGGCAAATACGGTCGCGAAATATTGGCTGGATTGAAAGCCGGAGGCGTACGCTATGCCGGTGATGCTGCGGGAAAGATCGCGGCACATTAATTCGCAGGCTTTTTCCACGCGGCAAACCGCCAGGTGCCGCATGGGAGTGCGGTTGGTCAGTTTTCGGCAATAGTGGCTGAAATGGCTGCGGCCCAGCCCGCATTGACGGGCCATCTCCTCCAGCGTCCACGGATCCTCGGCCCGCCGGGGCAGTTCGTCGAGAAACAATTTCACCGTCCGTTCAGCGGACGATAAATTTGCATCCAGGCGCGGCCGCCGTTCCTCCAGCAGGTCCGCCAACGAGAGGAGCAGTTCGTTGATGAGCAGTTTCAGGCGGGTCAGGTTGTCCGCATTGGGCCGCATTTCAGCCGCCGCGCCAATGGCTTCGAAACAGCGGGCGGTCGCGCGGTTCGCGCGCCAGGCGATTTGTTCATTGTGGCGAAGCTGGTGGGTTAGGCGCTGCAATTTGACCGGCGGAAGCAGCAGCCATTTCGGCCAGCGCCACGGCTGATTGGGCCGCCGCACGCCCACATCGAGAATCAGCCAGATGAGGCGTGAAGCCGGAACCTCGGGATGGCCCACGCGGTGCCGCTGCCAGGGCCGCGTGATGGTCAAATCACCCGGTTCCAAGGTTACCGCCCGCCGATCCAAGGCGAACGGCAGCTTGCCGGCGGTGAGAAAGGTAAACTCAATGCCTTCATTACGATGCCAGTCCAGACCCCAGTTTTGCCGTCCGCGCGCGTCCCAAAAACCCACGGAACAGACCTCGCGCAAATCATCCGCTGGCAGCCGCCGGCCGGGATAGGACCCGCGCCCCAGTGCCATCAGTCGGACTTCGCCCTTGCGGGCGGCGGCTTCGAGCGGGCCGCAGTTGTCCGCGTGGAACAGTTCGGCGGCGGAACGGAACGTGGCAGCGCGGGGTTGGCGGCGGTTGTTCAAAATTTACCAGTCGGTGTTTCTTGAACGACACTAGACGCTGAGCCTGCTAAAGTCAAATCATGAACATCCAGTCCGCCCTCGTGGCCATCGCCCTGCTGCTGCCGGGCTTTGGAGCCGGCGCGGCGCCGTTGCGCGTGCTGATGCTTTCCGGCGCCAACAACCATGACTGGCGCGCGACAACGCCGGTGCTGAAGCGGATTCTGGAGCAGGACGGACGATTAGCCGTGGAGGTGGAGACGAATGTCGCCGGGATGCACCCCGGAGTTTTTTCCAAGTATGATGTGCTGTTGAGCAACTTCAACACCTTCGGCCAGAAAAATCCCGGCGAAGTCTGGAACGCGGAAATGCGCGCGGCGTTCGTGGACTTTATCCGCCGCGGCCAAGGCCTGGTGGTGGTGCATGCCGGCAGTGCGGTGTTTGCTGACTGGCCGGAATTTCAACAAATCGCCGGCGCGACTTGGGGCAAAGGCACCAGCCACGGGCGGATGCACACCAACGAAATCCATCTGGTGGCCTCCGGCCATCCCGTAACCGCCGGCCTGATGGATTTCCCGACGTTCGACGAATTCTGGCAGAATGCACAAGTCGCGCCCGGCGCGCAAACCCTGGCGGAAGTGATCCCAAAACAGGAATTCGGCGGCACGGCCAAGGCGGAGCCAATTGCTTTTGCCACGAAATTCGGCAGTGGGCGCGGTTTTACCCTGCTGCTGGGCCACAATGTCAAAGCGATGGAGTCGGATGGCTTCCAGAACTTGCTGCGCCGTGGCGCCGACTGGGCCGCCACCGGGAAAATTTTTTCCGACGAAGCTTCAACTAAAAAAACAAAATGAAACAAATGCACCCTCTCACGCGCCGCCGTTTTGTCGGCGGCCTCCTCCAATCCGCCTTGCTGGCGGCCACCGCGCCGAATTTCATTCCGTTGCGGGTGCTGGCCGGCGACAACACGCCTTCCAAAAAGATCCAGCTTGGCCACATCGGTGTGGGCGGGCAGGGGACCGGTTTGTTGAGAAACTTCCTCAATGTCAGTTCCGCCGCCTCGGTCGCGATTTGCGACCCGTTCCGCCAGCGCCGCGAAGCCGCAGGCAAGTTAGTGCAGGCCCGACAAAACCTGGAGCCAAAACTTTACAACGATTTCCGGGAATTGCTGGCCGATAAGAGCATTGACGCCGTGGTCATTGCCACGCCGGACCATTGGCACGTGCCCGTTGGCCTCGCGGCGGTGCGCGCGGGCAAGGATGTGTATATTGAGAAGCCGCTCGGCCATAGTCTGGCGCAAAACCAGGCGATGTTTGAGGCCTGCCACACGCACAAGCGCATCTTCCAATATGGCACCATGCAGCGGGCGGAGGAGATCTTGAAACGCGGCGTCGAACTGGTGCGCAACGGCTATATCGGGCAATTGCAGCGGCTCGAAGTCTGGGCGCCCGCCGGTGCCAGCGGCGGCTCGCTCGCGGAAATTCCGGTGCCGGAAGGTTTGGACTATGAGCTTTACATTGGTCCCGCGCCGATGCGGCCCTGCACGAAGGATCGCATCACCAGCGCGGGTTCATGGTATTGCGCGGATTACGCCCTTGGTTTCATCGCCGGTTGGGGGGCGCATCCGCTGGACATTGCCATTTGGGGCATGGACTCGGACCAGAAAGGCCCGATGACCTTCCGCGGCGCCGGCAATTTTCCGACGCCGGAGGGGCTGTTCAACACCTGCGCCGAATGGGATGTGGAGGTGAAATTTCACGACGGCATACCCATGCGCTTTATGAGCCATCCGGTGGCGGAGGCCATCGTGAAAAGATACCGCCCCGACACTTGGGAAACCAACGGCACGACCTTTTTCGGCGACCAAGGCTGGGTGAGTTTGAGCCGCGGCAGTTATGCCGCCAGCAATCCCGACTGGTTCAAGCTCAATCCCTGCCAGGGCAAAAAGCGCGTGCTGTATCGCAACAAATACTACCAGGCGTTCGTGGACAGTGTGCGCGAGCGTACGCCCTCCGTGGCGCCCATCGAGGACGCCCTGCGCTCCGACGCCATCAGCCATCTCTCGCTTCTGGCCATCAAGAGCGGCGGCGAAGTGGTGTGGGACCCGCACCATTACAAAATCAAGTCCCCGACTTCGCTCAGAGACCAGATGACTTGTCCGGTGCGCGGGGATTGGAAACAAGGCTGACTATGAAAATCGGCTGCTTCGCCCTCGTAGAACCGTTCCGCCCGCTGGAACGGCAGTTTCAGGCCATCAAGGAAATGGGCATTTCCTGCGCCGACCTCACGGACAATCACCAGGGCGGAATGCTGGGGGTGGAATACGGCTTTGCGGCGTCCGTCAGTCTGGACAGCCATCCGGCGAAAATCCGCGCGCTGGCCGCCGCCGCCGGGATCGAGTTGACTGCGGTGTGCGCCCACGCCAACTTGCTCGACCCGCCCGCGCCGGATATTTACGGCACGAACGAAATCATCAAGGCCATCCGCCTGGCCGCCCTGCTCGGGATTCAGGAGGTCATCACCACCGAGGGCGATCCCAAGACGGAATTCGGCGAACACCTTGCGCGGGGCGAACAAATTTTTGCGATGGTGGAAAAACTGCGTTCGCCCGTGCAGTGGGCCGCCGAATTGGGCGTCAAGCTGCTGCTCGAACCGCATGGCCGCGTGACCGACACGCTGGACGGCATGGCGGCGGTGTTGGAGAAACTAGGCCACCCCGAAACGGTCGGCGTCTGCCTCGATACCGGCAATGCCTGGCTCGGCGGCGCGGAACCGCTCGACTATGTGCGGACGTTTGGCCGGCGGATCGGGCATGTCCACTGGAAGGACATGCCGGCCGAGATGGCTGAGCAACGCGGCAAGCTTTACGGTTGCGGCATGGCTGTGATTCCGCTGGGCGATGGTGTGGTCGGGATTCCCGCCATCGTGAAAGCACTCAAGCAGTCTGGCTTTGACGGGGCCACCACCTTGGAAATCTTCGGCGCGGAGCAGGTCAAAACTTCCGCCCAGCGCCTCGCCGAATGGTGGCGCCAAGCTTGAATTAAAGCCGCGGTCCACCCTAACCTGGGCTTGCTAAGCAGCGTTGAGGGGAAAGTCTCAACGCGTTCATTACAAAGCACGCTGAGCCGCTCCTGGCTCCGACAATTCACTTCACTGTCGCGCCAGTTTTGGCGCGGCTGGCGCGGGGGCGGTTTCCGACAGTTGTGTGTTGTGCTTGATCACGGTGGACAGGGTTGCCAAGGCGTGACGCGCCTTGATTTCTTCGGGCGTGAGGTTCTGGCCGTTGGCCAGCCGCTCCACGCGTTGATCCACTTCTTTGAGCGCGGCGGCCCAGGCGTCAATGTGTTCCTTCGTGGCCTGGCCCTCGACATTTTTCCGCAGGGTGTCGGCGATGGTTTGGTCAAAATCTGGCAGTGTCTTGCGGATGGCCGCGCGGTCGCCGGCGTTTTCCAGCAGGGTGCGGATTTCCGGTTTGTGCGCATCAATATACTGATCCACCTGCGGACCCCATTGCTGGCGCAAGGCATTGCAGTAGGCGGCATTGTCCGCCGTGAGCGCGCCCTGCAACTGTTTGCGAAAACCGGGGATTTCCTTGATCAGAAAATCCGGCGTCTCGCGGATGAGTTGCGGAACTTCCCGCTCCAGATGCGAGAGCAGCACCGGTCCCTCGGCGTTCACGTGCTGGCTCAACATTCCGCTGGCGACATCCGCGGCGGCCTGGGGTTGAAAGAACCCGACCATAATGGTACTGATGGCGCCCATGTAGGCGGCGATGAAAAGAACGAGGACGACCCCGATGATGCGCGCCTGTTTGAGTGCTTTGCGCGCTTTCGGCAGTTCTTGCGCGAGAAAGGCGGCGGCCAGGGCGTCGCCGGATTGCGGAGGATTTTCTGGCACGGGAGCAGGGGAGGCAGTGTTCATTGGACAGAGGTGTTGGAAGTTAGAGTGGGGTGGGTTTTCAGCGAGACAGTGTCAGTCGGGGCAATATCTTTGAATTCCGTCACGAACAAGTCCATGAACATGAACGTCACCTGCCAGGCATCCACGTCCCTGCTGGCGGCCAACGGCTCGGTCTTCTGGATCTTGTCGAGATTGACGAGGATGTGCTGAATGGAGTTCAGATGCGGGCCAAACAGGTTCTCGCCGCTTTGCGCGAGTTGGTCCTGCGCCTCCAAGGTCAGGTTGTCCAGCAGCAGATTGATCTGCCGGTCGTAAACGTCGGGATACATCTGCCGCAACTTTGCGTCGCGCTGGTGCAGCGTGCCGCTGAGATTCTGGTCTATGATTTCGCTGCTCTGCATGGGCAACTCGTAGGCCATCTGATTCAACTCGCGCAACGCGACGTCCGCCACTTCAGGGGCGCGCGCGTTGAGCTTTTGGATTTCCTGTTCGATGGCGGGTTTCAGGCGGCTGGCGGAACGGCTGGCGATCCTTTCGACCAGCGGCACAATGTCACGTTGCAGGTTGGCGCCGAGTGCTTGCATGAAGCGATCCTGTCTTGGCCCCGCTTGCGTGAGGCGGTAAGCCGAGTTGATGATGGCACTCGCGCCGGCGCACACCATCACCACAACCGCCAACAGCGTGACCAGCCGCAACCGCCGGGTTTGCCGACGTAGTTTCTCCAGCTCCCGAATCTGTTGTTCCGCTTCTTCAGTTTTCATAGGATTTTTTCAAACCGCTGCTTGGGGTGCGTAGGGCAGGTGAGATTCACCTCCAAACGAACGTATCAGAAGGAGCAGCAAACTACATGCCAGCGATTCCAGCAGGAAAAGTCAGCCGGCAAGGGCAAAAATGAAATATATCTGATATGTGCTGTCAAGTTTCTGGATTGGCTGTCTCACAATAAGGCAGGCATTTGCTTTCCTGATTGGCCCGTGAACCCGAACATACATTCAACATTCAACGCCCAATCTCAAGGTTGTTGGAGCGCCGGTCTTCGATCCGGCTCGTTGGATAATTAACGTTGAATGTTGAAGGTTTCCCTTTAATAATTGTGCTTGTTTCCACCATGAGAAAAACCCTCACTTTGCTGACGGCCTGGCTTTTGGCGGCTGGTGTCGGCGCGGCGCTGGCCGCCGACAAGCTGCCGAACATTGTGATCATCTTCACCGATGACCAAGGCTACGCCGATGTCGGCAAGTTTGGCGCGGAAGGTTTTGCCACGCCGAACCTGGACCGCATGGCGGATGAGGGCGCGATCTTTCGCAATTTTCACGTGGCGCAGCCGGTGTGCTCCGCATCGCGCTGCGCGTTGCTGACCGGCTGTTATCCGAATCGGCTCGGCATTCATGGCGCGCTGGGGCCGAAATCGAAGGTGGGCATCAGTGATCGCGAACGGACGCTGGCGCAGGTGCTGAAGTCGCGCGGCTATGCCACGGGCATGTTCGGCAAATGGCATCTGGGCGACTCGCCACCGTTCATGCCGCTGCGCCACGGATTCGACGAGTACTTCGGCCTGCCCTATTCCGTGGATATGTGGCCGGCGCATCCGGACTTGATCACCAACTTGCCAGGCAACCTGGCCGCCATGAAACGCGAGTATCCCAACCTGCCGATTTGGGATGGCGACCAGAAGTTCCGCGAAGAAATGTCCATTGACGACTTGAACCATCTGACGACGTGGTATGCGGAGCACGCGGTGAAGTTCATCGCCAATCACAAGGCCCAGCCGTTCTTTCTCTACGTCGCGCATAACATGCCGCATGTGCCGCTGGGCGTGAGCGACAAGTTTCGCGGCAAGACCGCGCGCGGCCTTTACGGCGACGTAATCGAGGAAATTGACTGGTCGGTCGGACAGATTCTTGACGCGCTCAAACAGAATGGCCTCGAGGAGAACACGCTGGTCATCTTTACCTCGGATAATGGGCCGTGGCTCTGCTACGGCAACCATGCCGGTTCGGCCAAACCGTTGCGCGAGGGCAAGGGCACCAATTGGGAGGGCGGCACGCGCGAGCCATGCATCATGCGCTGGCCGGGACACATTCCCGCGGGCGCGGACACCTGGGATATGCTGATGTCCATTGATTTGCTGCCGACGATCGCCAAACTGGCGGGCGCGGATTTGCCAGCCAACAAGCTTGACGGACTGGATGTCTGGCCGCTCATTTCCCGCCAGCCGGGCGCTAAAAATCCCCACGAATCGTACTGGTTTTATTACGAAGTCAACTCCCTCCAAGCCGTGACCACGGCGGACGGACAATGGAAGTTGCAGTTACCGCATACCTACCAAACCCTGGCCGGCCGGCCCGGCGGCACCAATGGCGTGCCGGTGCCCTATGCGCATCGCAAAATTGAGCGGGAAGAACTTTATGATCTTGCCCACGACCTTGGCGAAACCACGGACGTATCCGCGCAACATCCCGAAATCGTGAAACAACTCGAAGGTGCGGCCGAAAAAGCGCGCGCCGACTTGGGTGACGAACTGACCAAACGCGCCGGCTCCGGCCGTCGCGAACCCGGCCGGTTGGCCGAAAATAAAC
>Ga0316217_10004171_pt1 | contig 15858 bp, 12 predicted proteins | sample 1anoAmetaG_FD_203633 | JGI IMG/M metagenome (GOLD analysis project Ga0316217, IMG submission 203633) | Freshwater microbial communities from Trout Bog Lake, Wisconsin, USA - 1anoA | ecosystem: Environmental > Aquatic > Freshwater > Lake > Hypolimnion/Profundal zone | place: USA: Wisconsin... | reverse complement strand
CAGGCAGATCGACTCGTCGAGCCGCGCCTTGCGGCGCTTGGCGTTGAGAGGGTCGTTGGCGGAGACCAGGCCCATGGCTTCGACCGGGCAGACATTCACGCATTTGCCGCAACCGTTGCAGATTTCCTGGCTCACCTTGGGCAGGAAGTTGGTGGTAGCGATGGGGTTCAGCGCGGCAAAGCGCTTGGCGGCGAGCAGCGCCTCGCAGCAGCATCCGCAGCAGTTGCAGATGAAGGCCACGCTGTTTTGCACGTTCTCGCCGAATTGGACCAGGTTGTGCTCCTGCGCCTGGTCGAGCAGGTCCATGCCTTCTTTCACGTCCACCTGGCGGGCGTGGCCGTGCTTGATGAGCGACTGGGCGGTGCCGTTGAAGGTCATGCAGATGTCCATGGGGGCGTCGCAGGCTTGATGCAGGTGCTGCATCTTGTGGCGGCAGTAGCACGCGCCGATGCCCATGTGCGAGGCGGTGTGGATGACCTCGCTGGCCCGCTCGTAATCCATCACCGTGACGGTATTGTCGCCGGCCGCCAGGGCCTTCTCGTTGACGAAGGTGCGTCCGAGCTGGGTTTCGCCGCCGGCAAAGAGGTTCTTGACGAAGTCCTCTTCCACGTTGAGGTACTGGTAGTAGAGCTCGGCCAGCAGTTTCTGGTCGTAGCCGTTGCCGATGCGCATCATGGAGAACTCGAAGAAGCCGGCCATGGGCGGGGGCAGGACAAAAATCTGCTCGCCGTGGATCTCCATGTCCAGCAACATGCCCCTGGAGGCCAGGGTTTCGAGGATGTTTTGGGATTCGGCGGCGGGCTTCTGCCAGATTTTTGCCGCCGCGGCCACGTTGAAGGGCTTGATGGGCAGCAGCGCCACCAGGGCCGCCTCGTCTTTGGTGAACAGGACCTCGAGGATGCGGAAGAGAAGCTCGGAAGGCGGTGCGCCCTGGGGAAATAGGTTAAGCCGGTCGGAGAGCGTCTGGTAGCTGTTTTTGAGGGTCACGTGCGACATAGAAGGCCTCTGGAGCGGGGCGGTAGTTTGACGGCAATTATATGCGGCGAAGCGGTGCGCCGGGGCGCGGGGGAAATTCGTTGCGCCCGGCGTGGAGGGCAGACCCCTTGCCGGGCGCCTCGACACGGCGATCGAGCATCTATGAACCTGACCCGCCTCCGTTGTCTCCCCGGTTCAATAGGTCAGGGCGTCCCCCGCACCGCACCCCGGTGCGCCGGTTCGGGAGCGATCGCGCGGGACATCGTCTCCCGGCGGCCCCGGCCTGGCGTTGCGGAGAACGGTATACTTCCGACAGCTTCGCTGCTTCCGCAGGAAAATGAATTGAATCGATATGCGCATTTCCCGGCGCGATACCGCGCGCTGGCCGCTTCAAACCCCGGCTGCGTGCTGCTGGAAACGTCGCGATGCGATGCGGAGAATTACCGCAGTTATCTCTTTGCGCGTCCTCTGCGGATGCTCTCGGCCAGCGGCGTGCTGTTCGACGAAATCGAGCAGGCGCTGGCGGACGGCGCCTATGTTGCCGGCTTTCTCGCTTACGAGTGCGGTGAAGGCCTGAAGGGGCTGGATGCTTGCGGCCCGCGGCGGGAGAACCTGCCTCTGGCCTGGTTTGGCGTCTATTCCAAGGCCTTCGTCTTCGACCATCGCACGGGCAAGTTCGAGGGCGAACCGCCGGACGAATTTCTCGCGGAGGAAGCGCAGCCCGCCCAGGGGTTTGCAATCCACAATCCGCGCTTTACCATGACCGCGGAGACGTACATCCAGAAGATTGCCGCGATCCAGGAATACATCCGCGCCGGCGACACCTATCAGGCGAACTTCACCGGCACGCTGGGCTTCGACTTTTCGGGATCCCCGGAAGCGATGTTTGCGGCGCTCGCCGAGACCCAGCCCGTGCAGTACGGCGCATTCCTCCATGGAGGCGACTGGCGCATTCTGTCGTTCTCGCCGGAGCTGTTCTTTCGTGTGAAGGAGCGCGAAATTGTCACCCGTCCGATGAAAGGGACCGCGCGGCGCGGCGCGGACGCGGCGGAAGACGATGCCATCGCCCACTGGCTGCAAAACGACATCAAGAATCGCAGCGAGAACCTCATGATCGTGGACCTGTTGCGCAACGATCTGGGCCGCATCTGCGAGTACGGAACCATCCGCGCGGAGCACCTTTTTGCGGTGGAGAAATACGAGACGCTCTTTCAGATGACCTCGGAGATCCGCGGCACGCTGCGGGCCGGGGTGCGCTACGCGGAGATCTTCGCCAGCCTCTTTCCCTGCGGCTCGGTAACCGGAGCGCCGAAGCATCGCACCCTGGAGATTATTGAAGAACTGGAGCAAGGGCCGCGCGGCGTCTACACCGGCGCCATCGGCTTCTTTTCCCCAGCGCGCGAAGCGGTCTTCAGCGTGCCCATTCGCACCGTGGTCTTGGAGAACGACCGCGGCGCGATGGGCGTGGGCAGCGGCATCGTCGGCGATTCGCGGGCGGAAGACGAGTTCCGCGAGTGCCGGCTGAAATCCGAGTTCCTGACCCGTTCGGAGGAGCCTTTTCAACTGCTGGAAAGCATCCTCTGGAACGACGGTTACCGGCTGCTCCCACTGCACCTGGAACGGATGGAATCGTCGGCGACGCACTTCGATTTCAACTTCGATCGCCAGGCGATCCTTGCCGCCCTGGAAGACGAGGGAAAGCAACTTGCATCTGGAACACGGAGCAAGGTTCGGGTTCTGCTGGAGCGCTCCGGCAGCGTGAAGATCGAGCGGACGCCGGTCGTCGAACTGGCAGGAACCGGGAAGATTGCGGTTTCCGCCGTGCGCGTCTCCTCGGGGGATCGGTTCCTGCGCCATAAGACGACCCGCCGCCAGCTTTTCGACCGGCAATACCAACAAGCTCTGCGGCAAGGTTACGACGAAGTGCTGTTTCAGAACGAACGCGGCGAAGTGACCGAAGGCGCCATTAGCAACCTGTTTGTCGAGAAGGACGGCTGGTGGTTCACCCCTCCGGTAGCTTGCGGCTTGTTGCCTGGAACCTACCGTCGGCATCTGCTGGAAACCAGGCCTGGCGCCGCGGAGAGAATCTTGCACATGGAAGACCTTGAATCCGCGGACGCGATCTATATCTGCAATGCGGTGCGCGGCTGCAGAAAAGTTGCGGTCGTTCGGGCGAGTAACTCCTGACCCCTCTTCAAAGGGATGCTTCTCAAGGTTCAGCCTTCGTTCGGATCTTTCCGTTGCCTGCTCTATACCTTCACGAAGATACGCTTGTGGTAGAGGAACCAGACGGGGAGAAAGCAGACGGCGGTGAACGAAACCGAGTAGGCAAAGGCGGCCCAGCCCGGATTGGGGATGGGGCGGAACAGCGTGTCGAAGATCCAGGCGTTGACATTCGTGCGCCGGCCGCAGAGCGTGAATTGAATGTTGCCCAGCACCCCCGGCAGCAGTTCGCTGAACATGTAAGCCACGATGGCGTTGGATCCGAAGACCAGCCAGGGCCAGGTCCAGCCGCGGCTCCAGCCGCGCTGCTCGACGGCCCAATAGACGGCTGTCAGCAGGGCCAGCGACCAGCCGGCGGCGACCAGCACATAGGAGCTGGTCCAGAGGTTCTTGTTCAGGGGAAAGAAGAGCGACCAAAGATAGCCCAGCGCCAGGCAAGCCAGGGTGGCCGCGGCCAGTCCCTGGGTTTTGACGGCGGGCAGGTGCTTGCGGCTGCGCAGCCACAGGCCGGAGAGCAGGCCCAGCAGCGTGGTGCCGATGGCGGGAAGATCGCTGAGCAACCCTTCGGGGTCGCGGACATCGTGGGTGGGCGGATTCCAGGGCAGATAGAGATGGCCGGGAAAGAGATGGCGATCGATCCAGGAGACCAGATTCTGGTTCTGGTCCATGAAGGGGACGTCGCGGCCCGGCATTCCGGCTCCGGGCACGGGAACCCAGCGCAGCAGCACATAGTAGCCCACCAGCGCAACGCCCAGGGCGATCAGCTTGGTGGAGACGCGGCGGTCCCAGAGATAAAACAAGGCGACCACCAGGTAGCAGACGGCGATGCGCTGCAAGACGCCGTAGATGCGCAGGTGAGCCAGCTCGAAGAACGGAAAGCCGTTGACCACGACGCCCAGCAGGAAGAGAACGGCGGCGCGGCGCACGGTGTGCCAAGCCAGATCGACGCGTGGAACGCCGCGGGCCAGCCGGGTCTCGAAGGCCAAGACAATCGACGCTCCCACCACGAAGACAAAGGTGGGGAAGACCAGGTCGGTGGGGGTCAGGCCGTTCCACACGGCGTGATTCATGAAGCCCCAGGAGCCGGGGCCGCCGTTGTTGTTCACCATGATCATGAAGGCGATGGTGATGCCGCGCAGTACGTCCAGCGAAATGAGCCGTTTGACAGCCGCGGGAGGAAAATCCGGATTGCTCATCGAAATTGATCTCTCTCTTGAAACCGATTGCCGGGTTGCCCCCTACGCTACGCGCTTGGGGCAGGGTTCGCCAAGTCTTGCCGCAGCCCGCTTCCGATTCATGGGATTTTTCCCCTGCCCGCGGAATGAATGGGTGCATAATCGCAAGCGAACCGGGGTTGCGGTCTGTTTTGCTCCCGAAATCCAGCCAGGAGTTTCACATGATCGATCTTAAAGAAGTTGGAGCGTTTCCGGCGCTCCTTTCGCCTGCACAATTCAGCGTTCGCTTCGGGCTTTATCTTCCTGGAATTCATGCAAGCGACGGGTTCGAGGCGGTGGTGCGCGTGATTCACAGCATCGACCGCTTCGATCCTGCCGTTCCCGCCGCCACCTTTGCCCTTGCCTGGCAGCAGGGCAGCGCGCTGGATTTGTGGACCGCCACGGTCCCGCTTGCGCCAGTTCCCGGCGCGCACCTGGGCCAGGATGGAATGCACCTCTACCGCTTCGAGCTGTGGTGGACCGCCCCTGGCGGAACGCGGCAGTGCGTCTGCCCGTGGATCGTCGATCCCTTTGCGCGCGAGGCCGAGATCGGACGCATGCCCGCCTTTGTTCTGGACTCCGCGGCAACCGCTTTTGCCTGGACCGATGCCGCCTATAAGACCCCGGAGTTGGACGACCTGGTGGTCTACGAGTTGCAAGTGGAGGAGTTCAACGACACCTTCGCCGGCGTCGCCGACCGGCTCACCTATCTCAAGAGCCTGGGCGTGAACTGCATCGAATTGATGCCCGTAAGCAGCATGCACCTGGATTTCGACTGGGGCTACGGCCCGCTGCACTACTTTGCCCCCGCCACCCGCTACGGCGGAGGCGCCGGGCTCAAGCAACTGGTGAATGCCGCCCACGCGCAAGGAATCGCCGTGATTCTGGATGTGGTGTACGAGCATGTGGATACGATGTTCGCGTACTACAACGTCTACAACAGCCTGGCCAGCACCGCGGGCGCCCCCAATCCGCCCAATCCCATGATGGACGGCTGGAATATCTACGGATTCGGCCCCAAGCCCGACTTTACGGTGGACTTCACGCTGGATTTCTTTGAGAGCGCCAACCGGCAATGGCTCGATGAGTATCACGTGGACGGCTTCCGCTACGACGAAGTGACCGATCTGTATGTTCCGCCCATGGACGCGGGCTACCGCACGCTGGTGGAAGAGACCTACAAGCACTCGCTGACCCTGGCGCGGTTTCAGGGAGCGAGCGGAGGCTACAGCCGCATCGTGCAATGCGCCGAGGCGCTGGACAAGGCGCAAACGGTGCTTGCGCAGAGCTACACCAATAGCGCCTGGCAGAATGGGCTGCTTTACGCCGCCGAGGCCGTGGCCGCCGGCGCCGCGCCCACCGACGCCTATGCCCACCAACTCGACCCCGGCTTCATGGGCTTTCCGGCGACCACCGCCGCGGTGGATGCCGCGGGCAACGCGCTGCAGATGCCGGTCGCGCCCTTCCAGTACCTCGAGTCGCACGATCACAGCCAGTTGGTCGTCTTTGCCAGCCCCGGCGCCGATCCCGGCGACCCGATTCGCGAAGGGGACCGCAGCCGTGCCTTCAAGTTGCAGCCCCACGCCATCGCGCTCTATACGCTGCAGGGCATCCCCATGCTCTGGCAGGGGCAGGAGTTTGCCGACAACTACAGCCTGCCGGACAACGGGCTCTCCCGCGTGCATCTGGCGCGCGTCACTCACTGGGAGTATTTCTACGACGCCGATGGCGCGCCGCTGGTGAACCTCTACCGGCGGCTGGGGGCGCTGCGGGGCAGCGTGCGCGCTCTGCGCAGCCGGGCTACTTACTACGATTGGCAGCAGTCGCTGCAGGGGACGCAGATCCTGATCTACTCCCGCCATGCGGTGGCCGACGCCGCCGGCCCCGAGTCCTGGGCGCTGGTCTTGCTCAACTTCTCGGATGCGGCGGGAACCGTGACTGCGCCCTTCCCGGTGGCGGGAACCTGGCGCGAGATGCTGGACGACTCGTTCCGGGCGAGCCCGCTCGAGGTGCAGCCGGGGGCGGACGGCGCGGCGGTGAGTTTGCAGGTGGACTCCAACTACGGGCAAATCTGGGTCAAGGTGGGTTGAAGCGGCGCACCCCGCCGATTCGCTCAACCTGGTTGTTTCCGTGCTCCCGCCGGGCGGGGCAGGCCAGGGCGTCCCCAGGGGCAAGCGAGTGAAGGCTGTTTTGAAAGGGCACGGCTTCAGCCGTGCCGGAAAACAGCCAGAGGAATTCTGGGCTTTAGCCCGCGAGGGATGGTTTTGGGAAATTCAATTCATCCCTCCGCGGCTTAAGCCGGTGCATTCATACCCTCGGAATCGGCACGGCTGAAGCCGTGCCCTTTCAAAGCAAGCACCACCGGAGTTTCAAGCTCACGCGATTGCCGTGGGTTGTGTGCCGACTCCCTGTCCCGCCGCACCCCTCCGATGCTAAACTCGCCCTTCGGGGAGATTCCCCGAAGCCGCAATTGCAAGCACATTGGAGGCTCTTCGTGCCAGCATTTCAACCCTTTGTTCCAGCCAGCGAAAACCCGCCGGAGTTTACTCTGCGCGCCATTTGCCTGGGCTCCATCTTCGGCGTCATCTTCGGCGCCGTCACGGTCTATGTAGGCCTGCGCGCCGGACTCACGGTGGCCGCCTCGATTCCCATCGCCGTACTCTCCATCAGCATCCTGCGCGCCTTCGGGCGGGCCTCGATTCTGGAGAACATCATCGTCCAGACCACCGGCAACGCCGGCCAGTCGATCGCCGCCGGTGTCATCTTCACCCTGCCGGCGCTGATCTTCCTGGGCTTCGATCTCGAATACGCCCGCATCTTCATCCTGGCGCTGATCGGCGGCTTCCTGGGCGTGCTGTTCATGGTGCCCTTGCGCAAGCAACTGATTGTGGACGAGCACGAGAACCTGAAGTTTCCCGAGGGCACGGCCTGCGCCGACGTGTTGAAAGCCGGCGAAAAGGGCGGCTCGCTGGCCAGCCGGGTCTTCTTCGGCCTGGGATTGGGCGCGCTCTATACCTTCTTCCAGAACGAGAACCTCTTCGGCGCATGGCCGGGCACGCCGGAGTTCCGCCCGGACTTCGGACCGAACCACGTGCTCAAAGGCGCATCCATCAAGGCCGACGCCACCACCGAGTACATGGGCGTGGGCTACATCATCGGACCCAAGACAGCGGGCGTGATGCTGGCCGGGGGCGTGCTCTCCTGGCTGGTGCTGATGCCGCTGATTTACTTCTTCGGCAAGGAACTGGGCCATCCCATGTATCCGGGAACGGTGCCCGTCTCCCAGATGACGCCCAGCGACCTGTGGATCACCTATATCCGGCCGATGGGCGCGGGAGCGGTGGCGGCGGCCGGGCTGATCACGCTGATGAAGACCATGCCGACCATCATCAGCGCGCTCAGTTCGGGCATCAAGCACATGCGCGGCGGCAACCTGGCCGGAGCGGCCAAGCCGTTGCGCACGGAGAGAGACTTCTCCATGGGCACGGCGCTGATTGGTTCCGCCGTGCTGGTGGTCATCATGTTCTTCTTCCTCTATTTCAAGCCGGTTCCGGGCGCGCAACTGGGGCTGGTGGCCAACCTGGCGGCTTCGCTGCTGATTGTCTTCTTCGGCTTCCTGTTTGTGACCGTCAGCTCGCGGATTGTGGGCTTGATCGGCAGCTCGGCCAACCCCATCTCCGGCATGACCATCGCCACGCTGATGGCCACTTCGGCGATCTTTTTGGTATGCGGTTGGGCGACCCCGGCCTTTGGCGCGCTGGCCATCACCATCGGCGGCGTGGTCTGCATTGCCTCGGCCGAGGCGGGCGACACCTCGCAGGACTTGAAGACTGGCTTCCTGATCGGCGCCACGCCGCGCAGCCAACGGTTTGCCTTCCTCATCGGCATCGTGGTCTCCACGGTGGCCATCGGCTTCACGCTGAACATGATGAACGAGGCGCTGCAGGAGTTCCGCGAGGCGCCGCAGGCCTGGGATCTCTCCGTGCCCCACTCGGGCGTGAACGAACAGAAGGACCCGCGCGGCCTGCACGATCAATTCCAGGTGATCCGCACCGACAAGACCACCGTCATGCACAGCAAGAGCGAGTACATTGTGCTGAACGCGCTGGGCTCCTCCGAGCTGGCCGACGGCAAATATCTTTACTCGCCCACCACCAAGAAGATCGAAGTGCAGTGGATTCCGGGCATCGGCGGCGAGAAGGCTCCTGCCCCCCAGGCTCGCCTGATGGCCACGGTCATCAACGGCATCCTGAGCCGCAAGCTGCCCTGGGGACTGGTGCTGCTGGGCGTCTTCATCGTGGTCACCATCGAGCTGCTGGGCATCCGCTCGCTGGCTTTCGCGGTGGGCGCTTATCTCTCCATCGGGACAACGCTGGCCATCTTTGTCGGCGGCGTGATGCGCTGGATGGTGGATTCGGCGGTGAAGAAGGCCGGCGGCGACGCCGAGGCCGAGGGCGACGTTTCGCCGGGCTCGCTCTATGCCTCTGGGCTGATCGCGGCGGGCGGCATCGTGGGCCTGATCGGCGTGGCGCTGAAGGGCTATACCACCACCTTCAATGTGCCCAATCCGATTCACTTCCAGCTCACCGATAACCCCATCTTCTCGGTCGCGGCCTTCCTGGCGCTGGCCGGTTCGGTGTATTACTTCGCACGGAAACCGCTCAAGTAGCAGGGCGTTTTCCCGTCCATAAAGGTCAAGGAGCGCTTCCGATTTCAACATCGGAAGCGCTCTTGACAGTTGTGGTAAAGTTGGAGCGCGAGGTTGTGCATGAGGCCCAAAAGAACATTCACCGTCGTGATTGAGCAAGACGAAGAGGGCTATCTCGTTGCCACCGTTCCCGCCCTTCGCGGCTGCCATACGCAGGCGAAGAGCCTCGATACACTGATGAAGCGCGTGCGCCAGGTCATTGCCTTGTGCCTCGAAGAGGAAAAGGACCAACCCGGTCGGTTGGAACTGGTCGGCATTCAGCAAGTCACCGCATGACGCGCCTTCCACGGCTCAAGGATAGATAATTGGCCGCGCCCTCCAAAGCGCGGGCTTTACCGTGGAGCGAAGCCGCGGAAGCCATCTCTTCCTCAAACACGCCGACGGCCGGACCACGACCGTTCCCATTCATTCCGGCGAAACCATAGGTCCTGGGTTGCTGCGAGCCATCCTGCGCGACGTGGAGATCTCTGTCGACGAACTGATGAAATTGCTTTGAGTCGCAACTAAGCTCACGCTACCACCTGCAACCGCACCCCTTCGTGCTCCTGCAAGCAGGCGATGATATTGAAGAGATTCGCGGCGGTTGGGTTGCCCTTGGGGCCGAACATCTGGTGCAACGTCTTTACGTGGATGCCGGTTTTCTGAGCCAGGGCGGGAAACCCCAGTGTGGCATTGATGAAGTCGCGCAGAATCTCGCGCCCTAGCGTTGTCTCGCCCGCCAACAGAGACTCGACGGCGTCGCCCAGCAAACCGCGGCGAAACTCCTGATCATTCCGCACCCGCGCCTGCACCGTCTCCCGAAAATCCTTGGTCAATGCCATGGCGCGCTCCTCTTCTGCCGCTTGTACTCCTGCCAGTACGTGGCGGCCAATGCGATGTCGTCCTTCTGGCGCTGTTTCGTTCCCCCGCAAAGCAGGATGACGATCCGCTCGCCGTCCTGCCCGAAGTACACCCGATACCCTGGGCCGAAGTCGATGCGGCACTCGAAGACCCCGCCGCCCACGCCCTTCACATTGGAGAAGTTGCCCAGCCCCAACCGGTAGAGAGCGGTGGTGACTCGGCGCGCCGCCTCGGAGTTGAGCCGGTCAAACCATTCGCCGAAGAGATTGCGTCCGTCCTGCCCGAGATATTCCCGGATGTCGAAGATCTGCCGAATGGTAGCATATATGCTCCCAATGCGCCAGGCTCCCCGCGTTTCCGATTTGAGGTCTTTCCTGGCGCTGCATTCCCTTCACGACGGGAGCGGGATTGATGGTAGCGCAGAAGAAAGTGCGGAATTGGGACACTTTTGTCGCGAACGAGCCGCTGTAAACTGCGCGCCGGGGCTGGGTAATTTGTTGCTTGTCGGCCTGGTTTTCGGAATTCCTTAGCGGAAGAAGTGCCAGGCCTGCCAGAGGCCGTAGAGGCAGAGCGCCGCCGAGGCTTCCAAGCCGAAGCCGATCAGAAATCCCCGTGCGCAGCGGGCCCCCTCCATGCCGGGATCGGAGAGGCGGGCGGGCTGCTTGGCGGCGCAGTTCGAGGTGCAGATCGACGTCACCAGAGCGAAACCGGGATAGGCGTCTTCACAGGTCAACGTGGCGATGGATTGAGCTTGAAACTGGTTGTGAGTTGGGCTGGTCATCGATCCGCTCCTCAAAAGGGCGTCGCCGGCAGCGGCGCTGCGTTTGTCTCATGCGCGTCTGCGACGTAGTATCTATTGCAATTCACGGGCCAATCCTGTTTTCTTAGAAATCTCTAAGATCAGGCGGGGCCGGGAATCGCTCCAGGAACCAGCCCCGCCAAGGCAATTGCCGCCTCTCGCTCCCGCTTCCTGGGCCATGGCCCGCCCCATGCCCTTATCATTTTCCTTGGAGGTCGTCGTCCTATGAAGCTAAGCGGCAACACCATTCTCATCACCGGCGGAGGCTCGGGCATTGGCCGCGGGCTAGCGGAAGCGTTTCATGCCCTGGGCAACCAGGTGGTCATTGCCGGCCGGCGGGCGCAGGCGCTGGTGGAGACAACCGCCGCCAATCCCGGCATGAAGTCGCTGACCCTGGACGTCGAGGACCCCGCCGCCATCCGCGCGTTTGCCGCCCGGGTGGCCGCCGAGTATCCCACGCTGAACGTGCTGTTCAACAACGCCGGCATCATGCGGGCCGAGAAGCTGCTCGCCCAGCAGGACGACCTCGAGGACGCCGAAGCGATTGTCGCCACCAACCTGCTTGGCCCCATCCGGCTGACGGCGGCGCTGCTGCCGCTGCTGCGCAAGCAGGCCCACTCGACCATCCTGAACGTCTCCTCGGGTCTGGCTTTCGTCCCTCTGGCCTTGACGCCCACCTATTGCGCCACCAAGGCGGCCATTCACTCCTATACGTTGTGTCTGCGCCAGCAGTTGCGGGGCACGACGACCGAAGTGCTGGAGTTGATTCCGCCGTACGTAGCCACGCATTTGATGGGCGGCGCGGAAGACCCGCGGGCCATGCCGCTGAGCGTGTTTCTGGCCGAAGTGATGAGCATTTTGAAGATCGAGCCCGCGCCCGGCGAGATCGTGGTCACCAACGCCAAGGGCTTGCGCTTCGCCGCCGAGAGCGGCCGCTACGACAGCATCTTCCAGGGGCTCAACGCGTCCATGGCGGATATTCATTGAAGAACGATCGGAGGATGGACGTGGATACGGAAGACATTGCGCAACAATTTGCCAGCGACAATTACTCGGGCATCTGCCCGGATGCATGGGAAGCGATGCAGGGCGCCAATCGCGGCAGCGTCTCTTCCTACGGCGACGACCCGTGGACGGAGCTGGCCTCGAATGCCTTCCGGGAGATCTTCGCGACCAGTTGCGAAGTCTTCCTGGTGTTCAACGGCACGGCGGCCAACTCACTGGCCCTGGCCTCGCTCTGCCAGTCCTATCACGGGGTGATCTGCTGCGACTCGTCGCATGTGGAGACGGACGAGTGCGGCGCGCCGGAGTTTTTCTCCAACGGCTCCAAGCTGCTGGTGGCGCCCAGCGTGAACGGAAAGCTCTCTCCGGACTCGATTCACGAACTGGCCACCAAGCGCAGCGACATTCACTATCCCAAGCCGCGCGTGGTGACCATCACCCAGCCGACCGAGCTGGGCCGGGTGTATACGCTCGCGGAGATTCAAGCGATCTCTGCGGCGTGCAAGACGCACGGCCTGCTGCTGCATATGGATGGGGCGCGCTTTGCCAACGCTTGCGCCAGCCTGGGCTGTTCGCCCGCGGAGTTGACCTGGAAGAGCGGCGTGGACGTGCTCTGCTTCGGCGGGACCAAGAACGGCATGGCGGTGGGCGAGGCGGTGCTTTTCTTCGATCGCGCGCTGGCCACGGATTTCGACTACCGCTGCAAACAGGCCGGGCAACTGGCCTCGAAGATGCGCTTTCTGGCCGCGCCCTGGGTGGGGATGCTGAAGAGCGGCGCATGGCTGGCCAACGCCGAGCACGCCAACCGGTGCGCGCGCTACTTTGCCGCGGGCGCCATGGGGATTCCCAACGTCAAGGTGGTTTCGGCAGCCGAAGCCAATACCGTCTTTCTTGAGGCGGCGGAAGAGATACTGGAGCGGCTGCGCGGGCGCGGATGGAAGTTCTACACCTTCATCGGCGGAGCGGCGCGCTTCATGTTTGCCTGGGATGCGGATGTGGCGCGCATCGACGCCCTGCTGCGCGACCTGAGGGAGTGCGCCGGGGTGGACGCTGTCTGATTGAGCTTCGTGCTTTCCCACCCTTTCGCCCGAAAAACGGCGAAAGGATGGGGCACGGTGGTTTGTTGCTCTATTTCGGTTCGCCGATCCGGACCAGCAGCACGTCGTGGCTGTCCAGTTCGATGGGCATGTTTTCGGTCAGCTCGATATCCTTGCCGGTCCACAGGTCCTTGCCCTTTTGCGCGCCGTGCAGGCCGAGCTTGGCCAGGTTCAGGTGGAAGGGATGGGTCGCCTGGCGATCGCTGCCCACGTTGATGACGGCTACGGCCAAAGCGCCGCCGGACAGATGGCGCGTCCAGACTTCGACTTCGCCTTCCACGTAGGTGCGGCTGCCCTGCTTGCCCAGCTTGTCCTGGTCGATGGCAATCACGTCGCGGTTGGTCAGGATGGCCTTCACCTCCGGCTTCATGGCGGTCAGGTCGTTACCGGCGAGCAGGGGAGCGGCCAGCATGGCCCAATAGGAGAAGTGGGCGCGGTTCTCGCCCAGCGTGAGTTTGCCGTTGCCCACTTCCAGCATGTCGGGGTCGTTCCAGCGGCCGGGGCCGGCGTATTTCTCCAAGCCCGCCTGCTGGCTGACGATGGCGTACATGCGGTCCCAGGTGGGATCGATGTCGCCGGTGGTGCGCCACAGGTTGCCGCCCAGCGCCGGCGCCCACTCCCAGGGAGCATCCCAGCCGTACTGGCAGAGCGAGTAGACGATCGGGCGGCCGGTGGACTTGAGGGCCTTGCCCATCTTGTCGTAGGCGGCGATCATCAGACGCATCTGCGCGGCCTTGTCGTTGGGCGCCTGCTTCTGCATCACGTCGGGGATGAAGCTGCACAGATCGTATTTCAGGTAGTCGATGCCCCAGGCGGCGTACATCTTGGCATCCTGCTCCTCGTGGCCCAGCGAGGCCGCGAAGCCGCCGCAGGTCTTGGTGCCCGGCCCCGAGTAGATGCCGATCTTCAGGCCCTTCGAGTGGACATAGTCGGCCAGCGCCTTCATGTCGGGGAACTTGGCGTTGGTGTGCAGCAGGCCGGTCGAGTCGCGCTCGGCCTCCCAGGTGTCGTCGATGTTGACGTAGTTGTAACCGGCGTCCTTCATGCCGGTGGAGACCAGCAGGTCGGCGGCGGCGCGGATGTCCTTGTCGGTGACCCGCTCGGCAAAGAAGTTCCAGCTATTCCAGCCCATGGGCGGGGTCAGCGCCAGCGCCGCTTTGGGAGCGGCGGGCTTTGCCTTGGCGGCCGTCTGCGCGGCGGCGGACGGTTTGGGTGCGGCGGGGGTTTGTGCCCCGGCGGTAAGCGAGGCGACCGCGAGGGCGGCGAGAGACAGCGAAGCGAGAATGCGCATGGTTCGGTCCTCTTTTGGAAACGATTTCAGACGGAATTCTATGCCCTCCACACGAATTCGGCAATGCATTCTGCTGGCCCCGCGCCCTGCATCCGGTAAGCTATCCCGTAAGCGAGTTCAGACGCCATGATCCCCGCACCCCACCAACCCGCCGGCGACGTCCACGGAGCCTCCTTCCGCCGTTGGCTGGTGCTCGACGCCGCCCACGACGCGATCTTTTCCGAACGCAACAAGGCCGCGCTCAAGCAACTGGTCATCCGCCTGAGCATTGCCGGGTTCGTCCTCCACCTCCTGCTGATCTTTCTGGCGCGCACCCTCCCCCATCCCCCGCTGGCCATCGCCGAAGCCGGGCAGAACTACCTCACCGCCATTTCGACCCCGTTCAACTTCATCCTCTTCTACGAAGTGCTGACCCTGATTGCCGCCCTGCCGGCCTCCACCACCCGCTCCATCGCCAACCAGTTCGAGATTGTCTCGCTGATCTTCATCCGCGATGTCTTCTCCGACATTGCCAGGGCCGGCGATCTGGTGACCCAGCACCGGCTGACCTTGCAAACCCTGCCGCTCCTGATGGATATGTGGGCCGGATTCCTGATGTACCTGCTGGTGGCGGTCTTTCAGCATGTGGCGCAGCGGAAGGCGGAGACCTCTTTGACGGCGGGGCCCGGGCGGAATCAGGCCCTGGGGCGGGCACGGTTCGTCGCCCAGAAGAAAGTGGTCGCCGTGGGGCTGGCCGCGCTGCTGCTGGCCATGGCCGCCTACAACCTGGGCGTCTTCGCCGTGGCCATCTATCGCGCTCTGGCGACCGGCCAGGCCGCCATCGAGCCGGCCACCACGTTCTACAACGATCTGTTCACGGTGATGATCTTTACCGATGTCCTGATTCTGATTCTCTCCCTGGTCGTCTCCGGGCAGTACGAGAATGTCTTTCGCAACGCAGCCTTCGTGGTGTCGATTATCCTGATTCGGTTCTCGCTCACCGAGGGGTACCCGTACGGCGCGCCGCTGGCGGTGATGGCCATGATCTTCGGGATTCTCACTTTGCTGGTGTTCAATTATCATGTGCGCATCAATGGGCCGCAGGCGGGCTGAGGCGGTTCCGCGCGTGCTCGACCTGAAACGCCCCGCCGCTGTCCCGGCATCGAGATTTGCGCAAAGGAGACTTTCGTTCCCATGGCTGCCCACGATTCGGAGATGACCGCGCTCTTTCTGGAGTTTTCTCGCAAGAAGCTGCTGGAGCAGTTTTGGCCCCGTTTGCGGAGTTGCGTTGAGCCGCTCACCCAGGAACAGGTCTGGTGGCGGCCCAACCCGGCCTCGAACAGCGTCGGCAATCTGATCCTGCATCTCAACGGTAATGTGCGCCAATGGCTGGTGGATTCTTTCAACCGTCAGCCAAACCTGCGCAACCGGCCGGCAGAGTTCGACGCGCACGAGCATCTGTCGGCGCCTGCCCTCCTTGAACGGCTGGGCGCCACTATCGAGGAGGCCTCGGTGGCTCTTGCGCAGCTCACCGAGACCGACCTGCTGGAGCACTACGAGATTCAGGGCTACCAGGTCCGCGGCCTGGACGCCGTTTACCAGGTGGTCGAGCACTTCGGCCTGCACTATGGGCAGATTGTGTATATCGCCAAGAGCCTCACCGGAAGGGACCTGGGCTTTTACAGCGAGTTGACCAAGACCGGCCGAGCGGACTGAGCCGGTCGCTCGCG
>Ga0316217_10004170_pt1 | contig 15859 bp, 17 predicted proteins | sample 1anoAmetaG_FD_203633 | JGI IMG/M metagenome (GOLD analysis project Ga0316217, IMG submission 203633) | Freshwater microbial communities from Trout Bog Lake, Wisconsin, USA - 1anoA | ecosystem: Environmental > Aquatic > Freshwater > Lake > Hypolimnion/Profundal zone | place: USA: Wisconsin... | reverse complement strand
CAGAAGGGCGGCAAGTTGTCTCATCTTGTCTCTCCGGCAAAGGGGAATTTTGGGGAGATCGATCACGGGGGCGTGGACCGGAATTCCCGGACTCCCCAGGCTGTACATCCTAAGCATTCTGAACCGCAGAGATCAAGCGGAGTTTTTGGCGGTTCCAGAATGCTTTGCAATCCGCCTAAACCAGATTCTGAGTCGGTTCCTGCCTACTTTGTCTTCTTCAACTCGTTCTCCGCCATGCGGGCGCGGACCATCTTCTTCACCAGCGGGGCGGGCAGGGGCTTGTCCAGCGGGAAGTGGATGGTCCCCTTCAAGGTGCTGTAGCCGGCCAGCTCCTCGCCGAACTGCTCGATCAGCGAGGAATTCATGGGGAAGAAGCTGCAATGGTTGGTGAAGGCCGCGTAGCTGACCAGCGCGCCTTTGTAGCGGAAAGACGGCATCCCGTAGCTGATGGTCTCGGTCGCCTCGGGGCCTGCCGCCGCGCGAATCATGGCGCGCATTTTCAGCAAGGTGCTGCGCGCGGGCTCCGGCACGGCGTCGAGATACTCCTCCACATTTTTCGCTGCTTCCATGCTTTCATCCCTCGATTTCCAACTTCAGCGTGCGCCGCCCGCCTGGCTCAATGCGTGCTGCTGGGTACAAAGACTTTGACATCGTCCGGGTGCAGCCCCATCCAGACGGCAATCCCGGCCAAAAGCGCGCAAACCACCAGCACCAGCCACAGGTTGCGACGCCTGCCGCGCAGCCGCACGGATTCGCCCGAGGCCACGATCAAATCCGACAGGTAGTGCTTCTCGTGGCTCATCGCCTGCACCGCCTCGGTCCAGACAGCGAATTCCATGTTCTTTGCCGCGCGGGCGCGCAGGCGGATGGTGCGAATCAGCCCGCCGATCTTCTCTTCGTACTCGGCGGGATTGTGGTAGAGGTTGAAGGCCTCGCGCACCTGGGCCATGTCGGGCAGCGTCCAGCCCTTGGCGGAGTCGTAGAGCATCTTGCGCTCGACTTCCATCAGAGGCTCGCCCAGGCGCTTGGCCTCGGCTTCGATCAAGGCAATCAAGTACTCCTTGGCCTCCCGCGCGGAGGCGAATCCCTCGTCGCCGGTGCGCAGAGCCGGCTGCACGAAATCCTCCAGCGGCTCGGGAGCCGGCTCGGCCGGCAGAGGAGCAGGCGGCGTCGGGGTGGGATGGACTTTGAGCGGCACGGGCAGGGCCACGACGGTCCCGTCCAACCTCGCCCCGCGGCCGCCGCCCTCCAGGGCCAGGTAATCCAGCCACGTCTTCATCCCCGCGCCGGTCTTGGCCGAGGTCTCGAAGATCTGAATGCCCGGCCGAATCTCGCGAATGTTCTTGAGCGCCAGCTCGCGATCGAAGCCGCACGGCTCGGCCAGGTCCATCTTCGTGATCACCGCCGCGTCCGCCGAATTGAACAGAGTGGGATACTTCAGCGGCTTGTCTTCGCCTTCGGTGACGCTGAGCAGCGCCACCCGCACCCGCTCGCCCAGATCGTAGCTCGACGGGCAAACCAGGTTGCCCACATTCTCGATGAACAGGAAGTCCAGGCCGCCCAGCTCCACGCCCTCCCAGTCCGCCAGATGCTTGTCAATCATCTCCGCGTCCAGGTGGCAGATGCCGTGGGTATTGATCTGCCGCACCGGAGCGCCGCTGGCGGCCAGCCGCTGCGCGTCGTTGTCGGTTTCCAGATCGCCCACCAGCGCGGCCACGCGGGCGCCGCGCGCGCGCAGCTCGGTCAGGGTCCGCTGCAGGAAGGCGGTCTTGCCCGTCCCAGGGCTGGAAACCAGATTCAGCACCAGCACGCCGGCGGCGGCGTAGCGCTCGCGCAGCCCGGCGGCCAGCTCGTCGTTCTTCTTCAGGATTCCGCGGCGCAACTCGACAATGCGCGTGGTCATGGGTTCTCCTCAATCTCGATCGAATCGATCTCCAGCTCCCGGCCCTGCCGCATGTCGGCCACCAGTTCGCCGCAGCGCGGGCAGCGGAAGCTCTGCAAACCGGGCAACTCCACATCGGCACCGCAAGGCTCGCAGTGCATCACCACCGGCAAAATTTTCACCACCAGCTTGGACCCGGCCAGCGGCGTATCTTCGGTGGCAATCTCGTAGCAGAACTGCAGCGAGTCCTCGATCACCGAGGCCAGCGCGCCCACCCGCAGGCGCACTTCCTTCACCTGCGCGCCGGGATACGCCGCCAGCGACTCGGTCACCGACTCGACGATGCTGCTTACGATGGAAAGCTCATGCATAGAACGCTACTCGATCTGCCGCGAAGTGGGCTGTGACCCCTGAGCGGCTTCCTCTTGGAGCGCAAGCCGCACTCCTCGAATTTACGCTGCCCGGCGTGACTTTGAGAAATGCCGGCCGGCGTCGCGTCTTCGGCCCCAGCCGGCCGCGAAATCGTCCGCGCGCCCGCGCCGCGGCAAGAAGCGGAGGCCGAACCGCACCCGCGAGTAAAAGGAAATGCCTTGGCTGTTCGATAACCTGGAAGCTCGTGCTATTTATAGACTACTAACTAAGGACGGTTGCATTGCCGCCGGAAGGGCTGAAATCGTCCCACTTACCCCTTGCATCCACAAAAACATCTTGACAGGCCGCCGGGACTCGTGGGAGATTAACCTTGCTTTCGATGCCCTGTTTTATTGAGCGCCGGACCTTGCGGCTCGCGAGCAGGCTGCTCGGAAGCAGATACATTCAACGTAGAGGCGCCTGAACCAGTCCCCAGGACGACGGAGATGGAAGCCGCGTCAGGGCCATCGACGACCGTCCCCTTCGCAACTCGGCCCCAAAGAACAATGCAAGCAAGCCGCAAGCCTGGGCGCGGTTCCCCAGTTTCCCGTTCTCAGGCAACTTCACCAGGAGAAAACGAATGTCCATGCAACAAGCATTTGCATATCTCACAGGAGTAGCTGGATTGGGCGTGTTATGGCTCATCCTGCTGATCGCAACCAAGAGGCATCCTTGGGCTCTGGTCATCGGCGAAGACGGCCAGCCCAGCACCAGCAAATTCCAAATGCTGGTTTGGACCGCGGCGGTGGTGTTTGGTTTTTTGGCCATCTACCAGGTTCGTTTCAGCGCCGGCTACCTTGAGGATTTGCCGGATGTCCCCAACAACCTGCTGATCGCCATGGGCATCAGCGTGGTGACGGCGGTGTCCGCCAAGTCCATTGCTGTCAGTTCCCAGGCCAAGAGCGACGCCGCCGCGGCCACCGCTGCGGCCGCCGCCCCGCCCGCTGCGCCGGCTGCCCCGGCTGCCCCTGCCCCGCCCAGCCAGAGCGGCATCTTCAGCGACGACACCGGCACGCCCGATCTGGGAAAGGTCCAGGTTGTGCTGTGGACCGTAATTGCCGTGGGAGTCTTCCTCTCCAGGGTCTTCGCGCTCATTCAACACGCCCACTGCCCGCCTTTCGATCCCAAGGTCGGGGAAGCTGCCTGCACCCTGGGCCTGCCCGATATTGGCCAGACGCTGATGATCCTCATGGGACTCGGCCATGGCGCTTACCTCGGCAAGAAGATCGCCGAAGGCTGAGTCTCGCCGACCTCGGCGCGAGCCGCAAGCCCGCCTGCCTCACCCTGGACCGATTCGGGCAGGCGGGCTCCGCCTCGGTCCTCCGCATTTCCCCCAAACAACCTCGGCTCAATGTCGGGTTGAGCCGCCTAGCCCGGATTGCATGGAGGCTCCATGTCCATTACACTTTCTGCCGGCGGAGACGGCAGCAACAATATCAACATCGGCGCCCTCGCCGACTTGGAAAGCAGCGAACGCACGCTTCTCGGTCTTGCCGCTGAAACCGTCGCCGGCCTTGACATGACCATTGCCAGCCTGCCCCCCGCCACCGCCCCCAGCAAGATCAACTACCAAAGCGGCAACAATAGTTGGACCCTGGGCGCTTACACCTTCGGGCTATCCGGTGGGGTCTGCGGCTCGATTCAAGTGATTCAGCCGGGCAAGGACCTGCTCACTTATACCAAGACCTTCGCGACAAGCATCGGCGACGGTCTCAACTCAACGACCAACAAAGCCAACACCGCCAAGAAGGATTCGGGAACGGCCTACTATCTGGCCGTGGAACTCGATTTGAGCCTGGGCGCGAACGTTGCCGCCAAGGTCCCCGCGCTCGGACCGATCGGCATCACGGCAAAAGGCTCCGGCTCCACCACCTTTGCGGTGCGCTTTTGCAAGCAGGTTGCCGGCGCCGCGCTCTTGCGCGATGCGCTGGCGCAGGCCTTCGCGGGATTCGTGTTGCCCCTGCATCCCCAGACTTATCAAAGCTTGCAGCCGGGGGATTACCTGTTCCACCAGATCGACGCCACGTTGAATCTGGCCTTCGGCGCCACGGTGGGAGTTAACCAGGTGTTTCTCTCCGGAGAGTCCAAAGCTGCTCTGCCCAACGCTCCAGCGGCGGCGCCCAGCGTCACCCTCTCCGGGGAGGTCGCCGTCAACGCGAACGGGTCGCTGGGGGTGAGCTTTCAATACACCAACAGCTTCGAAGCCTTGCTATGGAAGACGGACGGTTCCACCGGCCACCTGCACCTCTATGCGAACCACTCCGCCGATCCCACCTTCACCGCCGGAGCTACTGCCGCTCTTATCCTCGATCCAAAGGTCAACTTATCCACGGTGAACCTGGGCGCACTGGCGCAGCAGATACTGCCGGGAGACACAGGCGCCGAGGCAGCGAAGTTACTAAGCGGAGCAGGGCAGAGCGAAGTAACGAGCTGGGTGAACGACGCCCAGACCAAAATTAATAGTTGGCTTCAACCCTTCCAGCAGGGTAAGACGGCGCTGGAAGTTACCATCGACGCCTTGAACGACAGGATGCTGCTGCTCGATGTTACCTTCGACTTGAAGGCGGTCGGCTTCCCGTCCGCATGGAAGCAAGCCGTCGCGGGAGACTTCCAGGCGGCGCTGGCGCAATCGAACGGCGGCATGACCCTCGATCCGGGCAGCGGGCTGGAAGACTTCCACCACCAGAAGACCGATGTAACATTCAACTTTTTCGGCAAGTTTCAGGCCGAGTGGTCCTCTGCCCAGATTACCAATTCGAGCATTCTCTACGCGGGAAACAACACCTTCAAGCTGGTCGATCGCACAGGCTACCAGGAAATCACCAACGTCAACGGCAGCGGGCGGGAGATCGATCTGTACTTTACCGTCGAGGCAACAAGCTCCGCAGCGGGTGGATTGACGCTTCAGCCGCCCGAGTTACATGTATTGTTGCGAGCGACCAAGAACCCGAAGTTCGGCTCGGCCATCGCCGGCATCCTGTCGATGGCGGAGACCGGACAAACCGCCTCGCAACTGTTCAGCCAGTTCAAGGCGGCGGTGGACAAGGGGAATTCCCCGCAAACGCTGGAGATGGTCTTTTCCGCCAACGCGTGCGGCAAGGTCACTTATGCTACCAAGAACCCCGACGGGACTCTTGCCAACGAAGATGCCGACACGGCCAATTACAACGCGTTTGCTTACTCCTGCGCACAGTTGAACGCAGGGTCTTCGCCGGGCGACTTCTCGGTCAGCTCCCCGATGGACATGAACTACGATTGCTGGAGGGACTGGAATGTAGCTTGCAACGGAGCGGTCCCGGCCATCCCCTTGCGCCGCGACAGCGGAAATGTTACCGCTGGGTTGGCGTGGGTGAATACCCATTTCGGCAGCCTGGACGCGCAAAACATCAACGCCTACTTGCAGGAAGCCAGCGACTTTCTCAACCTATGCGAAGACCTTCAGAAGCTGTCGACTCTGGGAGTAAGTTCCCCCAGCGGCCATGAACCCTCTTGGTTGTCGGTGACCACTGAGTTAGGCGACATCGTGCACAAGGATGTGCCTTCGGATCTTCTTGCGCCGACTGCGTATGCCTTGACCAAATTGATGTTTATGGCGGGCGCGCAGCCGTCGCTTTCCGGGCCGGCGCAGAACCCCTCGCCGGAGCCGGGCATCGCGATAACCCTGCGCTACGCCTGATGGGATGTTACTGGATTTACACCGCCGCCGGCCGAGCGCCTTCCACGCCCAGCCGGCGGTTTGTTGTTACCCGATCAGTTCCGCGGGAGCCGTCCACGGCCGCTGCTGGCTCTCCGCCACGCCGCGATAGGTAAGAGCGCCAAGATAGGTATTCAGCCCTTCGGCCAGGCCGGCGTCCTGGCGCAGCGCTTCCTTCGCGCCCAGGTTCGCCATGCGCAGCAAGTAGGGGAAGGTCGAGTTCGTCAACGCCAAAGTCGAGGTATGCGGAACCGCACCCGGCATGTTGGTGACGCAATAGTGCACCACGCCGTCCACCACATAGCTCGGGTTGGAGTGCGAGGTGGGACGCGCCGTCTCCACGCAACCGCCCTGGTCGATGGCCACATCCACAATGACCGCGCCTTGTTTCATGTTAGAAACCATGGCGCGGGTGACCAGCTTGGGGGCCGTCGCGCCGGGAATCAGCACGCCGCCGATGACCAGGTCGGCCTCGCGGGTGGCTTGAGCCAGGTTATAGCTGTTCGAGGCCAGCGTGTAGACCCGGCCGCCGAAGATATCGTCGATCTCGCGCAGGCGGTTCAGGTTCACATCGACGATAGTTACCTTGGCGCCGAAGCCCAGAGCGATCTTGGCCGCATTGGTGCCCACCACGCCGCCGCCAATAATGGTGACGTGCGCCGGAGGCACGCCCGGCACGCCGCCCAGCAGAATGCCGCGTCCGCCGCGTTCCTTTTCCAGATACGTTGCGCCCACCTGGACGCTCATCCGCCCGGCCACTTCGCTCATCGGTGTCAGCAGCGGCAGCGTTCTCTGCCGGTCGCGCACTGTCTCGTAGGCGATGCCTACAATCTTCGACTCGAGCAACTTGTCGGTCAGCCCAGGCAGCGGCGCCAGATGCAGATAGGTAAACAGCACCAGCCCCTCGCGGAAGAAGGCATACTCCTTCTCGATGGGCTCTTTGACCTTGACCACCAGGTCGGACTTGCCCCAAACGTTGCCGGCCTCGCCGACGATCTCCCCGCCGGCATCCTGGTACTCGGCATCGGGGAAGCTGGATTGCGCTCCGGCCTGGGTCTCGACCAATACGCTGTGGCCGGCCTCGGTGAGAGCCTTCACGCCCGCCGGGGTGACGCCGACGCGGGCCTCGTTGTCCTTGATTTCTCTGGGAACGCCGATGATCATGGTGTGCTCCTGTGTGGGTTGGATGCCCGCTGGGGTCGTGGGGGAGAAAAATACCCGGCGCGGGTTTCGCCCCTTGGAGGGGGGGCTGATTCCGGCGCCGGGCGAGTACGATCTCTCCAACATCGAGAATGGTACGTCGCAAAGGGCTTCCAATGTGTGCAATCTTCGTGATACAAGGTCAATATGGGAACGAACCGTGAGCAGGGAGACCTTGGGGCGCAAGAATCGGGCGCGGATTGGCCGGAGAGCGGGAGAGACCATCCGGAGATCCCCGCCGCCTCCGACCTGGACGAGTTGGACGAAGCCATCCTTCGCTACCTGGAGTGGAACGGCCGGGCCACCAACTACGAGGTAGGCGAGGCGGTAGGGCTGTCGGCGTCGGCGGCTTCGCGGCGCATCCAGGCGCTGGAGGCCTCGGGGGCCATCCTCGGCTACCGCGCCCGGATCGACGACCGGCTGCTGGGCAAGCGCATGACGGTGTACATCCGCGTGAGCTTGGAGCGCCAGTCGGCGGCGGTGCTGGCGGCCTTCGAGGCGGCCATTCGCAAATGCAAGGGCATCGCCAGTTGCCACCTGATGGCCGGCCAGTACGACTACATGTTAGTGGTGCGCGTGGCGGATATCGACGACTACGGGCGGCTGCATCGCAACGAGTTATCCCGCCTGCCGGGAGTTACGCGGCTCGAAACCAGCTTTGCGCTGCGGGATGTGCTGGAGGGAAAGAGCTAGACTCGGTCGTTGGATCACCCCAAGAGTCTGTCATCCTGAGCGGAGTTTGGTGCGTTCTTTGCACCAAACGCAGTCGAAGGACCTGCGGTTCGGGACGCCGGCCACAGACAAGAATTTCCAACTGAGGGCACAAGGCGAGAAGAAGGAATCAGAAGTTCGCGGGCCACTTGCGGGCACCATGATAGACCCGCAGGATGCGGACCCGGCTGGAAACGATCTGGTAAGCAAGGATGTAAGGTGTCCTGGCGACCACCCGTTCGCGGGTTCCGGGAATTCGCCCTGGGCGTCCAGTGCGGGGCGCCTTGGCCAGCGATTCGGCCGCTTTCAGAATTCGCGCCGCCACCAGCTCTGCCGCCGCTACGTTGTCATCGGCGATGTAGGTAACCAGCTCGCGCAGGTCGCGTCGTGCGCGGCGACCCCAAGTGACTTTCATGCGCTGGCTTTCAGCCTCTTTGCCTCCCGCGCGGCTCGCAGGATATTTCCAATCTCTTTGACAACCTCTTCATGGGGAACGTCGCCGGAGGTGTCCGCCAGAGCCTCTTCGACGCCGGCGCGGAACCATTCGTCGTAGCCGGGCTCCGGTTCGCCGTACTCCTTTCGCTGGGCGGCAAACGCTTCTTCTTGCGAAACTGCATCCTCCGCGCCGAGGAGGTTTTCGATCAGCCAGTCCAGATCGCCTGGGGGCAGGCGGCGGGCGTCTTCGAGGATTTCAGCGGCAGTGCGGCTCATGGGGAGATTGTAGCGCGGAATTCGACGCGGCTCGCAGTCCTATTTGCTACCTCGGCGTGCCGGGTGCGCGGCGGGCGTCAGTTCGGCGGCCTTTTCCGCACACCACAATTTGATCAGGGATTGATACGGAACATCCATTCTGCGCGCATGGTTGCGGATGGTGTTCAAAACGTCCTCCGGCATGCGCAGGGAGATCGTCTCTGTCGATGGGCGCAACTTGGGAAAGGTCGCCAGTTTGGCCTTGCTCCAATCCACATACTCGGTGCTGTCGTTTCCCTTGGACTCCCAGAAGGCGCGCTCCTCGGCCTCGCTGGCAAACTCAGGAATGGGCTTCAACGGCTTGCTCATAGCTTCACTAACTGCGCTCTCAGGGGGGCTTCAATCTCTTCCCATGAATAAGTGACGGCGGCCCCGGTTTCGGCCTCGGCAACGCGGCGCTCGACCTCGGCCTTCCAGGAGGCGTCGATTTCGGCATCGCTGGAGCCATCTCCCGTTTGCAGGAGTTCTCCCATGAGCCAATCGAAATCGCCAGGGGGCAGGCGGCGGGCGTCTTCGAGGATTTCGGCGGCAGTGCGGTCCATGGGGAGATTGTAGCGCGAAAGCGGGCCATTCGTATGAGCGATCAGTGGTAGCTCCAGGAGACGATTGCTTTGTGCTCGAAATCCGCGCTGAACAGAATGAACCCGTCTGTATCCTCCGGCTGATTTATGAGAAAAACGACTTCGGAGCTTCCATCGTTGTCGTAGTCTCCCGCATCGAGGAGCCGCATGAATGAGCCAATCCGTTTGACCCGGCCATCTGTTGCAACAAAGAACCATGGCCCGGAAAGCGGGTCGTTCGGATCATCGACATAACCGCAATCACCGGCATCAAGCCTTGCCTGAACAAGATACGACCCCTTGTTCGACCCGTAGGAGACAGGAAAACACAGAGCCGAATCTGGAAATTGCCAATTACGCTGGACAATCTTCTCCTGCCTGCAACGAACGTTTTTTGGAAATTCTTGACGAAAAGCGACCTTGAGCGGCGCTACGAGTTCGTCCGGTAAGGTCTTCAAACGCTTCCAGCCGTCTGGATCCTGCACGTTTGGGGCCGAGACGACGACCAGGGGCCTGCGGTCTTTGGTCGGTCCGATTCCCATGGGACCAAACGCCTCGGATGGAACTCCGACGATTGGAATATCCTTGGGGGCCATGAGAATCCCTTGCATCCGAACACCGTAGAAGGTGGCGGGAAAAGAACCCGAATCGGCTGTTGTGATGCTTCCAATTTGCTTTCCGTCAAAAGCTACATGCCAACGCATCTCGGTGGGAAGGACTGCGTTTTCGCGGACGGCTTTCCAGCCCACATCTGTCCTCTTGAATGCAACAAGCACGATCCGGTCTCTTGCGGGCCCCGGCTGCCAATTCGCGACCTCGTGGAGGTTATCGTTGAGGATCCCGACGAATAACCCGTTGGATCTCTGCGCCGCTGCGACTTGCGCGAAAGCTGGCTGCATAAAAGTCGACAAGACAGCAAGCCCTGTCAACCTACATATCATTTGCAAACCTGCGTAACTGGTCATCTTGCATTTACTCCGCATTGTCGATCTGGGCTCTTTGTAACTTGTCGGAGTAATCGATGTAGACCGCCTTCCAGGTGGTGAAGAAGTCGATGGCGCCGTTGCCTTCGCGGTGGCCGTTGCCGGTGTGTTTCACGCCGCCGAAGGGCAGGTGCACCTCCGCGCCGATGGTGGGGGCGTTGATGTACGTAATCCCCGACTCCAGGTCGCGCATGGCGGTGAAGGCGCGGTTCACATCCTTGGTATAGAGCGCGGTCGAGAGGCCGTAATCGACGGAGTTGGCGATCTCGATAGCTTCCTCGAAGGTATCGAATTCGATCAGGCTAACTACCGGGCCGAAGACTTCCTCGCGGGCTATTCTCATGCCCGGAGTTATCCCGCCCAGCACCGTGGGCTCGAAGAACGTTCCGTGGGCGTAGATACCCTCGGTCAGCCGATGGCCGCCGGTTAGCAGCTTCGCGCCTTCGGCCAGGGCGATGGCGACATATCTCTCCGAAGTCTCCGCCTGGTGCTCGTTGACCTGCGGGCCGACCTCGACCGAAGCCTCCAGCCCATTTCCCACGACCAGTTTCCGGGCGCGGGCCACAAACTCAACGGTGAACTTTTCCGCGATGACCTTCTGCAGCAGGATGCGGCTGGTGGCCGTGCAGCGCTGGCCGGTGGTGCCGAAGGAACCCCACAGCGCGCCGTCGAGAGCCAGTTCCAGGTTGGCGTCGTCCATCACGATCTGGGCGTTCTTGCCGCCCATTTCGAGCGAGACCGGCTTGAAGGCGGCAGCGCAGCCTTTTGCCACCTCCGCACCCACGGCGCTCGAACCGGTAAAGCTGATGGCGCGTACGTCAGGGTGCTCGACCAGCGCCCGGCCCACAACCACGCCGTTGCCGTAGACGATATTGACCACGCCGGGGGGCAGGCCGGCATCGACCAGAGCCTGCACCAGGTTGTAGGTGGAGAGCGGGGTGTCGCTGGCCGGCTTGATGACGCAGGTATTGCCCGAAACCAGCGCCGGAAAGAGCTTCCAACTTGGGATGGCCATGGGGAAGTTCCAGGGCGTAATCAGGCCCACCACGCCCACCGGCATGCGCACGCTCATGGCGAATTTGTTCTGGAGTTCCGAAGGCGTGGTCTGGCCAAAGAGGCGGCGGCCCTCGCCGGCCACGTAAAAGGCCTCGTCGATGGCCTCCTGCACGTCGCCGCGGGTCTCCGCCAGCACCTTGCCCATCTCCCGGGTCATGTCTTGGGCAAATTTCTCCTTGCGCTGCTGGAGGAGGATGCCGGCGCGGACCAGGATCTCCGCCCGTTTGGGCGCGGGCACCAGCCGCCATGTGGCGAAGGCCTTTTTGGCGGCGGCCACGGCCAGGGCCACATCGCCGGCGTGCGAGGAGGGGAATGCGCCCACCACGTCCGCATGATCGGCCGGGTTGAGATTGAGGAGGGTTTTGCCTTCGGCAGCGGGCAGCCACTGGCCGCCAATCAGATTGTGAAACACGGTGTGGGTCATGAGAGCCTCGGAGAAGCAGGGGTCAGGGATCAGGGATCAGGGGTCAGAAACCGGCCCTGCCCAACCCGGTGAAAAGCATACCGCAGAAGATGAGGCTTGCGCGTAGGGTGGAGAAATTTCAGAAGAAAGAGGGAACGCGGGGGAGTGAGGGGGAGATTTTCCCGTCGGCTCTGCGGGGCGGCGATGCGCGAGTCGGTGGTTCTGCCACGGTCGCGCGGCCCGCCCTTTTCGAGCGATCGCGGCGATCGCCCGGCAAAAGCCGCACGCTTGTGGCAGGCTGAAGAAGCGGCGGAGTTTACCCCACGGGTACCCCGCGCCATGGCGGAGATCGCATCCTGTCTTGACCTGCAATACGCCCCCGGCCTGCTGGCCGTACAATAACCCTTGAGGTAGAATCACCTTTCCAATGTCAATGAATGGCTATCCTTCGCGCTCCTCGCGGTCGCACGGCCTGCGCTCGCTCTTCAGCATGTTTTCGAGCGATCTGGCTATCGATCTCGGCACCGCCAACACGCTGGTCTACGCGGCCGGCAAGGGAATCGTTGTCAACGAACCCTCCATCGTCGCCATCAACAAAAATACCGGCGAGGTGGAAGCCGTGGGCAAGGAGGCCAAGGAGATGCTGGGCCGCACGCCCGGCAACATCGTGGCCATCAAGCCGATGAAGGACGGCGTCATCGCCGACTTCAAAGTCACCGAAAAGATGCTTAACTACTTCATTCAGAAGGCGCATAACCGCAAGATGCTGGTGCATCCGCGGATCGTCATCGGCGTGCCTTCCGAGATCACCCAGGTGGAAAAGCGCGCGGTCGAGGACTCGGCCTATCGCGCCAAGGCCAGCGAAGTCTACCTGGTCGAGCAGGCCATGGTGGCGGCCATCGGCGCCGGGCTGCCCATCACCGAGCCCTCGGGCAACATGGTGGTGGACATCGGCGGCGGCACCACGGACATCGCGGTCATCTCTCTCTCGGGCATCGTCTATTCCCGCTCCGTGCGCATGGCCGGCAACCAGATGGACGAGGCCATTACAAACTACCTGAAGCGCAAATACAACCTGCTGATCGGCGAACGCACCGCCGAGCACATCAAGATCGAGATCGGCTCGGCCTTCCCGCTGGACCGGCCGCTGACCATGGAGATCAAGGGGCGCAACCTGATCGAGGGCGTGCCCAAGACCATCACCATCGACGACAGCGAGGTCCGCGAGGCCCTGGGCGAGTGCATTGCGGTCATCATGAATGCGATTCGCGTGGCCCTGGAACGCACCCCGCCGGAGCTGTCGGCGGACATCAGCGATCGCGGCATCGTGCTCACCGGCGGCGGCGCGCTGATCAAGAATCTCGACAAGCGCATCCGCGAGGAAACCGGGCTGCCAGTTTCGGTGGCCGACGATCCGCTGGCTTCCGTGGTGCTGGGCACTGGGAAGATGCTCTCCGACTTCCGCCTGCTGCGCAAGATCAAGATCGACTAGCACCTGCGGTGCGGCCAATCGCTCGCTACCCGCTCGCAGAAGGTTCGTAGCTTCCCCGGTCTGAACATCGGATCGGGGAAGCACGTGCTGGTTCTACCAGGGCAATCGCATGAATCCGCTGGGCGATCTTGCCCCTTATCAGATATCGATTTCGACCGCCGCAGTTGCAGCTTTCGTCCCGTCGATTTCGACAGCCGCTGTGGCGGCTTTCGTCCCGCAGGGACGGTCTGAACGTAGCCCAGGACAAGCGAAGCGCAGTCCTGGGCTAGCGGCCCATGCAGACTCTTTCGCCCCGCAGGGGCAGAATGAACTCCATCTCGGCCAAATGCACCGTTCATGCAATCGCCCTGCTTGGTCTGCGCGTTGCCCCTCTGCGTCTCCGATTCGGGGTTAAAATCGTGGCATGAGCACGCTCCCTCGCTTCGAATTGAGTCCGGTCGCCCGCAGTCTGGCTCTCGATCCGCCCTTCTCGGATGCGGAGTTCGAGGCCTTCTGCCTGAAGAACGACGGCCTTCGGATCGAGCGCACGAGCGAAGGAGCGATCCGCATGAACCCTCCCTCGGGGATGCTGACCAGCGACGGCAACTCAGAGATCATTTTCCAGCTTCGCAACTGGTGGGAAACCCAGGGTCTGGGCCGCGTCACCGACTCCAACACCGGCTTTTTCCTTGCCGACGGATCGATGCTGAGTCCGGATGCCGCGTACGTCCTTCCCCAGCAACTGGAGGGGCTGACCAAGGCGCAACTGACGGGGTTCCCGCACCTCTGCCCCGCCTTCGTCGTGGAACTGCTTTCCCCCTCGGACAATCCCACCGAGACTGCTCGCGAGATGCAAAGCTGGATCGCCAACGGCGCGCTGCTGGGCTGGCTGATCGATCCCGACCGGCAGTTGGTTACCGTTTACCAGCCCGGCCACGATCCGATTGAATCTTCCGCGCCACTGCTGGTTGGGACCGGCCCCGTGCAAGGCTTCTCGCTCGATCTTGAAAAAGTCTGGCGATGCTACGAAGTCGATTGAGCTCCTGCGTCACCTGCGGTGAGGCCAACAACTCGCTGTTCGCTCGCGGAAACTTCGCGCCTTCACAGGCCTAAACCCAGGGCTGGGTTACCCAATAGAGCCCGCCCGCTCTGTAGTAGTATCGAGGCAAATCGCCAATTGAATTTCTCGCTGTCCGGGTGTTTCTCCGCTTGCGTTTGAGTCATTTGTTTTTATCTGGAAGACTGCATAGAGGGGGTCTCGATGGGATCTTTCTGTAACAAGTCATTGGTGGCCTGCCTGCTTTGCGTGGCGTCGATCCTCACAATTCTTGGCGTCGAGATTTATGTTCGCAAACAAATCCACGCAGACATGGCGATAATGGAGGATCGACTCAAGAGCGGCCAATTGGAGATAGGAGATTCTTCGTCCGGGTCCAATTTAGATAGGTTGTTCAGATCCCATATCGTCAATGTCGGTGACGGTCCAGAGGGATTTTTTCCCGTCTTGGCAGAGCCGTATGACACCCTATACAGCCGGGCGCAGTTTTCAATATTCATTGCCGACTGGACTCTCTGCCTCCTCGGCTTTATCTTCTTTATTCACCTTTATAGCAGGTGGAATCGAAAAAAGATCCAGACAGCCGTGGAAATTGGCGTCGTGTCGCTGTTTTTTCTTTCCATGTTAATCGTCATTCCGTCCCTCTATCCTAATGACAAACCGATTGAAAGAGTTCGGCGATTGTTACTCGATAATCGCAAACGCGCATTTTCCGCCTCAGTGGAAGCCGCTTGCTTTACCCCGCTTTTCTTTGACCCGGGAAATGTCGATCCCCCTCCGGGGCTATCTGTGGATCCCTCTCGCGCAATTCTTGTTCTTTTGGGAGGGGATTATTCCGGAGCGGGCTGCAAGGAGTCCAGGTCGAACGCCGTTTCCTGGATGGGCTTTGTTCCCGGAACCGCCAAGCATCCGTCGAGCGATGCGAGTGTCGACACGTTGGTTGTCATGCGCCATCATCCCGAGTCAATCGAATCCGCCGAGTATGCGGAGGGCGATAAACCCTACAAAGGCTCGGCACGCTATAAGGATTATTGGGATGTGTATGTGTATGATCGCGGAAGCGGTAAGTTCATCGGAGGGAGAGAGTTTGTGGGCGGTAATCCAGAGCGCCTTCCCGGATCGCAAGCAAAGAGCAGTTTTGTCGAATCGTATTATGGCGAGATGGTTCCCCATTCCGAAGTCGAGAGTTGGATTTTCGCGCAACTTGGGGTTCAACCTGTGGGCAGCGACGGATTTCTTTGCCACGATTGAAATCAGCACCATCGAGACGGTTATTTCGCCGCTGCCCCCCGGAGCGCCGTCAGCATCTCGCGGCGCAGGATGGCGTTGATGCGCGACTGGTAGCCCTTGCCTTCCGACTTGAGCCACTCCAGCACATCGGCATCGACGCGCGCCGTGATCTGGCGCTTGACCGGGCGATAGAAATGGCCGCGTTCGGCATTCTTCCACTGCTCTTCGGTTATCTCCGGAATATCGCTCAAGTCGATCTCGCTGTCGGGCCGCGCCGCCAGAGTCTTCAAAGAAGCAATATCCTCCTCTGTTAGTTTCGGCAATGTCTCCAATGTATAACTAACCATTCTCGGCTGCATAGGTTCTTCTCTCCTTCGGCGTGGCTTTTCGTGCCGAGATGATGCGAACGACCTCGACAACTTTGCCTGGCTCCAATTCTTCGCGTACGGTG
>Ga0316217_10004169_pt1 | contig 15860 bp, 8 predicted proteins | sample 1anoAmetaG_FD_203633 | JGI IMG/M metagenome (GOLD analysis project Ga0316217, IMG submission 203633) | Freshwater microbial communities from Trout Bog Lake, Wisconsin, USA - 1anoA | ecosystem: Environmental > Aquatic > Freshwater > Lake > Hypolimnion/Profundal zone | place: USA: Wisconsin... | reverse complement strand
TCCAATACCCCTCCACGCCGCGATCCTTACCCATTTGCATGACGTCGCGCCAGAACTGGATTTTTTCCGCCATGGTCATTTGCTTAACGACGACGGGCTGCCCCGTCTGCGCGTCCGTGGACTCGACATTTTCCAGAGCGACGTGCGGAAATTCCGGCACGCTCACGAGGCTGGGGAACGGATTGAGATTCCAAAAAAAGACGGCGTTGTAACGGTGACGCGCCATGTCGTCGAACATCGTGCGCCAGAAATCCCGATCCCACATGACTGGAACATTGAGCCGGGCGGAGTCCGGCCATTCGCCCTTATTGTAGGTGGGCGTGCGGACATCGAGGGGAATGTTGAACTTGATCGCACGCTGCGCAATGTGCGGCGCGTGGACGGAATCCAACAACGAGTCCAGCGTGCCGGTGCGGATCGCCTCGGCCACGTCCAGTCCACCATACATTGCGCCGACCATGTCGCCGCCGGTCACCGTCAGTTTCTGGTCGTTCCTCGCGATGCGGTAACCTTGAGGTGGCAGCTCTTCCGCCGCGACCTCAAGCGAAACCGAAAGTACTGGCCAAGTTTTTTTTGCCGCGGCGGCCGTCTCAATTTCTTTGGCGGCGAAACCCAGCGGCGCGGAATTAGTGCCGCAAGTAACCGCCACCGTCGCCGCACCTGCTGAAACTGCGAAGATCGCCAGCGTTATCGACAAATTGAACCAGTCTATTTTTGGCATTTTCATTGGAGTAGTTGCCGGTCTTTATTTTTGTTCCGCAACCACCCGCTGCCAGTCCAGCGAAGTGGTGTGCGGTGAATACCATGCCTTGGCGTTTATTCTGCCTTTAGTGTGGTCACCCAAAATGCGAATCGTCTTTGTTTCGCCCGGCAGCAAGTCGAAATAGTTGTCTTCAAAAAACCAGCCGAAGGCATCGCCGCCGGCCTCGCCTTCCAGCGTGACACAGCGGGCGAACTTGTCGGTGGCAATCACCAGCGCGCCGGCTTTGACCTGAACCGTCAGTTTCGCATCGGGGAACGTTAGCCGGCGTTCGATGTCGGCGAAGGCGTTGGCCCGCGCCAGCACGGTTCCTGATTGGTCCGTCAGCGTGGCGAATACAATCTGTTCCTTGCGGAAAGCGCGGATGCCAGCTTTGTCGAGTTGCACCACGACGACTGATTTGCCCGAAGCCACTGTGACCTCGCGCACGATCTCTTTTCGGAATTCATTTTTTTCGAGATGGTAAAGTTGAATCCGAACCATGCCGCTGACCGGCTCGATTCCGTCGTTGACCGCCCACAAATAAATAAAAGCGCCGATGTCAAACGACAGCAGCACGGGAGCATAAGCGCGGCGCAATTCGTAGTAGGCGTGATAAGGCTCCAGAAAATAATCCACCTTCGCGCCATAAACCTGCGGCCAGGAGTCGTTGTATTTCCAAACGAGGTAACCGCCGCAGCAACGGCGATCGCTTAGTTCGTCCGCCGGCCGGCCGCGCCGTTGCCGCTCAATGGTGTCATGGTAATAAAGCGCTTTGGCCATGCCCAGCCGGTAGACCAGCGCGCCGACATCCGCAGCGTCGTAAAACTGTTCGACCGGCCCGGTTTTTTTCCAGCTTTCCGTGGTGGTGTAAGGCAGCCAGCTTTCGGGATAGGGAAGATTTTTGCCGTTAAAAACAGCGGTGGAATAGCCAGTCGGCCAGAGGTCTTCCGGGGCCATAAACCGTTGCAAGCTATGCAGCACCGGCGCGGCGATGCGCGTATCTTCGCAGGCGAAATTCAGGTAATCGTAGCCCGGCACAAACCACATGTTGGTGTAGCCGTGCGTCTCGCCGCCGCGCGGGTCATTGGGATTCATGCCGTGCTCGTTGTAAGGTGAGCTGGGCTGATAATAGCGGTCGGGATCCAGTTGTTTGCAGATCGCGCCGACTTCTTCCGCCGCCTTCAAGCCCGGCCACGGGCCGTGGTCGGTGAAGTCCTTGTTGTAATCCTCGTGAAACCATTGAGCGGCTTCGTTGCAACCGCACCAACAAAGAATGGACGGATGATGCTTGAGCCGTTTGAGCTGTCGGGTGGCCCGCTCGCGGCAGCGCGCCCGGCTGGCCTCGTCCGGTTCCATCGGCAGCTGGGTGAATTCCTGCCATAGGAGAAAACCCCGGGCATCGGCCATTTCGTAGAAGTTGTCGTGCGGCGCCAAGGCCGGTCCCCAGATGCGGAAAATGTTAAAGTGTGCGTTCTCGGCCAGCGCGAAGAGTCGTTCCTCGCGCGCCTGATCCCACACGCGGCTGAACAAATTGGGCGTCACCCAATCGCCGCCGAGCAGCATGACCGGAACATTGTTGACCACGAAATGCAGATGCAACGGCATCGTGACGCGCCGGAATCCCACCGTCCGTTGCTGCGATTGCAATGCGCGATTCCCGGCCATCAGCGTGACTTGTACCTGGTAAAGCGGCTGGCTTCCGTAGCCGCGCGGCCACCACAACTGCGGACGATCCACATTCAACACCTGCTGGCCGGTGAAAACGCCTTCGGCCAGTTTGAGCGGAATTGCTCTTTCAGCCGCAACTCGGCCCGACGGATCCAGCAGCCGCACTTTCACGCTCACCGACGGCAGCCGGCTGAAGCCGTTCACGCTGACCGTCAAAATTCCTTTGTCCAGAGATTCGTTCAGTGAAGCGACGACCAGAACTCCGTCCAGCGTGTTGCCATTTGAAGTTTCAGCCAGCACCTGTTCGAAGACGCCAATGGACGCCAGTGCGGGATTCGGACCGAGATAACTACCCAAGGCATTCCGGTGTCCATTCTTCGCGCTCCAACCGGGGCTGGAATGAAAATGCAAAACCAAAGTGTTCTCCGCGCGCAGATCGCCGCCGACTTCGACCTCCAGCGTCGCAGTCAAATCCGAATGCGAAGCGATACGTTTGCCGTTCAGATAAATCTCCGCCCTGCCTTCCAGCCCAAGAAAACGCAGCCGGTGTTTGCAGCCCGGAGGCGCGGCGAACCGCCCGGCATAAACCCAGTCCAATCCGCCCACCCAGAAACATTTCTCCGTTCCATGCGGCAGCCATGGCGGCTCGATTTTTCCGTGGGCCAACAGAATATTATTCACCATGGCCGGCATGGCGGCGATGGCTAGCCAGTCATCGGCAACGGCAGCGCGACTCGCTTCATGTAGAAAATCGGCGCTCAACTCGGCGCACGGCTTGATGGATTTGAGACTCCAGCCTTGCGACAGTTCAGTTACTTCAACACCTTCGCCAGATCCATCCGGTTGCGTCTGCCCGAACAAGCTCACAGGTGCCGCCAGCGCGCCGCCGACAATCGCGGTCTGCACCAAAAATTGCCGCCTTGTCAGAGTTTCTGCGGATAAATTATCTGAATTCATACAATTACCCAGGAAAACATTTCAGTCGGCCGTCAAATGGATCAATTCGATGCCATTTGGTTTGCCAAGGTTGCGCGAATACTTCATCTCCTTTGCATTATTCCAATGCTCGTGCACCCCGGAGGCTCGGTCGGACAACATTTTGTCCACGCTGGGCTGGTCAACGTTCTGATCTTCCCACCAGTGACCGGTCTGTCCGTCCCATTTCGTGGCTTTGAAATTCTGCGCCCAGACGACCCGCCCCGGGAAAATACCTTTACCTTCGCCCAGCGGATGGTTTACGCCCTCCGGCGCGGTGAAGATTTGCGGCTCGGTCGGAAAAGGCTTGCCGCTCTTGCCCTGGCCCAGCGTGTCGCTGTTGCAAACCAACACGGCTACCGCCACCGCCGACAGCAAGGCGGCAGCCGCACCGACATGCCGGCGGATGAAACGCAATCCGGCCATCGTCAGCAGCAGTCCGCCAAGATAAGCCAAAAAAACGGCGCCAATGCCAGCGGCGACTTTCTGGCACGGATAATCGGCGCGACGCGGCTCCGGCAGCGTGCGCGCCAGAAACCACGCAATGGCCATCAAGCCCACCAGCGCGAATAACAGGCGTGCCGTCCGGGTATCGCGGCGGACGCCTACAACACGTCCGGACTTGGGACAGCGTTTGAAGATCTGGCTAAGCAGGAGGTGAAGGTGCATTTTCATAAAATCAAAATATGGATACTGATCATTTCAGGTTACGACATTCAGATCGGTCCGCATCCTCAGGTTCACGGAGCTTGATATCCTTGAAACGCAACTTGAGCCGGTCACCCCTGTGTATTTGAAGCGCCAGGTGTCCGCTCATTCCGACGTTGTGCTGACGGTGGGGCATGTCGTCAAGCATGACGTCGCGATCCACGCCCGCTTGGACGCGCGGCGGGAATGCGGGCGGACTTTGAAAACCCGTTTCCAGCCGGTCTGTTACCGCACCGAATGCGTTGAGCGCGGCGCATACTGAAGCAGCACCATTCAGGACTCGGAGCTTTTTCATAGTTTCAAGTTAGGAACAGTCTTATTTGGCCGGAAAAAGTTCCACTGTTTTCACTGTCACTGGGCCGATCAATCCGGACGGGAGCAGGGGCGAGGCGGCCCCAAATTTGCGCATGTTCGTTTCTGTGAGGCGGGCGGCTTTCGGCAGAGCCTCGTCGCCCTTCAACCGGTTCGGCCAGAGATTCACCACCGTCACTTCCAGATCGTTGTCCTTCGCCTTCATCGCACCAGTTATGTCCACTCGTGCCGGCTTGGTCCAGACAACGCCCAATTCGTGTCCGTTCAAACGCGCGGAGGCCACCTCATGCACATCGCCCAGATCCAGCAACAGTAGTTGACCGGTTGCTGGCGGTGCCACCAGATCAAATCGTTTGTGATAAACCGCCGTGCCGGAATAATACTTGATCCCGTCTTCCGAGCGGTTGGTCCAATCGGTGAGTGAATCAAACACTACGCTCTTTGGTCCGCCCCATTTCGGATCGAAATTCACCGTCCAAGCTCCGGTCAAGGTCATCTGCGACTGCAACGACGGATAGTTGGAAGTGGCCTTGCCTGCCAGCGTCGGACTGATGGGGCGGCGAAAGATGACAAAAGTCGAACCGCACGGATCAAATTCCAATGGAACAATCGTCCGGCCATCCACCTGATGGAAAGCGGCGGCATCGCGGATTTCGCCCGTGACCGGATTCCATAATTCCGGTTGCCGTCCGGAGACCCGAAACGTGCAATCCACCTTCTCCGGGTGTGCCCAGCGGCTCGCCACAAAATAAACTTCGCCGTCAGCAGTGGTGCGATGAATCCAATCCAGCGTGCCGACATCGCTCAAACCGCTGTATTCAAAATCCGGCGGTGTATCGGCCTGCTGCAAAACCTGACGCGCCGTTGGCCCAAAATACAACCGGCCTGCTCCCACGGTTTGTTGTGTGACGGTGGTGCCGTCCAGGCCGTTCCACAAACGGGCGACGAGCGCGTTGAATTTCGCCTCCTCGCCGGGTTGCAGCGGCATTCCGGCCAATCCAGTCGGGCGCGGCCCAACCACCGTCGCTCCGGCTTCAAGCAGTGACGCCAGCTTTTCGAGCACAACGAATGTCATCGGTTTGTTCTCCGGCAACACCAAGACCCGGTAACTCATGCCGTCCGGCAACACGATACGCCCGTTTTTGACGCTCATGCGAGTAAGCAGAACTTCCGAATTGCAGTTGTCGTGGTCGTAGCCCTCACCTAAAACCGGCGGAATGGTTTTGAGCCATTCTCCCTTGCCAATGTTATCGCCTCGATAAAAAATGGCATCGGCGACAAACTTGCCGGCTTGCAGCAGATATGAACAACGGGCCAGATAATGGTTGAAGGCCGGCGACTGCTCCCACCAGGTAATATTGCAATTATAATAGGTGCCGGCGAAATAAACGTAACCGGGCTTGGCCGTCAACGAAAGCGACTGGCTGAAGTTATGGACGCAAACCCGGTTCAGACCATCACAAAACGCCTGATCCGCAACGGATTTCATGGCGAAGGGAGTCTCCTCCCATTCCGGCCCGACGGACGTGAATGACTCGCACATGGTCACCGGTTTGCCATAAATGTGATTGGCGTTCGCGGCGTTGCGCAGGATGAACCGGGCCGGCATGGCGGCGCGGTGGGCTGAAGGATACCAGAATTCGGCCATGGCCAGGTCCACCCGGCTGGAGGTTTTCAGCAAGTCAGCCTGATCGTAATTCGGCCCGGCCGCCTCCGAATAACAGATGAGTCCGTTGTCGTTGGCCAATTGCTTCAGGTGACTGTAGTGGTTGTCCACAATCAGATCGCTGATGGTTAAACTGTAATCCCGCAGGATGCGCGCCCGGGTGTCCGCATCCTCCATCTTGATGCCCGCAATCACCGGCAGATACGGGATTAAATCATAGCCTCGCCGCTGTTTGAACTTCTCGGGAAACAACTTCGTCCAGGTTGTTTTTCCGGATTCCCAACTATCGTCTTCAATGCCCTTGATGCCCCGGCGTTCTGCGGGAGTCATTTCCTTGAGCAAGGGAGCCATGGTGACGGCCCAAGTCTGGTCGAGCGCCTCGATGCTCAAGCTGTCCGTAAAATATCCCCAGTCATTATGGGCGCGGGTGGGCACCTGCATAAAGCGAAGAATCTTCCAATTCCCAGCCGGGGCAACCCAATGCAGACGGCCGGCGGCGTCCATTTTGGCAGTAAGATCAATCACCTGATCCGGGGCGAAGCCGGCTTGATCAGGAACTGCCAGCACCGCCACCTCGCGATGATAGTGCGAAGGGCCAGGATGAGGAAAATCGCCTTTCGGCATAACATCCGGCTGGTCTGGCAACATTCCGTCGAAGGCCTTCGAACCTCGAACCGAAGTCTCTGTCCAGGCCAATTTTTGTTCCCCATATTCTTCGGGAATTGGTCCGGAGGTGTTCGCCAGGCCGACACTGACCACAAATTCCAGTCCCAGCCGGGCGCATTCCCCGGCGGCAAAACGAACCAACTCGCGCCAGCGCGGCGACCAAGTGGCCAGCGGAGCGTTGGGCAGCGGCGATACATATGAATTTGCGTATTCGTCGGTCTTGACAACCCGATAATCCTTGCCGGCCAAAATGACCTTCCGATTCCACGCTTCGCGGCCCACGCCACTATCATATAAAATGCAACCGGCGATGCCCTTGGCCTTCATTTCCTCCAGGTCGCGGGTGATGGCGGCAGGCGTGGTTTCGGCATGGAGCCACATCCAAAAAACCCAGGGCCGCGCCACAGCGGGCGGATTTTGAAAGCCGGATTCAAGCGCATCAGATGCCGCACCAAATGCGTGGAGCGCGGCGCACAGTGAAGCCGCACCAATCAGGAGTCGGAGGGTTTTCATGCCATGACTTTCTAGCTTATTTCGGCTCGTTGTTTTTCTTGGGAGCTTTCTTGGGACGGCTAATCAACGTCACCGGCTCGCCAATCAAAAGCGGATGGCCAAAAACCATCTCCTGATCACCTTGCTGCTTCATCCACGCTGTGAGTTCGGCGCGCATGGCGGCCAAGCGATCGGGTTGGTTTGCATCGGCGGCGAGATTATGCTGCTCGTAAGGGTCGGCCTTGAGATCATAAAGCTCCTCGGCTGGCCTGATGATGTAGCGCTTCACAATCGCGGCGGCAGCCGGCTCGGTTTCCGCAGCAGCCAGCCAGGTTTTCCAATAGACCAGACCCTGCTCCTCTCCCGCGTAACGCGAAATATGGGTGTGATGCTGGAATTCCGGATGGAGATTGCGAATGTACTTCCAGTCGCGCGTGCGCAGACTGCGGCTGGGATAGACATTGCAATCGCTATCCCCCCAGCACGCGTTGAAGACCTGGTCGCGATGCGTGGCGCTGGCCCCGCGGAGCAGACTGGCGAACGATTTGCCGTCAAGTCCGTCCGGGACTTCTCCGCCCGCCAGTTCAATGAAGGTGGGCAGCAAATCCGGCAGACAAATCATCGCGTCACTGGTGGAACCGGGTTTTAATTTGCCGGGCCAGGCAGCGATGAAGGGAACCCGGGTGCCCGCGTCATAAACATCCCACTTTCCAAACGGCAACTGCGCTCCATGATCGGCGGTGTAGATGAAGAGCGAGTCGCCGGGCACATATTTTTGCACCAGCGCCCGGTATTCACCGAGCAGGACATCGGTCTTCGAGACGCTGGTGAAGTATCGCGCAAATTGCTCACGCATCACCGGCGTGTCCACCAGGGTGGGCGGCAGTTTGAGCGCGGCGGGATCGTAGCTTTCATTAGCCAGCCACGGCACATGCGGGAAGTGAGAGCCGAAAAACAGGCAGAGCGGCTTGATGGATTTCCGTTCAGCGAGGTATTTGGCAACCAGCACCGTATCCTGCTCGCCATTGATATTTCCAAGCTGCGTGTCCCAAGGGAATGAGTTTGGAAAACCCGCGTCAGACACCTTGCCTATGGACGCAACTTCATACCCCAGCTCCTTCAGGGTGTCGAGCAAATGCGTTGTTTCAGGTTTCGGCGGTCGGTGGTTGGGCATGGAGCGATTGCGGGCGGGCCACAAGCCGGTCAGCATGGCGGCCCGGCTCGGCCCGCAGGACGGTGAGGCATTGAAGGCATAGGTGAAGGTCATCCCTTCCGCCGCGAACTTCGCCAAATTCGGCGTATGAATTTCCGCATTACCGTATGGCTCCGAGAACAGCAGCCCATGGTCGTCCGACATATAGACGATGAAATTCGGCAGCGCGGATTTGCCTCCGCTTTCTGCCGCGGAACTCGCCAGCGGCCAAGCGGCCAAACCCGCGCCCAGTGCGCCGGACATTTTGATAAACTCGCGTCGTGGTATTTGTTTCACAATATTTGGCTTTCGTTCAAATGTTGTCACTTGGTGGGAATAATTTCCGCCGTTTGCAATGTCACCGGGCCGAGCAAACCGGACGGCAACAACGCATCGTCTTTAGACCAATGATGCCACGTCGTGAACGTCAGCCGGCCCGTTGGACTTGGCTTGCCGTCCAGCAGCCATTGCGGCCACGACGCAAGCTGCTTGCCGTTCCACTGGACATCCGGCAGCAGTTGTTCGTCGCCAATCAGCCGGTTTGGCCAAAGGTTGGTGACTTTGACCGTCAGCTTGTTCACCCCCGGTCTTGCGGCACCGGTGAGGTTCGCGCGGAACGGAGGTTTCCATAATATGCCAAGGTCCTGGCCATTCAGCGAAACTTCGGCAAAGTTTTTCACCGCGCCCAGATCCAACCATAGTTCGCGTCCGGTGGATAACCGCCCGTCGGGAATTTCAATTTCCTTTTCGTAACTGGCCGTGCCGGAGAAATATTCAACACCCTGGTCCGGATGCTCGGTCCACGAAATCAATTTATCCAGCGTCACCGACGGCGGCGCACCCCAGTTCGGCGGGAAATTCAAAGTCCAGCGACCGGAAATTTCCTGCGCTGCGGGAACATTTTCCGCCGTGGCTTGCAAAGTTTCTCCTGACGCCGTTTTGAATGTCGCCGTGCCGTCGCTCGTGGCTTTCACCAGTATTTCTCCGTTCGCACCGGAAAGCGTCTGCCACTGCGAATCCACTTTTGCCGTCACGATTTGATCGCCGGCAGCGGTCGAGCGAAAGACCACAAACACGGAGCCAGCCGGATCAAAGTCCAGGTGAACGGTGGTGCGCCCGCCCTGCTCGTGCCAGACTGAAGCGCGTTCGATGACGCCGGTATCGGGATGCCACAGCTCCGGCGTTTTGCCGCTGACCCGAAACGTGCAGTCAGCAATATCTGCTTGCCGACGCTGATTCGAGACGAAATAAATATCCGCCTTGCCCGCGACACGATGGCCGCAAACCAATTTGGACTCTGCATCCAGGCCGGCGAATTCAAAATCTGGCGTCAATTTCTGCGCGGCAAACACCTCCGCCATTGGCTGGCCCCAAATGACCTGGCCCCGGCCGTACGAATTTGCCAACAGCTTGGTGCCGTCGCATTTGCCCCAAAGTTTGGCCGCCAGTTTCTTCACTTGCTGGTCGCACTTCGGAAAACCCGCTAGACTAGGTGACTGTTGCGGCGGCGCACCCACCACCGTGGCGCCGTCATGCACCAACTCGGCGATGCGCTGGAGCAGCGCCGGCGTCATGTCGCGATCCGCCTCCGGCAGGATCAGCGCTGCGTAATTCGCACCGCTGGCGAGGGTGAGCCGGCCGTGCTTCACCGTCGCGCCGTGCAGCAGCACATCGGCATTGAGGGCGTCGAAATCGTAACCGGCGGGTAGCCTGGGATTTCCCAGGCGCATTTCCACGGGCGCGCTCTCGCCGGTATAATACGCGGCGTCCGCCACGAAGCGGCCTTGTTGCAGGAGAAATTGGCAGTGCGCAATGTAATCAATCCACGCCTTGCCCGGGTGCCACCACGTCTCGGTGCGCTCGAAATGAAACCCCCACTGGCCCATAGTCATGCCCGGCCAGCGGTTCGTCCACGGCTGCATCGCATAACGGTGGAAAACGTAGCGGTTCAAGCCTTGCGCATACATCAGATCGCCAAGCGTCTTAAGCCCATACGGATCTTCCGTCCAGCGTCCTGCTTTTTGTGGACTGGCGGTGAAGGACTCCGCACCAACCAAGGTCTTGCCGTAAATATGCGCGATGGATGACACCATTTTGATGGAAGGATGCCCTGCGGTGCCGCTCCAGAATTCGCCCATTACAAAATCCGCCGAAGCGCCGCTTAACATGGATTCAAACGGGCCGGTATAGGGCTCGACCGCGCTGATCAAGCCGTGCTGCCGGCACAATTCGGCGAAGTGTCCGTAGTAATTCGCTGCGAACAAATCTGCAATGGTGCGGCGCAAGTCCCAGAGAAAACGCTCGGTGACGGCGGGGTTGTCCACGACGCGACCCGTAAACACTGGCAAATAGGGAAGCAGGTCGTAACCGCGGCGCTTCTGAAACTCTTCCCGGAAATGTCTCGTCCAAGTCTGGCCGCCGACTTCATAGCTGTCGATGAGCGAACCGGCCAGCCCCCGGCCACCCAGCGGCTTGATATCCTCGAGCACCTTTTGCATGAAGCCGGCCCAATGCGCGTCCAGTGCGTCCTTGCTGAATTTGTCGCACTCCAATCCAGTGGCTTCCTTTGGAGCCGGATGATTCGACACGCCCGTCGGGGTGTAACCGAATCGCAGCACCGTCCATTTACCCGCCGGCGCCTGCCAGTTCAATTTACCATCCGCCGTCAGGCGGGAGGTGAGGTCAATGATGTCTCGCCGCGGGACGGCACCGACCGGACTTGAACTTGCGTTGCGATCAGCCAACGCGTCGGCCTGTCCGACTCCGCCGCCGATTTCCATCGTGATTTTCCGGCCGAGATTCCCGACGGACATCTGCGGTTCGAGGCTGATTTCCGCAACAGGAATCGTCACCGCCTTGGCCCGCGCGCCAGTTCGGGTGAACACAATCCGCCACCAGCGCGATGCGACCGGTTCACTCCCCAGCGCAATCAGGCACGGGCCGAAAAGGCGGCGGCCAAAAGCGAACTTCTGCAGCGCACGAAACGAATGTCCGTCCTCGGAAACTTGCACCACGCCAGTGCATTCCGGCATGTCTGGACCGCCGACAATTCTCACCGTACGCGCGGCAAACGGCTGGTTCAATTCAAGCTGCACAAACTGCGGATTGCCCGGCTTGGGCGACGGCAGGTTGATGCAGGTCCGTTCATCGCCATCCAGAACTTTCGCGGCGGAAGCCGAATCACTGCTCGCCGAAGCGACCGGCGAGAAATCCTTCATATTCACGCTGTCCGTGTCCGCAACCGGATACGCCAGCACGGCAATGTCGCGGTAATAGTCCAGCTTGGTGGGCGGCTGGGGCAAGCTGCCGGTGAAATTCGTCGGTCCGACCAGCGATAGTTCGCTGGAGACGACCTGCTGCATCCCGTGCTCGGGGGTATTCCACGGGCCGCCGCTGCTGGACCAACCCGCGCAATTCTCCACGGTCAGTTCAAAGCCCAGCCGGTTCGCTTCCGCGATGGCGAACTTGAAATCGTCCCGCCATTCCGGACTCATGAAATCAACCGGCCCGTGCGGTATGCCGCAGTCCGCGTTGACAATGGTCGCGCCGCCGAGGCCGATTTGTTTCATCGCCTCGAGATCGGCGGTGATGCCTGCCTTGGTGATGTTGCCGTTCATCCAATGCCACCAGGTCTGCGGCTTGGCGGAATCCGGCGGATTGAGGAAACCGCTTGCCAGCGGATCCGTTGGCACGGCGGGCGCGGTGAGCACGAGGCCCAGCAAAGCTGCGCCAATCAGGAGTTGTGTTGTTTTCATGGTCCTGGTCATTTCAATTCTTCCTGGTATTTTTCCCAACGCGCACGCAACTGTGCCAGCGTATTGGCGCATTGCGGATCGCCGACCAGATTATGCCCCTCCAGTTTGTCCATCTTGAGATCAAACAGCTCATCGATCAACGGTTGCTCGTTCAGCCAACGGATATAAGCATAGCGCTCCGTGCGAACGCCTTCGCTCGGAGGAATGATGTTTGGAAAAGTGTGATGCTCATAAAAAAACTCCGCGCGCCAATCGGTCGGATGCTGGTTCGCCACCAGCGGAATCAGGCTGCGGCCCTGCATTCCTGGCGGCGGCGCCACCCTCGCCAGCGCCAGCATCGTCGGCGCAAAATCTATGTTCAGCGTCATCGCGCGCTCGCTCCGGCCGCGGTTGGCCGCCGGTTCGCGCGGATCGCAAATGATCAGTGGATCGCGTAGGCCCTCCTCATACATGAAGAACTTGTCTGACAACTCGCGGTCGCCCAGGAAATAGCCGTTGTCGGAGGTGTAAATGACCACCGTGTTGTCTGCCAGCGCGCGTTTTCTCAAATCCGCCATGATGCGGCCCACTTCGCGGTCTATGCCGGAGATGAGGCGGTAATAATTCTTCGCGCTGATTTCGTAGTGTTCCGGCGTGTCAAAGCGCCAGAGCCAGCGGCGGTGTCCTTCGGAACCTTGAACGGATTTCGGCAACTTCTCAAAATAGGTCAAGTTGTCGGTTTCCGGCAATGGTATCGTGGTGTCCGTGTAAAGCGACAGGTCGCGGTCATCAGGCTGGTACTGTTCCAAGTGCGGCATCGCATCACGCGCATGCGGCGCGGTGAAACTGATGGAAAGGCAGAACGGCTGATTGGTGGGCGTGCTGCCTAGGAATTCCAGCGCCTCCTGTCCAAACTTGGTGGTTTCATGAGTTCGGCTCGGATCGTTGGTATTGATAAAGTACTTTCCGCCCTGCCCAGGAACCCCCCGCCAGTAATCAAATTTGTCCGCCATGGCGTTCACCGCCGGGTCATCCCCAACGCCGAACTTGCCAATGAAGCCGGTGCGATAACCATGTTGCCGCAACAACGCCGGATAGGTCTCGGCCCACTGCGCGCTCGTGAATGGTTTGGTAAAGTTCTCAATCCCGTGCCGCCGCATATATTGGCCGGTGAAAATGGAGGCGCGGCTGCAACAGCATATCGAGGTGGTGACAAAATGGTTTTGGAACAGCACCCCCTCCCGCGCCAGCCGGTCAATGTGCGGCGTCAGAATGTTGGTGTCGCCCATGCAGCCAAGAGTGTTCCAGCGCTGGTCGTCGGTGAGGATGAACAGAATATTGGGTTTGCCCGCCGTGGTCAGCGCGGAAGTTGCCCCCGCCCAAACTTGGTTGGAGAAACCCAGCAATCCTGCCAAGGCAATCATGGATGTCGTTCTCATCATTTGATTCAGGCCGGAGAGAATTTACTCGTTGTCATCCGTCACCTTTTTCGCCAAGGCTTTGTTGATGGCGGCGGCTTTCACCGGATACAAAAAATGCGGGTTTTCCACCCGGCCCGGCGGCCGCACACCGGGTTTGGCGGCTCCGTTGCACAACGTGGCGGCCTCATGATCCGCCAGCGCCTGCAGTTTCGCCACCACGTCCGGATGCTGGGCTGAAACATCCGTGGTTTCACCGACGTCCGTGGCCAGATTGTACAGCCGCAAACCCGGCTGGTGTTCCCCGTGATGCGTTGCATCCTCCTTGAATCCCATGCTGTATCCCTGCGGTTCCAACGCCAGTTTCCACGGCCCGGAGCGGACGGCCTGAAGCCGATAAGCCTGATAATAAAAATGCGCCTCCCGCGGCGACACCTCGCTTTTACCCAACAGCAACGGAGCCATGTCCGCGCCATCAATTGGACGATCCGTCGGCACCGTGCCGCCGGCCAGTTTCACGAACGTCGGCAGCAAATCAATCTCGCCGGTGGCAGCATCAGACACGCGGCCGGCCGGAATGTGGCCGGGCCACCAGGCCAGCGTGGATTCGCGCAAGCCGCCTTCCCAAGTGCTGCCTTTGCCGCCGCGCAATGGCCCGGCCGAACCGGCATCCGCGCCGTGAACCAGCCACGGCCCGTTGTCGCTCGAAAAAAGGACCATCGTGTTCGTTTCCAGATGCAGTTCACGCAAAGTATCCAACACCCGGCCGGCGCTCCAGTCGCACTCTTCCACCCAATCATAATATCGGCCATGGCCAGAGTGGCCTTGGAATTCCGGGCCGGGATGGATCGGAAAATGCACCGCGTTGTGCGGCAGGTAGAGATAAAAGGGATGGTCCTGGTTGGCCTGGATGAACTTCACCGCTTCCTCGGTGTAAATCCGGGCCAGCCGGTCTTCCTGCGCATCGTTTAACAATTCGACCACCTGGTTGTCGCGCATGAGCGGCACCACCTTTTCCCCGGTGTCCGCCTTGGGCTTAAACATGTCGTTGGAATAGGGCAGCCCAAAATAGTGATCGAAGCCGTAATGCGTCGGGAAGAAATCCGGCTGGTCGCCCAAGTGCCATTTGCCGATGCACATCGTGGCATAGCCCTGGGCCTTGAGCAATTTGGCCACCGTGTGTTCCGCCGGGTTCAGGCCCACCGCCGAGTCCGGCGAGAGCACCCCGGGAATGGAAACGCGCGGCGCGTAACAGCCGGTCTGGATTTGGGCGCGGGAGGCCGAACACACTGGCGCGGCGTAGAAACTGGTCAATTTCATGCCCTCGCTGGCCATGCGATCCAAGGCCGGCGTTTTGCAATGGGTGCAACCGAATGGCTCGATATCACCGTAGCCCATGTCATCAATCAGCATCACGACGATGTTCGGTTTTGAGATCACGGCGGCGTTCGCCGCAGTGCCTTTCGGCGGTGCCAGCAGCAGTCCGAGCATCAAAGCCAGAGGTGTCATATTCATAGTCATCGCCTTGCTTTCTAAAGTCAGGTTCTCATCATTACGAACTGGGCCATCAATTCTCTCCATAAACCGAAAAGTCCGGCCCTAAAGTTACGGATTTCAACCGTACGCATGCCTGGCGGCTGGTGGACTCAGGATCCAGTCGCAATTGCGTAATGACACCGCCATACGCCGGTGATGCGCCCAGGTTGATTTCATAATGACGAAACGCTCCATCCGGCACCACGGCAAAGCTATGGGCTTGCGCGTTCACAAAATCTTTATCGTCCAGCCGCCGCCAGAATATCGTGGCGTTTGTGCAACCGGCTGAAAAGGCCGCCTCGACGGTTAACTTGGGCGAAGCTTCTGCCGGCAGGAAAAAATGCGGGCTGAAAATTTGTGGATGCTGACCGTCAAGGTGTACCTTCATTTCGCCATGAATCGGCCAGCCGGCGTCGGTTGCATCCGCATAATACCAACCCTGACGGTCCCGCTCAAAACGATAGGTTAGCGAATTGGTGTGCGCAGCCTGGCGATAGACTGCCGCCCGGATTTCGGCCAGCGTGCCAAGGATGAGTTCGTAGTGGTAATCATAGACAATGTTGTGATCGAGAATTTCGCGCCGGTTGGGCGCGATGTAACCGGTGGGCGCATCGAGAGTGCTGCCCGTGCCCGGCTGACCGGCAAAACCGCCGCTGAAGTCCAAACAGTCGGGATTCCAGACTCCGAGGCCCCACCCGGCAGCATTGACTTCAGCCGCCCAATTCTCGGTGGCCAGCCAGTGGCCCCAGTG
>Ga0316217_10004168_pt1 | contig 15863 bp, 16 predicted proteins | sample 1anoAmetaG_FD_203633 | JGI IMG/M metagenome (GOLD analysis project Ga0316217, IMG submission 203633) | Freshwater microbial communities from Trout Bog Lake, Wisconsin, USA - 1anoA | ecosystem: Environmental > Aquatic > Freshwater > Lake > Hypolimnion/Profundal zone | place: USA: Wisconsin... | reverse complement strand
AATCAGTATCCTGCTCAACCTATTCCTCATAATGGTCACAACAGGTCCTAACAAATGTCTAGTGCTACTCAGAATAATATGAACTGCTATCACCCTCCTTTTTGTACCCCTATCTACTTCTCAACTTTCTATCCTATGCCTCAGAGGAATCCATATGTTGCCCCTCAAATGAATAACTCTAGCATGAATTATCAACAACAAAATAGGACAAATCTGCCAAACTTTCATTCTCACTCGACCCCTTTACCTCAAAACTTCCCAATCCATGGGCAAAGTTGCTGGTTCCCACCGTTTCATCCCTTCGGAGTACCCCAAACTCAACCCTCCCAGCATTCCAACCCGAACAATGTGAGCAATGATAGCATAACTCCTCCGAACTCTGATTGTGAGTACCCTTTGAATAACAGCACATAAGACAGACGACAGCGTTAAAAGCACGGAAACCGGTAGCACAAGAGAGCCAGCAGCAAGTAGAGGCTAAAAGAGCGGAAGGAGAAGAAGCACCATAGAAGGTGAGAAGTGATTAATCAAAACTTAACATCTCAAATCATCATAGCTTAGCAGCTGGCAGCTTCATTTTTGGCAGCAGCTTTGTAAAATTCTTACTTGCTTATCGGATCTCCTAGAACTGCTACACTCTGCTCATCCAAGCCGTTATCTTCGGCCATTTCGAATAATCGTAATCCACTACAACCAAGGACTGGATTTCGTAGTATGCAGAAATGTCCGCTACTGTCAGAGAAGTGCCAATCATGAAAACTGACTCTTTGAAGTAATGCTCCTAAATAAAGTTTAGCACGTTTTAAACCTCCTTACGAGGAGAACTATTCTTTAGACTTTAGCCCTGCTCAACAGGATAAAGTCGAGAAAAGACCTAGGTATAGAGTATGGTAGAGCATCTTCGTGTGTTTTGGTGGTGGAAATGTAAGTATTAGTCAATTCTGGCACATTTTCGTTAATCTTGGAGTCCCCATCTGTCCTCCAACTTATATTTACGCATCAGATAGCTAACTATGGCGTGGCTTTAGCCCAAGGTCAAACCGTTGGAAGGGTCGTAGATAGCAGGAACCTTTTTCATTGGATTTACATTTGTGTATTCCTATGACAAATGCTTTGTAAGAAATTAGGTACTTGAAGCTTGGCAATTCTTATTTCATTTATTTCAAAAGGAATGGAATTGAATAAGCAAAAGGCGAGAACAGTTCGAGAAGGTTGGGATATGTAATCAATGTAAAGCTGAATTTTACTAACCATTGAGAATGTGATAACTATAAAAAAATTAATACATACAGGAGGGAATGATATCAAGTTAATAAAAACACAAGATATAAAGAAAATTTTATTTTTACTTTCAATATTTTAGCTTTATAATTTCTAATTTTTTATAAGATTCTCAATTTCATGGAGACTGATTAACAGGTACCCTCTCTCATATTAAAGCAATCAAATCCAGTTATTACATTTTTGTAATCGGACGTGACCTTGAACATTGCGATTCTCTTATCTTTCTTGGGTCTCATAATAATGGCAATCTTTGTCTATCTTTTGTAGGGAATGGCGAGATTACACATGAGTATAGTTACATTTCTATTTGCCGGACTGAGCCTGTCTTTGCTTTAGTAAATTTGGTTAGATTAAGTTTCAAAGGCTTGAAGAGTGAACCAAAGTTGAATCAAAACGATTAAGTGGTCAGTCCTTCTGAAAGCCCCAAAAATTAGTGATTTATTTAAAGTTGACTTTGAGTTACTCTATAACAAATATTTGGCCTTCATTGTTTTAGATGCTTTATTTCTAAAATTGCTCTTTTAGACTATTAGAAATATGCTTACATTTGAATTGGCCCATAAATAATAATTTGGCGATGACGATGGAAAATAGGACACTTAGGAATCTCAAAGCCCTGCAAACTTTGCTATAAAAAACTGTTTAGAGTTCTTTGAAAAAATAGAGAGAAACAATCGGAATAAGTGGCCTACAATAAGAATAATGCTATTTGGAAGACGTAATTCCAGAAGCCATTAACATTAGTTCATTCAATTTTGTGTAGATTTTCTAAAAATAGTATGCTTTGATACAGAAAACACCCATGCTAGAAGTCAAAGACCTTTAGCATTTGTTCCTAATCGAATTCTCCAAAACTTTTTTGTATAATGACCGCTAACTCAAAAACCTAGTTTTCAGGAGAAACATCCAAACACAAAAGTTAGAGCACTTAAGCCGTACAGAAAGTGTTCAATCTGAGTTTTTGTAATGGCCTAGCTTCTAAAAATTCTAAAGGATTGAGTTGGCACTGCCTAACAAAAATCCAGAGCTGCCATAAATAACCCTTTAAATAAGTAAAGAAGATCTGCTATTCCTGAAATAAAACAAAGTTATAACTGAAAAGATTATCACCAATTTCTTTTACTTACTCTCTCAAGCTAATATGCTAGCCGAGAGAGTTCAAATAGCGCCCTTTCATTTCATGGCTAGGTTGCTGAATGGGGTCAGCTTTGATGAATAGTCTGAAGAAGTAATAAAAGGTATGGTGAGTAAGAACTGTCTTAAGGCCTCTAAATGCTTGAAATGTTAGATTTATCTGAACCAATATACTGCAATCCCATTCCTTATGAACGGACATCACTCTATGTTTATAGTCAAGGGAATGTTTCCAGATAGACTCTAGAAAGAGCATAAAATAGGCATTGTGTACTGTAGCAGCAGGGAGTTGGCCAAAAAAGGATTGTTTTTTGCCATCAAGCAGTAAAAATAAGGCTATTTAGGTATTTGCAGATGTAAGCCAATCGCTTTGGACAGTAATAAGTCAAGTTGGACGAAAGCAGCTTTTACTGCACCCAAATTTTAGTACTTTTGAGGCTATTCAGCTCCCCAAATAAGTATCCGCTCGTGATTCTGGTCTGTTTCTAATGCGCTATGTCTAGTTGCTGCTAGGCAACGGGAACACACAATAAATAAGTTAGGTGAGATCAGACTGCCTTAATTCGAAGCTACACATTTTCCCAGTCAACGTAGTTTACGAAATGAGACCACTTTTATGGAACTTTTATTGCAAAATGCTGCAGATGGGCAACAAAGCCAACAAGAGCGCAAAGTATTCCACTAAGTTGAAGATAATGGAGTAGTACTTCAAGCAAGTAAAAGCCTGTGAAGCCAGGGCAAACTTATAACGTGACTATGCCAAGCTTGAAATGAGGTAGATGGGCAAGTTGTCTCTTTTGGAGAACTAGGGTTGCCTCAAAAATGAAGGCTCTCTAAATCGTTTCGCCTTAGAATACTTTTATCGTCCAGAAATAAACTATTATAGTTAGTGATTTTTCGACTTAATGCCTTATTATAGTGTTTGTACTTGTCTTTTCTATGCACTGCATAATAGTGCCAAATGGTGAGCAAACCAGCAAGAAACAAATAACTGAAAAGTACCCATCAAGCAGAAAGCACTAAAGCCAAGCTGAGAAAGTATGCTTCAAAACGAAAAATGGTCAATAAGGAAAGAAAAGTCTTGCTTTCTTCTAGCTAATGGTTGATAGTCATTTACTGCCCAGTGGTTGCCAGTTCCCAACAGATGCTCAACCTTTGTGGTGTTTTGGTTGGAGTGGGTTGTTTGGACTGCTCACTAGTATTAAAGATTAAAACGATTAAAAGTTATTTTGAATTATGATTGTGCTGTAAGACGAGCGAGAGTACTACCTGCAGGTGCAATGCCGGGACGGGCCCAACCAGTAACGAAGATGCACTGACTGGTTCTGCTGCCTGGCCTACCTGACCCTGCTGGCAGCAGTCATCTCGCTGGCCCTGCTGGCCAACTCCGCCGACCATCTCACTCAGCCCCAAATCTAAAAACTCCTCAAGGCCAAAGGCTAGGACATGCCTTATCTTTCAACCTAGCAAGTCATCCCCAACATCCTGATCGGGTTGGCGGTGGCCACTGCCATATGCGTGCTGATAGTACTCACAACCTACGTGCTGCCTCACCTCGCGGCCTACCTCTACATCCCGCTCTGCCTCCTGCTCATGCTTGTGCTGGGAAGCGCCTTCCTCTACCGGTTCTTCGGCAACAAGCTTCCGCTGGTGGACTCTGAGATACAGAAGGGGTACATCAGTAAGTACTCTTTCTTGACGCTGGTCTCAGGAGTGGCCTTCATCGCGGGCTTCGTGATATCGCTAATCGTCATAATCGCCAAAAAGCAAAGAATCAAGTTCATCGTGACCTCTCTCAAGCTGGCCAAGATGTGCTTCTGGGACAACTGCTACGTCTTCGGCGTGTCCATCCTCCTCTCCGCCCTCACCATGGCCGTCTACTTCGCCAACATACAGTTCATCAGGTACGCCGTCGTGCAGAAGAAGGGATATGAGGCAGTCAGCAAATACCCTTTGATATACTTCATTATCTTTGAGGCACTGTGGACCCATGGGGTTTTGAAGTCCTACTCCGACTTCCTCTTCTAGTCCATTTCGCTCCACTGGTACTACAACTCCCACAAGCACCAACACCAACCCTACAGTGGCTTCGTCTAAAACCTGCTGCCTAGCCTGGGACTGTCCCTCCGCCATTTCGGAACAATAGTCTTCGGCGCAATCCTTTCCTTCTTCCCTGACTTCATCAACCCGATGCTGAACAGCTGCGAGTAGAGTTCCCTGGAGTGCTACAACTTCTTCTGCTGCTGCCACAAGCTGCTCTGCGATAGCCTGAGCAAGTACTCCCACCTGGGCACCATCATGTACGGGTACCCCTTCTGCCGGGCCAGCGGCTCCATCCGCAGAGTGCGAGTCACTGCCAAGTACACCTTCCCCGAACTGTACATGGTGGGCAACTTCTACGTCACCCTCATGAAGATCTTTGTGAGTCTGCTCAGTCTGCTGCTCACCTACCTGCTGATCATCTTCTCGAACAACTTCACGGGCAACCTCAGCCTTATCGGGCCACTCATCGTAAGCCAAGACTAACTCAGGTGACGTTTCTGGCCAGCGATGAAATTGCCAACCACTTCATGAACACCACTGGGCTCGTCGGAGACTCCATCTACCTTACCTATGTCATTGACTTCAACTGCGAGACCTCCAACTTTGGTAACCTGAATGCCGACCACTGTCCCAAGGAGGCCTACCAGCTGATTAATGATGCCAAGGCTGCAGCCTATGCCGGATTTGTCCAGTGATTGTATTTTTACCCTTACTCGCATAACTGCTCACCTCATCCACATAACCCACATTAGCTTACTTAACCCCTACATTACATTGATTAGACATGGCAGAGGCAGAGGAAATGTACGATTGTGCATACCTAGAGCAGAATAGCTGGCCCCAGTGGCTTCAGCGCATCACCCACCTTACTCTCCGCAGCAGATCTATCGCAACCTGGCCAGCTAGGTAGTACTCCTTGATCAAGGCAGACCACTTGGTGTACTTGGGGCAGGCACTGCGTCCAGATGTTAGAGGGTTGGGAGTAGCGGTCCGCCAGACTCATCACTGAGTTCAAGAGAGACTACATCCTGTCGATAGGCGACCTGATGACTCGGTCGGTATGTATGGCCATCGCAGGAGGAGTCACTTACAAGCTGATCAGCCTCAACCGACCCTCCTGGCCGCGCAGGACTAGGAACTTGGCTGCCAGCTTCCTGCTCAACGGATGGCTGTTCTTGCCAGAGCTTTTCAACCCCTTTCTGCCCAAAACTGATTGAGTAAACTGATTGATTCCATTATAAGCTATTCATCATGAATAACATCATCCAGCAGCACACTCTAAAACTTAGCTATTGTCCAACCGACATAAACTGGGGCTGAATGATTATGGCTAATTGGAAATAACCTGTGGACGACCTGCCACCCATCCACATTTTTTTGAATTGCTGCCTGCTTTGCTATTTATAACTGGGGACGGATTTGCTTGCTATTAATTAGAGCAGGCAGGGATGGTAGTTGGCGGGTTGGTTGTTCACCCTCGAGATGGTTGTTTGGTTGAATAGCATTATATTGCAGTGGTAACCATTTTCCATAGAATTCTTAAGTCTTGACTAGCTCTGATTTGCATCCTCAAGCATACCCTGGATGTAGGCACTCTGGCGGTTAACTCTAGCAGCCATGTTTGACCGGAACGGTAAGCTGACTTACGTCAGTCTATTCCCGAATATCCATTTGAGAGATAGGAATATCCATCCGGAAGACATCATTTGGGCACTCATACGCTTATCCGCACCACCAAATCCTACCCTCTGCATCGCCTGGCTAATTCAAGCTGGCATTCTGCTGGCCATAAAATGAATATACTCTACTGGTAAGATAAGTCAGCAATACTCTGATATCCTCGCGTCCGACTAGCCCGAGTATGGCGTGGGCTGTGGCGGGTAGCAGCCGGAGTAAGCTCCCGCAACTGATAACAGTATAACTAATAATGGCCGCATCACTGGTTATCATAAACAATTATACAAGACCAGCATGCTTCCAAACTTCCTCACCCCTCTCCTCCTCCTCTTCCCCCTCTCCCTCTCCCAAATGCCACCCACCCCTCAGCCCGTCCCCCTCGGGTTGGGTGCTGCCAGGCTGCAGCCGTGCATCCGGTACTATCTGGGCAATTGCGTGAGTTGCCCCTATAACTACCACCTCAACCAAAACCAGTGCTACCTCAACATCTCCTCCTGCCTCTCCTACTCCCTCGACCACCTCAACCAGGAAGTCTGCGACAGGTGCCAGTCCAACTCAGTCTTCGACAGCACGAGAGCATGCTCGCCAAATACCCCTCAGCGTATATCGTTTTTTATGTAGTAACTGCAGTATTGCCCTCGACCCCCAGCCTCCAAACCATCGCACAGCAGTACGGCGACACCCGCTTCCAACTAGTGTCAGTGTCCAGTGCCCAGGCGGACCCCTTCTTCAACATCTGCAACAACTACATGCTGAGCGGAGAGTACTCCCACTTCATCAGCAAGGTGGCCCAACCCATATACTCGGTGTCGTTCTTCTCGGTGGGAGAGCAGAGGCAGTACAAGATATTGTACTAGGGGAGCGGAGGACAACTCATGATGTGCATTATAACCATAAGCACTGCCACCAACGCCTACCAACTCAATGCCTTCGTCGTGATCGCCTCCACCAGCCTCATCGACAACTGCGCACTCTACAACGACGTCCTCCAGTGCTCCACCTGCCTCCCCGGCTACCACCTAGAAAACAACACCTGCTACCCCAACATCGCCGGCTGCACCTCCTACACTCGCAACATCTGCCTCCAGTGCGCCGGCTACTCCCTGCTCGTCGAGAACAGGTGTGTGGGGTGTTCGGAGTTGGCAGACACCGCCAAAGTGATCTTTTGGGGAGGGTTGGCCAGCCTGATCCGCAGCAGTGCCAGTCCGATCTTCTCGCAGAGCTACCTGTCCTGATTTATATACTTAGTCTACTGCCAACAGCCATACTATAATAGGCATAGCCCATCCGATCAATTATGACAATAATTCGAAAGCATAGCTGCAGGTTGAAGCACCAACTAACTCATATGGTTATCTGTCATAGTGAGATGGGATGGGTTTAGTCATCTCTGACAGGTGGTGGTCAGCAACCTGACCTGCTGGAGCAGAGGATGAGGGGTGGGTAGAGGATGAGGGTGGGTAGAGGATGAGGGGTGGATATGAGGTGCAGGCTACATTATTTTAATTTAAATCAGATTATTCTTTGTCAATAATAATTCATGAGCAAAGTAACGCTGATCGCCTCAGACCAGGGCAAATTCGAGGTCGAAGAGAACGTCGCCAAAAAGTCACAACTCCTGAAAAACATGATCGAGGACACCGGGGTTGAAGAGGAAATCTACCTGCCCAACGTCAAGTCCGCCCCTCTCAAAAAGATCATCGAATTCTGCGAGCACTACCGCAACAACGACCCGCCCGAGATCTAGAAACCCCTCTCCAAAAACTCGCTGAAGGACCTGGTGGACCCCTGGGACGAACAGTTCATCACCCTGCCCAACCAATAATAACTGCTTTAGTTGCTGCTGGCCTCCAACTACCTCGACATCAAATCGCTAATCGAGCTGTGCTGTGCCAAGGTGGCCACCATGATCAAAGGTACTTGAGAGTTGATTTAGGCAAAACACCCGAGGAGATTCGTCAGCAGTTTGGCATCGTCAACGACTTCACCCCTGAGGAGGAGGCACAGATCAGGGAGGAGAACAAGTGGGCCGAAGAGTGCACCAATTGATCAATGATCATTAATCACCCCTATTATCACAGCACCATCATATCATACTTTGAACCAATCACAACACCATTAAATCTCAATTCCAACATACCCCACTTATCATCATACCATTCTTGTATGTTGCCAACACAATCTATTATGTGCTACCACCAACATCCACTACGTCAGGCATCTGTTAATTATTACTGTTATTACTGAGGGCCATAAATAATAAACACCATTTGCCCACTATTACAGTGAGCCAAGTGAGAGAGAACTCAGTTCTTAGCCATCCGCTTGCCCTTCTGCTGCACCATTACCAGCTCATAATGCATTTACTCCACAGATGACCCCTAACTTGCAGCATTTGAATGCTTCGGCTCTTAGGCCATCTATCTTTGAGCACTCAAAGGCTTGGGTGGCTAAGTTTGTCGGGCCTGCTGTTCTTTGCTATCTTTACTGCCCTTGTAATCTTTAGTGTCTTGGCTGTCCTAGTACTCTATGCCCTGCTTGGTGAGGACCCCTATTTTGTAGTTTTCCTCAAAGGCTTCCTTTTTCTTGAGGAAGTTGAGTCGAGCCCTTTTCTTCCTCTCAAAAGCAGTGATCTGTGCAATATAGCCCAAACTGTGGTCGGAGTGCTAGCCGGCCTACTACTTGATTTTGGGCTGATTCAGCCTCTAGTACTCCAACAGCGCAGATATTTTCCTCTCCCTCTAGTTTTTGAGGTTCAAGTTGGCTTACCTCTCGAATTGGGGCCCACTGTGATGCACCTGTAGGTTTTCTCTGATAAGGAATGACTTTTTGCTGGTGTAGGGGGAAGAAGACGAGAGTTGGTATCTCATCTAACCCCTCTAGAAGTTGTGTTTGGCGGTTTAGGGCTGTGATTTGCCCGTCTTGCTGCTGCTCCGCATACTTATTCCAATCGATAAAATTATAAACCAGACTCTGGGCAGCAATCTTTGCCCACCACCAGCCAGCCACTTCCATCACTGCAGAATGCTAGATGTACCTGCCAACCTGCCACTGCCTGTCCTCCCTTGCTTGCCCTTTAAATTGGTCTATGAGTGAATAGGTCTATATGGGCGTATGTGAATAGTGGAGTTGTTACAAAAGTTGTAGGGATCAAATGCCGACGTTGTTCTCGACCTCCTCGGTCCTGCCCATGATATTGTTGGTCATCTCGTTGAGGCGGTCATGCTCGTCGTGGAGGGTCTGGTTCTGCAGCTCCAGGTACTCGAACTCTTTATTTTGGCCATTGGAGTCGCTCTTGAACAGTTCGGTGAGGTAGTTGACCCTTTCGCTGATTTACTTGTGCAGTTCCTGGAACTCAGTCTTGGTGCTCTCTTCCAGTTTCTTGAGCTGCATCTGCAGTTCGCTCTGCTGCTTGCGCTGGCTCTCGAGTGACTTCTTGAAGTGGTCGATGGTGACCTGGATGAAGGGGTGGGTACCTCGATGTCGTCGACTTGCTATTTGACGGTGGTGGTGAAGCCGAGCTTGGAGTCGGTCTTGCCGGCTAGGGACATCATGAGGTCGTTGAGGTTGCCAGTGGTGCGCATTGCAATAAAATTATAGGATTCAAAGGGATTATTGTGGCAGTTGAAACCAAAATAAACTAACAGTTGGCACTCGAAAGGAAGTGATGAGTGGTTGTAGGGTGGGAGGGAGTGGGGGTAGGAGGTTGCGGCTGTCGTTTTTTAAGTTATTATAAGTTCTATGGCTGACAAAAGTGGAGAGTTAGAATAGCCAGACTACGAAAAGCTGCTCGAAAAGCAAGACTTCTTCCCCAAGATATTCCTCATGCCCTCCGAAATAAGGCTCCACAAGGATCACGGCCTCATGGTCGTCAAACGCAACGAAAACCATCCCGACAAATTTGAAGAGGAGGAGGTCCTCCCCATCACGGTCGACGAAAAGGAGATCCGCAGCTTCGACGAGAACCCCGACAAGGCCAGACACCCGGCCGGCCACGGACTGCTGTCGCTGTTCAAGAGGACCCCCAAACGGCGAATCAAGCTGGCGATCTGCATCTGCGTCTACAGTTAGCCCAAACACATGCTCAAGTCCACCATCAAAGGCATCCAGGAGAGCTACCGCTACTTCCTGGACAACGCAGGCATCCTGCCCCACGAAATCATCCTCACCGTCATTTTCGACGGCATCGAAAAAATTAATAACTCCAAAGACCAGACTGAGAACATGATTTCCTACTTCAACTAAATCGACATCAAAAACGGCTTCAGGCACAAGCAGTACGGCAAGACCCTCGAACAGTACCTCAAGTAGCTCGAAGAGCGCAACTTCAACTTCAGTGTGCTCAACGAGGAGAAGATGGACAACATCAGTGTGTTCACTGAGGACGAACTCAACAGCCTCAAGTCCAAACTCTTCTAGAACCAGTACAATGAGTACACACGCATCAAGGAGCTACTCAAGGAGATCGAGAACCTCAAGAAGCTTAAAGACATCAAGGTCGACAGTCTCCCCAGGGATGTCCACAAAAAGTACGAGGAACTCAGCTTGAATTTCTGCGTCTAGAACAACATGTGGTACGAAAGCCAAGACGAGATCCAAGAGTACCTCAGCTCCAAGAAGAACATCCGAATCAAGCTCATCTACGACGCACTCCACGAGACTGAAATGCTCTGCAAACGCTACATCGAATCCCGACTGGACAAGTCCATCCTCTATCCTGTGAGGATGGAAGAAGACGACCTCAAGAACCCCAGAATCGACCTCAACTAGTCGCAAAGCAAGATCAACGAAAAGGAAGCCAATAAGGCCTACAACTACATGTTCTTCTGCGTCAAACACAAAAACGAGGGCAAGTTGTCCTCCCACATGTTGTTCTTCGAGGGCTTTTGCAAACTGTTCGACCCTTAGTACTGCATCCTCACTGACGTTGGTGTCAAGCCCAAGCAAGATGCCATCTACAAAATGTGGGCACACATGGAAAAAAATCCAAAGTGTGGAGGAGTCTGTGGGTACATGGGTCTGCAACTTGAAAACCCATCCGACGAACTAGGCTACAGAGACGATGGCTACGACCCCTAAGACGTGCATTGCTTGACCAGTTGCATGGACTCTTTCTTCACTGTCCAAAGAGCACAACAATTCGAGTACCATTTCGCTCATATGCTTGACAAACCTTTTTAGGCCTTCTTCGGCTACATTCACGTGCTGCCTGGCGCCTTTTCCGGCTACAGGTGGAAGGCACTCAAAAGTGTGACCTACAAAGAAGAAGAGGAGGAGAAGTATAACGAGGGCTCATAGTCAGAAAGATACACCAACTAGAACTCCATGAGTTCGGAGGAAGAAGAGGAGGAAACCTTGATGAAGAGGTACCTGAAAACTGCCACCTCCTAGAAGCTCAACATCTCTTTGTAAGACTCTAACATGTATCTGGCTGAGGACAGGATCATGTGCCTGGGTATCCATGCACTGGGCTACACCCTAGACTACCTGCCAGATGCCGAATCAGCAGTGGACCCTGTCACCTCTCTGACCCGTCTGCTGGGCCAGCGCAGACGCTGGATAAACGGATCCTGGTTCGCCTTCAACTATGTGCACTAGCATGCCTACGAAAGCACTTCCTGCATGTTCTACTTCCAACTTATCTACTACATGTTCGTGCAGATGATGACCTGGATCCAAACCTCAGTCTTCTACGTGGCCATGAACCTAACTTTGATTTCAGCGGTCCAGTCTTTCGTGGTGCCTGCCGTGGCTGAGTTCTTCCAAACCGACAAAGACTACGAACTCTACAACTACAAAATCTCAGTGTTCAACGTGAGAAATGTCATAAACTCCATCCCTGACGTCATCAACTTCCTCTACATCTGCCTCATCATGGGCAACCTGCTCTATAGTGTGCTCGTCAACAATAACAACAACCGCTTCAAGAAGCTCTACTACATCACTTCCACCCTCCTGGGAATCTATGGCCTCACCGTCGTGACCTTGCTCGTGGTCAATACGGCCAGCATCATCATGCAGATGTATCGAGGCTAGGGCAAAGAGGATTTCATCATCAAACTTATCTATCTGCGGGCGCTCATCATTTTTGTTATCGTGGGACACGCCCTGCCGATAATTTGGACCTTCAGCTTCAAAAAGTACATGGAGATGATCACCTCAGTGCTCTCTTATATCTACTACTCACCCACCTACATCAATTTGCTACAACTCTTCGCTTTCTGCAGAATCGATGATTTGTCTTGGGGCACGAAAGGTCTTGACAATGACGGTGGCGATGGGATTGAGAGGGAATGGTAAAGGAGGAAATTTGTGTTTGTGCTGCAATACATCTCCACCAACGTTGTGACTAGCTACATCCTCATCAAACTTTCTACTTTTGACTACCCGAGAAACGTCATCATTCTGTCCTCAACATGTCTAGTGGCTTTTCTGCTAGGGTTCAGGCTCATTTTCGCAGTGATCTATCTCATCAAGTACTACGGCAAGAGACCCTGGAAAGTGTTTACTTCTAACTATATCAATGAGAACAGGGCGAATGGCAACCGCATCCTCAATGCTCTCAAAATGATTGAGCTAAAGATCAAATAAATCGAGAAGGAGAAAACAAAAAAAAAGAAAGAAGAGGAGTACAAAAAGTTAGCCAATGCCACTTCTCAGCTCCTCTCTAAAACATTGAGCAATTTCGGCAATAAACTTAGGAGCAAAGTGGCTCACCACATGGTTAGTAACAACATCATCCCAAAAAAAGAACTGATTGATCCCAAGAAAAAGCTCAAAAACCGACGCAAAGTAAACCTCAAGAAAAACCTGAACCCAGTTGAAGAACTCTCGAATGAGGAAAGTGAGGAGTCCAAAAATATCGCAAAAGTTACCAACATGAAAGCTGAGCGTGAAAGATCGAAGGAAAAGGATTAAAAAGATGACGGTTACGACATTGTGATTCCTGAGACAACCAAGAAGAATGATTTAAAAGCTAGAATCGAAGCGATCAAAGAAAAGAGAAATAAGTCAGCTCGCAAATTATGATACCTCGGCTGATATAAATAATGCCTATGATTATGATTCAGTGCTGTACTAATTTATTCATAGATAACCATGACTTAAAAAATCAATGCTTACAGCTAGTCCACCAAGTTCTCATAAGCCGACCATTTCGATACTTTAAGCTACAACTCTTCGCATTCAGACAGCAGTGAATCCAAGGATTTAATGACCAATCCCAATTAATATGCCTCATTTAGCGTTATTGACGCCTCTTTGCCTCAAAAGGAAAATTAGTTAGATGTGTTGATTTTGGTCAGAGGGAAATAGTTTTTGGTAAGTTGTAGATCTGTGTAGACTTTTAGGGAATCGATGGAAAAAGTTTTCGATACATGCCAATGGTCGAAAACAATGAAAAACTCGGTAAATCTGTTCGTGGTGCAAAAGATGGCCCATCTGAGACCTGATTTCCGAGTTTTGCTGGAAGAGCTCTGCAATCGTTTTACAAATGAGCAATGCGACAACTTTATAAATTATTGATAATCTAGTATATCTTTATGAGCAATTTCACAATTCAAACATCAACTGACCCATTTAACTCTGGGCGTTTTCCATCTTCGCAAACATAGAGCCCACCAGTTCTTACAATGAATCAAGGCCTTCTCTACTCATCAGACGGGTTTCAAGCAGATGCAGTAGCTACTTCAGACTCTACTGCAGAGGGTCGCTGCTGCTAAAAAGAGCCATCTGAGGCATATGAATCACTTAGAAAAAGTTGTTTAAGGCTAATAATTCTCGTTAGGTTAGATTCTGTTTAATTCTCTTGCCATCAATTTGGAAGATGTGTTCTTATATCCTCTCATTTGGGTAGTTCAACTCCACGAATTCCTAAAAAGTCGAAATCGAATCAATGAGCTTTAGCGAAAGTGCTTCATTGGGGTGATAAAGCTTGTTTTTCATGGCCGAAATTTGTTCTTTCTGAATGCCTCGTCGTTAATGAAGAGAACTAATCATATTTTTCTACACAGCCTCAATCCATTTGAGTGTAATTTGCTTCTCTCTTTCACTTTGCTAAACGAACTGGTTCCAGATTCGACTGGACTCGTGCTTTGACCCCAGTTCCACGTATTTAATGCCGAGCCAATCCAACAGTCTTTTGATATTTCTGTAACTTTTTTGTGTAGTTCCCACGTCTCCAATCAAAGTATAAGGGTCTAAAACATTTTCTATGTACTTGCATGCAGTGCCGTTCCTGCAGATGCAGCAAAGTATGTCAGAGAGGTTGCCTTGTCTTCCAAAAATGTGTATACGGAGAGCCTCCTTAGTGTTGAATTGCTTACTTTTGAGATTCCCTTGCTTCCAAAAGCGACGAATACAAAAGCTGGCAGTTTTCTGGTGATTAGGATAGCCCATTGAATGAGACACAAACGGCTGAGGTGTTGTTATAGTTGAGTATCTGCAGCTGGCTGAGGTAGTTTTGTATTCTAAATGAAGAGATGCTCACTTCTAAAGCGGAATGGGGAAATAGAGTTTAAAGTGGTGGAGGGCCTTGCTCTTTGCAAACATCTCAAGTAAAATCTTATACAATCAATAATTATAAAAAGTAACTATTGTATAATCCAAACCATACCAGAAAGGACTGTAAAAGGCAAAAAAAGCATTCATTTTGAGCGGAATATTTGGTGAGGCCTAATATCTATGCAATAAATTAAAAGAATACATTTTTTTCGCTAATCAGGTTAATAAAATCAGAATCAGTAGAACGTTCAAGATCAATGATCCTAATAGTATTTTCTTGCCCTGACCCATCTTCAAACTGTTTATCTTTAGGTCATTCAGCAATATCTCCTCCTTTTGCCTCAACTCGTTTATCTATCTTTAGTACTCTTCGTTGCTCGAATTCGCCAGATTACCACCATTTTCACCTTTTTATTGCTTAGTCTATTTCAACTTGCTTCTCTCAAGATAGCTGAGATACTTTTTGGCCTAAAGCTCAATACGGCAGTTTGCACTCTTTGTCTCCTCGATAGCTTTGCCTTCGATCATCCCTTTCATCATTGTGTTTGTCACGAAGTTCACAAACATGGAAACAGTCAGTCTACAGCAATCTTAATAAATGGAGAGCTACTTTCATTCATCGTCTATAGGACTTTTATGAGTTTTAGGTTGAAAGAGTCAGAGTATGGCACTCCACTGTTTTGAATTGTTGACTAAAGTATGTATTTATCCTTAGACACAATATACAAAGTTTGAGTCTCTTCTGATTTGGCCTGTTTAGGCATAAAGGGAACTCCAGTGTTAGCAACAGGCACTAAACAGTTTATTTTTCTAGTAAAACTCAATGGAGTCGTATTCTTGATATTTGCTAACTAGAGGTGTGATTACCTGAGTTGAGATAAGCAGTTATCGGTCCAGGAGACCATTGTCCGAATTCGTATTCCTTGTGCTAAAGCAGTTACTTAATGTAAATGCCGAAGTTTTTGTAAGTTTTCCTATTCAAAACGACTTCTCCTCCGACTTAGAAAGTCTTCAAATACTTGATTGCTGTAAACCCTGGATAGGCAAACTATGTCTTCAATATTTCTTTGTAAGGATGATTACCCAACATTGGTTGGATAGATTGCTACCTTTCTAAAACTTGACTCTAGGAAATGTCATCTTACTCAGCAACTTCCTGAATCTCCTCTTCCTTTTCGTCTTTGATCTAAGAAGGCTAAAACATGAAATCCTCGTTATCTATC
>Ga0316217_10004166_pt1 | contig 15869 bp, 10 predicted proteins | sample 1anoAmetaG_FD_203633 | JGI IMG/M metagenome (GOLD analysis project Ga0316217, IMG submission 203633) | Freshwater microbial communities from Trout Bog Lake, Wisconsin, USA - 1anoA | ecosystem: Environmental > Aquatic > Freshwater > Lake > Hypolimnion/Profundal zone | place: USA: Wisconsin... | reverse complement strand
TTTGATGCCAAAATGTACAAATGATGTGATTAACCAAACAAAGATTCTCAATTATCTATCCTTAATTATCTAAAAGCTAAATATAATCAAAATTTTATGGCTTCGCAATACTAAAGATATGGAGACTATATTCTCAACCGAAAGTAGCCTCTGGGGGCAGGCAAATTCGGAACCGTGTGGAACGGCTATCGTATAATACATACCAATTAACCTACCTAAGACTATCTTGAACCTATCGCAATAAAAGAGTCGCTTTATGATCAACAAAATATACAGGAAATTAGTACTCTCCAAATATTAACGCATCCCAACATCATTCGATACATTGACTACAAAATTAGCAAAGATAGTCTCTTTTTAGTCATGGAGCTGTGCGAAGGAGGCACTCTTTAAGATCTTCTTATGACATTCAATGAGGAATAAAGTCTCACAGACCAAATTGTGCATTACTACTCACAAATTGTCAAAGGAATGAAGTTTATGTATGAAAAGAACATACTCCACAGAGATATAAAGCCTTCAAACATACTTATCAAGGACAATAAGATCAAAATTGCAGATTTTGGGACCTCAAAATTGAAGAAATAAAATGAAATGATCCGCACTTTGGTAGGCACGCCTCTGTTTGCGAGCCCTTAGATTCTTGAGATGTTTGTGGGAGATGACCAATCATATACTTAAAAATCAGATATATGGTCTCTAGGCCTGATTCTATATTTGATGTTCCACTACCAAAAAAAGCATGACACATCTTTGCAAAGGCTAAAGGAGAGCCTGCCTTGGAAAGGCAAGAGTCCGATATAGGTGCTGCATAACATTAAGACGAAGCCATTGGTATTTTACAACACCTAAATTCCTGAAGAGATAAAGCAGATAATTTAGAAAATGCTGACAATTGACGTTGAAAAGAGGATGAGTTTCAAGTAATTTTTTTAGATTAAAATGTTCCAGAGCGAAAGCAAGAAGAAAAATTTCTCAAGCCAACTGTAATCTTTAATGAACCAAAGCGCAGTTATAATGGAACTCTCTCAGAGCTAAGACTATGATTAGTACTAACTGACTCTCTTCATTAATTAGTATACGAAACAGCCTCAGTTTCTTAAGCGATAGACCATCGACTTTTAGATCTTGAAACTTCTGTAAATAAAAGATAGCTAGGACTATGAGGAGCGTGAGATTATGGATGCCATCAAATTTTACTAGATTATAAAGGAAGAAGCTTAAAATTCAGATTTCAGAGACAACTACAATGATATGATATTCGAATTCGACTGCCAAATCTACCAGCTGTTTATGCTCAAGAGGTTTTTCATTAAAAAACTGACCCAATCAAATAAAGGAATAAGGAAGTCGTCTTACCTATAGCTTAAGAATATCATTCCTTTGGTCTTTGACATTGAAAACTAGCCTTAGAACTAGACTTAGCTGCAAACCTTCAGAAAAACCAAGAATATCACTGAAAAATACTTTGCTTTTAGTAAAAGGTTTGGGAATCTGAATGTTTTTCTGAAAAATATTTTCGAAGAGCTAATCAACACAAGCAACATTATGGAAAAGTAAAAGCTAATTTTCAAAGTTATTACACCAAATTAGTTTTTGGTCCAAGAAATAAAGCTCATTTTGAAACGAAAAAAAAGTGCCTTCTTGGAAAACAAGGAAAAGGTAAACGCAGTAATGTCTAAGAATGAGATTTATTTGACCTACGATTTGATAAATTGCTTGGCGTACGAGTTTTGTTGGAAGATTAAAAATCAATAAAAGCGCAAAATGGCTTTGAAAGGTGGAGAATTCTATGAAATCTACAAATAGCAAAGATCCAAAATAAACAGCTGGCAGATTATTAACCGTATTTTCAAAGCTTTTGAGGTTCTAAAGCTCTGATTCAATACTTTTACAAATATAAGTCTCAGATCCTTTCTATTAAGGTAGCCCATTGCTTTAATGAATAAATTAAGATGGTTTTGTCTAACTATCAAGTTTTTTACATAAAAGAAGCGATTATCACACGAATTTTTTAACATTAAATAAATCATCATAGTATGGCATATTATCAAAGAATGGTAAAATTTTTATTTATCAATCAAACTTTTGAGGTCAACTCAGGCCAAAGGTGTTCTTCATTTAAACTATTTTAAAAGAAGTCCAAAAACCATATTTTTCTAAAGTATTCTAAAAAATGTTCAGAACTTTTTATGGTGAAAGCTTCCCAATCATGTAAAAATATTCATAACTAAGGCCGAATAGAGATTCTTATTTATCATCTGAAAATTGTACTAAAACAACATCTTATTAATAATCATAACTAAGTTGTTAATTATAATGCAAGAATATTTAACAACAACAGTAATAAATTTTAGACATATTAAAGTTGATAGATTCAGAGGGCGGCAAATGATCAAACGCATCTACAAATTTAAGGATTGTAGCTTTTGGATGAAGGGCAGTCATATGGAAGCGGGCATGGGCTTTTTTTGCAGATGCAAGTGCCTGGCACTAGGTAGTAACCAAGCGCACATTCAATACCGCAAGTGCACTTACAGACGCTCTCATTCCAGACATAGGGCAGTTTGCAGGCAAGGGGGTATTTGCATTTGCAGGAGCATGTAGGAGAGTACCAATACTGTATCTCAGTATTGCACTTAACTTGCGTTTTGCAAACGCATTGGCAAGTGGGGTAGTTTGCCCATTGTTGAAGTGGGTTTTTGCAATCACAAGCTGCGTTGCATTGGCAGCCGCAAATAGTAGAGTTGAAGAAAGCTCCACTCACTAGGCTGCAATTAAAGTTTGGGTCTATACAAGGCTTGACTATAATGTCAGTCAACTCAGCTTGTAATTGCTTGATTACCATAAACTTACGTTTGCAGCGATCAGCTGGGACAGGGTGATGGTGAAAAGCAACGCGAGAATAAATACCTTCATTTAAGATTATATTATGAATTACTGGACATTAGAGAATATTTACATTTGAGGGCCCACAAGTTGACCTTTATATTGAATTTCCCTCAATAGTTTCATTTTTGATTCCAAATGGAATTCCCTAATTTTGTTGGGCTTGTGTTTGTTTGCCCAAACTCTGGGCAGATATGTTAAATAAGAACCTCAAATTCCTTATCATTATAAGACGAAGGCGAAAACAGCAGTCGATTATTTTATACAAACATCAGCTAAGAAATAACGTATAACTGTTATTTTTCCTTCGTTTTGTTTCGTTTATCAAAAGATGTTTCCTGGAAAAGAAATCGTAAAAAACAAATAAAATTTCTTATTGCCCTGTAAAACGTAAAGTAAGAGCAATACCAAAGACTTTTAGCTTAGCCTTTTTGATAATTTGCTTTTAATCAATAATAAATAAAACATGATTATGATGAGTTAGTAGGTTTCAAATCATAGATTAAACTAAATATAGGTTATAAAACAACAACTCAATTATAAGGCTAAACCTCCTTCCTTGCGCACATTAAGAAAGGTAGCAATATGAAAAACACTACTAACTTGGCTGTATTCCTAATGATCCATTACATTAAGTTATAAGCATAGTAAAGACCTTCTCTGACATCTGGCTTGAAGAGCATAAACAAAAACATACAGACCATTGTTAAAGGAAGTAGGAATAAGAGTAAAAGGGGTATCAAAGGCCTGGGAAGGTTAGCTTTGCTGAACACAATACCAAAAAGCATGTGCATGTTGAATAGTTCGACTATAGGGAGAATGATTGAAGCAAGCACGTAAAGAGTTGTTAATAGGGAGAGTAGTAGGAGTATCAAAAGAACCAAAAAGGCTATGGATAGTAAGCTAAGAAAGGGATATGCAAAGAAAATGGTTAAGCAGATGTGAAAGTATTTGGCATTTAGACCTTTTTCAACATCTGACTAAAGTTTGCGCAGAATCCGAGGACAATTGATATACTTCGTGTATAAATCTTAAGTTTAAACACTTTCTCTGTAAGACTCAAAAAAGTCCGAAGTAACTTTGCAATCATGTCCTCCCATGCTATTATTTTTGAAGTTTTCTGCACACTTATAACAAAACTGGAATCCGCAGGCACAAACTATATGACTGCATCCTTTCAACTTTTATACAAGAACTCTGCAATTCGGGCATTTTTTATAATGATACCTTTTGTTTAGCTTGTTGACCACCTAAGTATCACAGTGTCCTTGGTGCAAAACCTAGTAACATTTGAAACAGTGGCTCTATTTACAAAGGTTACATTACAGTTTCTAAGAGACTGTTTGTAAAGTACCATCACATTACTACGTTTTACAAATCTTGATGAGAGGATTCCTGAGAATTTATATGTTTCTTCGTATTTTCAAAATCTTCTTTTGTTCTTGAACTTTGAGGTGCTCAAAATATGGTGAAGACTCGGTAAGTTAAGTCTAGCAGTAAGAGTCAGGACATTTTAAGATCTTGTATTCATAGAGATGATTTGTTAAAAGCTGCACGATGCAAGTTTTACAAAAGCTATGTGTCTCGCAGCAAAATTTATGGAAGTTGCTTAGTTGCTTGAGCTAGCAGCATATTGCGCAGTACGTGAATGTAGGCTACTAAATGTTGCTCTCCCCTTCCTGTGCTGATTCATTCAAAGTGATTCGATTCTCACCTAGTGATTATTGATGACTTTGTTTGTTTTAGCTATTTTCTTCAATGATTGGGAATGAAAGCTATATCTAAGCTTGCATTGGTTTTAATATGTACTATATCTTACAGCAAAATTAGAAATGATACTTATTTGCACAATGCTGGCAAAAATGAAAGGAACAAAGTGATTTAAATTACTAGAAGTGTGCTTCAATAATAAGCTTATGTTTCCTAATACAAGATTATATTAATAAGCAATCTATTGTGTCTTTGGAGTGAATAGATGTACCAAAAAATAATATAAATCATTTATCTTTTGATCTCATTATAAAGCAAGCCGAAAAAGATAAACTTCTTAATACTATTTTACCCTTTTGAGTGTGAGATTTTGACAGTTTTAATGATATTTAATAAGTTTTTATCTTAATTTTTATTTTATCCTCTTATTTGGGCCAGACAAGATACCAATTTTAGTCTTTTTAGTGCCTTTGCACATAAAAAAAATCTAATAATTATGCAGCTGACTTGTATAAAATTTGAGTATCTTAAAGCGTATAGTTTGTTGGCTCTTGTATTCTGTTTATCTTTATATTATATCCAAAGATTAACCTGCAATTTAGCTAATCTTATACTTTTTCTTGGTCAATTGTGCATAAAAGCGAACATTTTTCCTTGCTTTTTTTAGCAGAAAACTCCTACACCTAGCCTTCAGGTTCCAGCTTAACACTAAAGGGTATAGAATATTCTAGACCCACTTCACACAATTAAGGTTGATATAAGGTAAAAATTTGCTCGCTTTGTATATTTCTGTCTTTAGTTACTTTTCATCTAAGATCCGAGCTAGCTTAAGTATGAATTCAAAGTTGAATAAAGCAATATAGGAGTTCTTCCATACAAAGCGATCAAAGTTCAAGCTTTTGAGGATGTTGTTGATAAAGGTAAGCTATGGAACATCGAATTTATAAGAAAACAAATATCTCAAGCAAGAGATATAATGATTTAAATTGGTTTTGGTCGGGTTTTTATCAACGAATTCGACAATATTCAAGAGAAGGTTTTTGAAAAGAACGAAATTAGTCTTTTAGAAGGCATAGTTGAAAATAAACATGTAGGTGAAGCTGTTAGCCTTTTCTTTGAGATAGCCAGTTTAATCGTTCTACCGGATTATCTTTTTGTATAGCTGCTGTTCCATATCTCTGTGTCTTTCTTATTTGCAGAATTTGAGAGTTTTTAGCAGGCTATCTAGTATTTCTATGTGTTTTATGCCAAGATACTTATTTTGCTCTATAGTTATTTACATTATTCGTTGAGAATATACTATCTTTCTTTGCTTTTCATTAAAATAGAATATTAGGTATAGATAACTTTATTATAATTGTTTTAGCTCCTTCAAAATAGACGATTCATCATCTTCCATGTTTCTTTTATCTTTAATACAAGATTTTTTCATAGATTTATATAGTACCCTTCTGTATAGATGATGCATACGAAGGATGAGCTCGTAGATTGAATTTTTATTTGTTTTTTATGATTGAGCATCTTCTGAGTAGATCCATTGGCACTCTTCCTACCTTTTCAATAACCTTATAAAAATTTTAACAAACAAGTTAAGGCTTTTGAGTGAATTCATTTATATAAGATTAAAATTTTGCTTAAAGAATTAATATGAGCTCTCGTTGTAGTAAATTTCTCTTTATTTTTTGAAGAAATATCTTATAATCGATGGATCTGCTATTTTTTCTATCTCCCTATCTATGTATAGTAATATCTTTTTGGATATTTCGTAAGAACCTTCCTCATGGAAAAGCTTAAATAGAAAAAAGTGCCAAATGTTCAAACCTCGAAATTACCCGAACTATGACTTGTTCGAAAACAGCACTTTTTTGGCCTAAATGAAACATTTTTTATTGAGTAGGATTTTCAATTTTGCCAATTAGCACATTTTCTTTTTATTTTGATTTGCTTAATCTTTGGCCTAAGACATTTTATTTAAAGATTCAATTTCCTATGCCTCCCCAAAAACCAATATTTAAATCATGGTTGCATAAAACCTTACATTCTATTCAGGCGAATCTCTAAATTTTTCTTTTAACTCCTTCAAATAGTCCACAGCTTTGATGTTCTAAGCACTGTATCTGCTAGTTGTGTCAAAATCTATAGTCTCCCAAAATGAGTACTAGAGCATTCTGCACTAAATCAATTCCTGAAGGAAGTCCAAAGTCTAAATCTTTTTAGCAAACTATATCAAGTTAAACCTTTCTTCGTGTGTGTAGGGTTTGATTAAAGCCTTTCTTTTTAAAACGTCTTTGATTCTTCTCATAGGAATATGGCCAGTTTGTTTCATATCTTCTTCAAGCATTTGATTGAGGTATTCAAGGTATTTCTCAAAAGTGCAAAAGGCTTCATTTTTATTTTTTCTGTTGTTTCTGAACTACAGATAGGTCTATACAACTGAGAGGTTGGTCTTGATGGTGATTTTGTTCAAAAATTAGCTCATTTTATGAAAATAGGAAGGTCTGTTTTTGTGTGATTTGATGCTGACAATCTCCTCTTGAAAATTATCCAGCTAATCGAAACTTATGGTCCTCTAGAGAAAAGTTTTCAAAATATTTAGACTCCAATCTTCGGAATCTGGTTCAACTTTTTTTTTATTCTCATTATCATCTGGAATCTTAAAATAGTATTCCTTGTTAGATTTATACATATGGCTTAAATGCCTGAATTTGGCACTCTAACTGAACTCTCTTTCCCAATTACTATAATAGTAGTCCCTTAGCTGTTCGTTGGGGGTCAGCTTTCCCAAGAAAAAGAGAATATCTTCGTTAAATCGTTTATCTATTTATTTGATTGCAGTGATTTTGTCAAGGCGGTTCTAATACAGGAGGAATTTTATCCTTACCGCATTGTATTAGTCATATTAGGAATGTTAGTCGTTTACGAAATTTTACAAAGGAGTACAGGTAGACCGAGATTCAGCATCTCTAAAGATTTTCTTGAAACAGTGTGCATCGTTAAAGTAAAGGTCCACATATCCTTTTGATTGTGTTACGTAAAGCTTTTGCATTTCTAAGGAACAGTAGTCAAGAGTGCCAAAGAAGTAAGTGGGAAATTTGTAGCCAGGGCCTCGGTTCAACACTTTGGTACCACCAAAGTCAATGAAAATAGGTCTTTTGTATGCAGGACTATAGGCAATATTTTAAACTTTGATATCACAATGAACAATGTAAATCTAATGTAGAATTCTCAGTCGTTAGGCAAGTTACTTTCTGGATTGATATCGTTGATTCTAGTCTTCGATAAGTCTACATTGTTCCATCCAAAACTAAATGCAATTTCCATGAAAGATCAGATCGAACTCTTGATATCTTATAAGCTTAGGTCCAACCTTCAAAATAGAGGCTATTTTGGCAAAAAAGTATTCTTTTATGGCTCGCAGCACGAATTTGCTTACTGTAATTTGGGTGCTTTACTTTTTATTAATTTACATACATTTCACGGCCAGAGATTGGCCTTATAATTTATAAAGATAAACGTTTCCAGAGTTGCCATACAAACATTAATGAGAATGCATTTAATTTGGCGTATCGGTTCTGTAAATATTAAGAATAGTGGCAAATGGACCCATGTAGCATTTTACTGTTATGGCTTAGAGATTTTGTGTGCTGCGAATGAGATTGAGTTCAAAGTGATCCGATTTTTCAGTAGGTTAGTATTCTATTCCCCCTTTTTCAAGTGCTTTGATAATTTTATCTTTTTTGATTTTTTCCTTCACCGGAAGGAGTTCTTTGTAGCTTTTCACAAATTCCTCATCGAATAGAACGGGAGGATCTATAGGTTCGACAGTTTGCAAATTACTTGGATTGTTGGGTTGAGAATCAGAACTTTCGAGGTTGGCTAGTACATCTTCCTCAGCTTCTTCATTCTTCATAAATGAACAACTAACTTAAAAGTGATATTGAATATAATTATTAAGGACTGAATTAATCCCAGCCTTTTTGATACCTTCGAAAATGCCAACCTTTCTCAGAAGAATCATTTAATTTATTATTGATTATTACATTATTGTTTGATATATCCTTTGACCTTGCTTTTGAATTGACTTTACCTTTTCCCCAAGATTGGCTTCTTTTGAATTTCTTGAATATCTATGCCTTAAGCACAGTTGATATATCTTTTTAGGTCAAATCGGCGAGCTTCTTTTGCTTGATTCTCAATCCAAATTTTTTTTGATAATCAAGCAGGTAAAGCCTAGCACTTTGATATTGAGCTAGAAATCTGTTAATTTTTAGTAGGTTTTTGCTCATCTATTTTATATCCTATTCATATAGAGATTCAAGCTTGAATACGTCCAATTTTTACAAAAATACTACCAAGAAAGCATAAGAAGAAAGTAGGCATTAGGAGAAAGCGATGTTATCTTATTAAAACTCATGCTTTTCACGAAGCGCCTTCACAAATATATCAATTGAAAGATAATTTGAACTACAATTACAGTATTACAGTTATTAACTTTAAATAACTTTTTTCAATCATCAATATTTACGAAGATTGTTCAAGCCTTACCCTATCTGTCTTAGCTCCTACACGCAAACTACCTTAAAAGCATTACCCCTTTTGCGGCCCTACAAAATGATAGATTTCCAAATTTTATTTAGCTGCAGCCTGTCAAGATCGCCTACAATTATACACACTTCTTTGGCTCGCGATAAGGCAACGTTCAGTCTTCTTCCGTCTCCTACGAAGCCGATTGTGCGCTTTGGATTCAATTTTTTGTCGTTCCCGATTCTTTGAGCTCGTACTGCACTGAAAATGATTACATCTTTTTCACGACCTTGGAAAGAATCGATAGTTTTTATTTAGCATTTATTCCCCAATTTTTGTGTATTTAGCCATTTTACTTGAGCACTGTACGGAGAAAGAACTCCAATATCTTTGTACTTCTTATGAAGCCAATTAACAAGCACCTTCACACATTCCCCTTCAATCGGATTGTAATAAGACTGCTCTCCAAAGATCTCTGAACTTGTTTAGATATGCAAAAGCATAAAAGCTCTTGGAACTCCTTTGGGTTAGGTATGCATCGAAGATCCATCTTCAAGCAGACCATCATAGAAAGCTGAACCTATAACTCTACTGATTTAGGGGTGCATTCTGTACTGTATTTTTAGCATGCTGACTGGGTAATTTGATTTCATCAGCCTTTAGAACAAACTTTGGTCATAGTGATGCTGTAGGCAAACTGGACTGAACACTGTGGCTGGCAGCTGTTTTGGATCGCCAATCAAAATGAGTCTTTTTGCTCCATAAACTAGAGGAATGAGACTTGAAACTTCAATTGCTTGGCCTGATTAATCTATAACAACTGTGTCGAATTCCAAATCCGAGTTCTACAAAATCCCGCTTCCTGCAGACGACAACGTAGTGAAGACAACTCTGCTATCTCTAAGTATCTTTTTCTTGACAGCTTGCAAATCAGTCTTCTCTACTTTCTGTTGCTGGATTGCCATGTAGTCAAGACTGTGCTCTTGGACCTCTTAATGATAGTTTTCACCTAGGCGTACGAATTTGGGCAGGAAGGGTTTGCCTTATCCGTTTAAAAGTTTTTATTTCAGGAGTTTGCGGATTACTTCGTCTACTGAGGCGTTAGATGGACCACAGACTAGTACTCTGGTTGGAGCACTTGCTTATTATTTGTGGCCGACTACAGTTATCTTTCTTTTTGCCACCTCATAGTATTTGGTTAGATGCAGATCTTGAAACTAATCATCTAATAACGGTTAATCCCTCCAGTCTTAGAATCCTTATTTTAACCATGGATTAAGCTCAAGTATATTAGTTTTTAGGTGCTCTTCTGAAGTTTTCCATCGCAGCAGCAAAGGAAGCTATTAATCTTCTTCCTTATTGGTCGAAGATTGCAGAAGCACGCTGAGAGTGCCTAAAACAGTCTTAGTTTTGCCTGTACCAGGAGGTCCTTGTACAAGCGTAACACCCTCTTGCTTCAGACTTGAAACAATCGCATCATACTGAGTTTGATTATACATCTTTTTCAAAGTTTGGTCCAAGGTATGCGGAATAACAAACATCTTGTTAGAGTTGAGATTGGCTTAGGCAGGTTTGAGTAAGACCTATCTAATGCATGGGTCTATCTTGCCGAAGTTGCTCAGGGCTTTGTATTATCTTTCTATTGAGGAGAGTGAACAAATTATTTGCAGGTACCATTGCTTGGTGGTTGTGAGGGTTGTCCAAGCTGCACTTCCCTCGCTGTTGGCACCTTCTCCCAGAATGACCCGAACGAACACAGATCCATCATACTTATAAGTGATACCCACCAAATGTGGGTGATCCTTGTCTTAGCCCATTGCCTACATAAGAGATTGAATACCTTTTCAGGAGACAAAATGATGAGGTTATTAGGGGGATAGGTCGCTCCAGTTTACCGCAATCTTTTGAACTACATGATCTTGAATGAGCCTAGCTCAAAGTAGCTAGTCAAATCAAATTTTTAGACCTGCTAACTTTCAGTTGCCCGAGCACTCGTGATGTAACCTTTTAATTATTAGATGAAGAGCGGTTTCCAAAAGCTTGCATAATTTTCAGTCAACGAGAAACTCAATGGCACATTTTGGAACTGCTGTGATTTACTTCTAGGGAGCTAGTCGAGTTCCGGGTTAGCTTTTAGGGGTTGGTGAAGAGAATCGAGGTCTCTGAAGAAGTTGAACTTGCATATGGTTCGATATAGTTATAAGATTTCTTGGGATTTGTCCTCAGTGTTAAGCATTGATGTACAAGAAAAATCTATGTTATAAAATTGATTAAATGTGGCTTTATTCACAACTCTAACACTGTAAAGCAAATTCGTAGCTTATCTGTTGGGCAAGATATATTTGTTCATAATTTCAAATGGGTTTTAGAATCACTCGCGGAACATGGGCTATAAACTCGCACGTTTTTGTTCGACCAGCATATGGCTCAAATCCCGCATAAAGGTTAGTTAGATTCATCCATTTTTGCGCTATCTTTTACTGAACTGCCTTTTATGAATTCTGTGCTGCCTCTTCTTTTCTTTTTGGACAGATGCACTATTCAATCTTGCTGTATCTTGTTAGTGAGAACAGGAAGGTTTAGGCAATTTTATTGTATCTTTAAGCATTTGTGTAGCGTTTTCCCCTTCAACTCTCATGAACCTTTTTAAACTTTATTGAGCTCTTTATTGAGGTGGCTTCTATGTTCTTACTGGAATACTGAGTAAATCGTAATACTTCATGACAACTTGAGGCTCACTTCACTTCTGCGGTCTTGCTCTTGATTGATTGTGCCGTGATTCAATAATCTTTGATAGTACTCGTTATCTTTGTTTTTTTATGAGTCTTGAGGTCTCTGATGCTCATTCGAGAATTGGTTGTTTATTTTGTTTCTTCCCTCCATATTTTCCAAAATATTACGTCAGGCTAGCCTATTATTTAGTATTCTTGAAGTGATTATAATCGCCGAAAGATTTAAATACGTTATGTACTATCATTTTAGTTCAGAACTAATCATCGAGGTCTAATACTGGGAAATCGCCAATCTACAAAGTATTTGGTCTCACAAAAATGCCATATTTATCGTTGGCTTCAAAATATTGAACCCCTTTGACTTTTCCATTGCTGTTTCCGTAAGGTTAATCCAGTTTCACTCCCACATAGTACCCATTCCCTAAATCGACTATCTTCCCAACAAAGCATATCACTCCTCTCGCCCCTGATTCCAGCTTGCATCTTGAGCCAATCGTAATTGAGGAGGCTAGTTAGTGAAGATAGTCAGGATCTAATTGGCTGCTGTTTAAAGGGACCGCTTTATTCTGCTCAATGATTTGAGGATTGTTTTTAATGAAATCTTTTTTCCATTTGCGGAAAGTTTACGGCAGCTTCTAGTAATCTTCCTAACTCATCACATATTTCTAGACACCTTCAAAGCTTTAGATCTATTTGTGGATAGATCCAAGATTGAAATCATTCACATAAAGCACCATGCCAGTCTGAGCCCCATAGAACCCCAAAGGCTTCATATCCTAGTCCAAATTGGCCACAAGATTACCCTTAGTATCTTTGAGCTGCAGCTGCAAATACGGCACCAATGAACCATAGCGAGCTTAGATGTTTTCTTTGACTGATAGGATGGTTTGGTTGAGATCGTACCTTGCTTCGATGACTTTGAGAGAACTGATGTTGTGCTAGATTGCGAGTTTGATTGTTGTGTTGTGCGATAGAGCCTACATTTAAAACGATTTAAATTATAACTTAACACTGCTTGATTTGTATTGGCCTATTATTGAATTTATTGGGAAAAGTTCTTTAACAAAATAGCAATTAAAAATTTAAAAACAAATTCTGTTCAAAAGAATTCTAATGATGGATTTCTTAGAAATAAGCCGTAACTAATCCATGAGGTAATCAAGAAAGCGTATCAAAGTTCTGAGCTCAGAACAAAAACCACAAAACTCTGCAATAAAACTGGTTTGGTTAAGTATGAGCGTTGGTTTAAAATGATAGGAAATGATCATTTCATTTAATGGGGTAAGCTATTCTGAGATACCATTGATGAATAACCTGTGAAGAGCCGATCCTCTTGGCCTAAATTGAGAAAACCATCCTGACTTTGCTGATTATGTACTACTAATTGCCAGTAAATTTTCCATTCTTGTAGGTGCTCTTGATGCCGATGTTGTCATAATTGTGAGCTTCTACTGTGCATTCTTTGATAAAGCCTTACTCGCACATGCAGTTGGGGTCGGTTTTTATCAGTCCGTAATAATAGAAAAATTGATTGGACGATTGGAAGCAGTCAGTATCTTTGGTGCATACATATTATCTTTAGTCAAGGCCCTCGACTTTTTTGAATGCAGGGAGGTACTTATTGAGCTAGCCGGAAGTGATTCTGTTTTGGGTTGCCTAGAAGCAAGTTTTTTGGACTGAGTATTCAAAGCATAGAAAGAGTAGGAGGCAAAGAGAAAGGAATTTACTCATTTGATCCAAGATTAAAAAATATAATTATAAGTGATCTGCTTGATCGAAGCTGGTTTAAAGTACAATCGATTCCTAGCATAGTGAATGCAAGCATTGGTTAATCAACAACTTTAGACCCATAAAATGATATTTAAGTCACTCTTCTCTGGATTGATTCAATAAGGACTAAAGTTGGATGACAAACGATAAAGATTTGGGGTTTTAGAATATGGAGAAGTTATTGTTGTAACAATAAGCAAAGTTTTCTATCTTTTTGATGTCATTATAATTATTGTATGCGATCGCTGCTGAGACCTCTCGAAGAAGAATTAGATTCGATCAAATAAACAAAATTTTGCATCGACCAATCGCGTAAATTCATCGAAAAGTAAAAGAAGGAGTAGCTTCTGAATAAGTTCACATTCAGATACTCACTCACCAAAATCAATAAAGAAAAGTATCCTATCTTAAATGAAGAATGTACGGTAGACTGATTCCAACAACAGCGCATCTGTATCCTCATCTCTGTAATGATGCTTTTAAGAAGCTTACGAAAGTGGTAGATATACCGCTCACCAATATTCTTCACCAAGAATCAGATAAAACAGGCGAAGCTACATCCTTTATAAGCAGCAACCGTTGCCTTAGCATAAGGAATAGATAAAGAGGTATACGCAGCTCTTGAACAAAAAGAAGCAAGGAGGGCTGGATTCTTTTTGGATGTTCAAGAAGCCAGTCCAGTCTTAGGACAAGAAGACGAGGGCCAAAAAAGAGGAGAATGCTGATAGCAGCGCAATTAAGGATACGGTGAATAAGGTGGAGCAGGCGTTTGCAAATATATTCATTTGGGGCAAGTTGCCTGTAGATTTGTAGAGTATACTTCTGGTTATGTAGCTGGCCTTCTGAACAAAAACCTGCTGAAAAACTATGTGTCTTCGATTATAGGATAGTGCTTCGCTGAGTGGCTCATCAGCTTTTTCCAAATACGCTCTTACATTAACTACAAGTAGTTTCGGTCGATTGGGGAGAGATTTGCGGGTATGAGCATTCGTTTTTCGCATTTGATTTCGTTCATGCTTTATGATCAAAATGGCGATGGATTCATATGCCCCCGTGATCTCTTTGCGATCTTTTAGAAGCAGTTGGATCCCAACATTGAGAAGGATGTGCTACAAATAGGCAAATTTGCCAACCTCAACTAAGGAAGGGGTGAGTAGATCAACTAAGATTTCAAAATTGAGCATGTTGTAATCCAGGATGATTGGCTCACACTCAAGGATTATGAAGTCTTTTTCAAAAAAATGGACTAGCCTTTTCTCAGGGCCACGAATAAGAAAGATACAGGTTTTGCTAAAACTTTCGCAGTTCTTGACCACAGAGAGAAGTAAACATTGCATTATGAAGAGTGCGTTCTAAAAGGCGAGAGCTAAACCAAAAGAAGATGATGTACAATTAGTTGTTCGGTCAGATCACTCAATAGGTCAAAGATGGCGCATATATAGGCCCTCAAGATTACAAATTGAACTTTAGTTTTTTGTACTAGGCGTTTGGGGAGAATCCGACCCAGCTTTTCTAATTCTTTATCAGCAAAGTTTTAGGGGTCTCTCACCAAAAAGAGTGATAATTTACTTTTGTTTCTCTCAGATGGTCATATTCATCAGGATTAAAGCAATAAATAGATTAGATGTATCATATTCGGTCTTCATTTCATATACTTCAAAGCCAAGACAATCGCAAGCATTATTATGGCTGCGGCCAGCGACTTGATTATTTTGTCTGCAAATGGACTGCTCACTTCAGCATTTGCGTTCTAAAGATGGACAACTGCCTTCGTCGTGTGTTGTTCTGTTTGCTACAAGTTGTAGTCAATACGATCTATCACTGTGCCTTGAGCCAATACCAATTGTCCCAGTTCTTTGTAGACTGATGATAGTTTGCTGATTGAGCTCACTAGTTCGCTTATCCTGCTGTTTTGGGTGTCCTACTACTTCTCCTCAACTAGTTCCCACTCTCCTTCCATACTCTTCCTCTGCTCAGCAGTAAGTTGGATAGCGGAATTGGTGCTCGCTTAATAGGCTTTGATCCTTTTGAAATACTATTGCTGCTGGTTTCTCAAATTCCGACTGGCTTCCTGAATCTACCCAGCAAGCGAAGCCTGCATACTCTTCAGAACTATTTAAGCGTTTTCTTACTTTTTTTGGAAGCAGCTGCGCCTACTTCGATCTTCGAGATCTAACGCATAAGACCTTAGGCTGCCAGAATAAACTATCTTAGGTTGGTATTACCTTTGTGGCCTAGCCTGCC
>Ga0316217_10004165_pt1 | contig 15871 bp, 15 predicted proteins | sample 1anoAmetaG_FD_203633 | JGI IMG/M metagenome (GOLD analysis project Ga0316217, IMG submission 203633) | Freshwater microbial communities from Trout Bog Lake, Wisconsin, USA - 1anoA | ecosystem: Environmental > Aquatic > Freshwater > Lake > Hypolimnion/Profundal zone | place: USA: Wisconsin... | reverse complement strand
GCCCGCACTCCGTTCGCGATCAATTTTTCGCGAAGATAGTCACACTGAATCCATCGATCGGCGAAAACAATCGTCTTCCCAAATTCTTTTCGTCTATCGACATATGTTTTCCAGATGACATCGTTGCGCGTCTGGTTCTGCGCTAGTTGGGTGATGATGTCTTCTGGAACATCCTGATAGGATGCCCTCCAGCGCTGGTATTGAACAGTATCGAACTTCGGCTTGAACTTTGTTGTGCATGGGATTGGGATAGGCTTCGCAAGGATTTCGGCTGCGATGAGGCGAGAAGCACTGACCTCAGATATGATTCTCTGCGGGAAAAGCTTGGTGAGCCACCCTGACCTCTTTTCATCGTTGTACATGGGGGTCGCCGTGAGTCCAAGCAGCTTCATTTTTGGTGCTTCCCTACGCAGCGCGAGAATAAATTCTGCGTAAGAGGGGGCTGGAGAGTGATGCGCCTCATCAAACACCACCATCAGTTTTCCTTTGGCTGCGTTTAGGAAGGCCCGAAGCGAGGTGTGGTTCTCTCTGAAGGCACTCACAGCCGTCTGAAGTGTGCAAATAACCACGTCGTCCTCTGCCGAAACATCCGCGATCCTGCCATGACCGATGGTCCCAGACACAACCTTGGCACGCAGGTGTTCCTTTGGTTCATGGATGAGGCCGACTTCCATCTCATCGGCAGCATGGCTTCGTTTACCAAACCCATCCAGGGCTTGCTCAAGCAGGTGGTGGGTGTGGGCAAGCCATAGGACCTTGTAGCCATCACTCAAGGGGTTGCGGCAGAGGAATCTTATGGCCGTGAAAGTCTTGCCAGCGCCCGTCGGGAGCACAAGCAAACCTCCGGCCCCGGAAGTTGGTTCAGACTCGTACCACTCTCTGAGTTTGGCGAGCGCCTGGGTCTGATGGGTCGCTTCTGCGCGCTTCGAAGGGTGCTTTCGTGCTTCGTTCAGATCGTATTGACGATCCCATTCATTGATTACACCCATAAGATCCACCTCTCAGAGACAACGATGATTAATTACTAGTGAAATAGTGATTATCCATAACAAAAACATACTATCCACGCTCAATATTCTCTTTCCACCAACGTTCTGCCTTGCGCTCTACCCGCCCTCGCTCTGCTTCATCAATGTCAACGACGTAAACGGAAAGTCCCTCCTCTGGAAGGTTGCCGGATCGAGCAATACTAAACCCTTCAGGCCAGTTCGGAAGCTTCAGGTGAACGATCTGGACCTGATCGATGCCAAGCACGGTCGCCTGGAACTTGACTTGGTCCATGTAATCCGGAGGAACTTCATCGTTCCAGTCTTTCACTGAAACCTTGATTTCAACTAATTCCAAATTCGAGGAACTGTCGATCCGAAGCAGGTCGGGGGTGAAGCCCAGGTGCTTGCGGCAGATGAAATCCTGGGAAAGGTATTCCCCAGGCTCCATCCATTCCATGACCCTCTCCGCAATCAAAGGTTCAAGCGCCGTTCCAACCCGCATAGGGAAACTTGGTGTGAAATCGCCAGTGTAGTCATAGCTTCGCTTGTCAGCGACCACATCGTCAGCATTGCCCCAGCGGCTTGTGCCGGTGATCTTGGGCCAATCGGTGGCGGTCAGGTGCTGGCGACGAAGTTCAAGCCAAGCTTTCTTATTTGACTTGGCATTGACATTCATGATGGTGAACCTCTTCATCAAAGCTCCTTTTTGGTGTGGTTTGGACCTCGGATCAAGTTCACTTGGAATCAGTTGAGCGGTTCCTTTTTCGGATGCTGTATGATATTGACATTAACACGATTTCGATTGGAAAGATGGACAGCCAGTGTCCATGGTCACGCTATAGATTGCGGTAGGAGGTCTTTATGATTTTGTCTGAATTAGCGAAGGAACTTGAGGTGACAAACCTTGCCGTGTGGAACTCGATTGAAAACCTGGGCAAGGGGCGCAAGGTGCATCCCAAACTTGTGTTGAGTGATGAGGAAGCAGCTGCCCTACGCCTTGCTTTCCGACGAAAGTTTGATGTGGCTAAAGATGTAATTAATCAACAATATGTCAACGATGTGAAACTAGCTGATAAAATAATACTTAGAAAAAAATCGCTGACAGCTAAAATGATGGAAGCAATAAAGACTCAAGGTTGTCAATTGATTTACGATCCCATAGAATATGATCCTAAATTTTCGGAGGTGATCCAGGCTGCTCAGTCAGAGGCTGTTTCTGTTGTTGAATCGAGCGGGAATGTCCGCGTTCTTGGGAGATGCCAATATATCTGGTGGGAACAAGAGAGGATTTTGAAAGAAAAACATGGAATCACCTGGTTTTCCCCTGCCCAGATGAATCCTGACATTATGATGGACTAAGTATGGACCTTGTAACGGAGTTACCTTTACTTCGGTCACTCATGGGAACAGTCTGGATAGCCTGGAAGGATTCATCATCCAGAACTGGGCACCGCGGACGCCTTTCGGCACGGGTTCGCGATCGGCTGGATGTGATTAGGCATCCAACCGCCCAGTTTGAAAAGTCGTAAAGAATGGCATTGTAGATGTACCACTGGCACCATCTGCAGGAGGGAGACACCTCAACCACCAACGATCATGGAGGCAATCATGGCCGACAAGGGCGGCAAGAAGGACAAGGAGAAGGGCCAGAAACAGAAAAACGTGCAGAAGGTTGAGAAAGCAAAAATCAAGCAGGAGAAGGACCCAAAGAAAAAGACCTGATAACACTATCGTTGGGCGGGTATCCCGTCATGCCACGGGCTACCCATTTTGCTCTGGGGGAAAAAACAATATTATCGAAAATGACTTCCCATCTATGCAACAATGCCTCTTAGGCAATCAAAGAGGAGAACTCATGGCCGAACCAATCATTTTTGTCAAAGGCACTGGCAAAGCAAACAAGGCTGCCTACCTTGTCGGGACCGAAAAGGTGCCCGCCGCAGTGGTCACCAGGCTTCTGACCGCAATCAAAGATCTGTCTGGCCCGAAGCTTGACCGTTCCTTCTACCAGGCGTTAGACAAGTACACCCCTGTCCTGGATGCGCTTGATGCCTATGGATTGACTCCGGCAGTCGCGGTTGCGTCCTTCCGCAAGCTTCAGGAAGAGAACCAGGTGGTTCGCATTCCTGCTAGCCAGAGAGTCTCCAAGGTTGCCAAGATGGCGGAGATCATCTCGAAGGGCATCTGCAAAAGGTTCAAGGGAACGGCGGAAGAAATGGTCGACGCCTTCCTTGACCTGGTGTCGAAGCCGGAGTTCAAGTCGGAGGCTGTAGATTGCATCTCGGCCTTCAAAAAGAACTTTGGGGAGTCGAAGCTGGGCTTTACCAAGACCAGCAATCGGCAGGGGAATCCGGCTGCGCAGAGGGCGTTGGCTAAGGCGAGGGCTGGGAAGAAAAACTAGAAAATTTTGAAACTGCAATTGTGGTCAAACCAAGGGGTTTGGCCATTTTTTCAATTGCGGCTAGTCAGTAGTTCAGGGGTGTACTGCCGAATCAAGGGAAGGGCCCTAACGGTCCATGGACCATGGGGAAAATATAGGTTCGTCTGCTACAATTCAACGATTCCCAAATCCTGTTAGGGGGGGCTTGCCTCGAGAATCAAGAATTACTTTTCTTTTTTGGAGAGTTCAATGGCCGGGTCTAATTTTAAACCAAATCTAGTAGCCGCCCTCCAGAAATCCGGTTTGGGCCAAATTTCATCAAAAAATGCACATTTTATTGAAATGTTCAAGAAGGAATTATTCACGCCAGAGATGGAGTATCGGCAAACAATCTTTGAACCATTGGATGGAAACCTTGTAGGGGTTGTCACCCAATTTATTAAGGGTGCCTTGGCGACTGGGCAGTCGAGTCCACTCCCACGGTTTTGTTGGGCGGCGGCCTTAGCTCAAACGGAGATCAATCCACAAGAGCTCTTCTGTGGAATTAATCATGGGGGCGTGGGGGAATGTATTCGAGTAGAATCTTGGTGGACAAGAAATGAGAATGAGCAAGGATTAGGTTCATATAATCTCAAAATATTCCATAAACAAGCGGCTATTATGAATCCCACAGAAAAAGATGCCTTTTGTTTTTCTGAAAAAAGTCATGCGCAAGGAGTTTTAATACAGATTAGAATGATTTGCGATCCTTCAGGGCAAAATTTTAAACCGGTTATATTGGTATGTATCCAAAATGAAGGAAATTGTGGCGTTTCAGAGTTTAGTCATCTCGTGCAGGGCATTGTCCCGATAAATAAATTTACATCTTTAGAGCCCACGCTTGATGAATTGTATTATCATTTATTCGAAAACCATCATGTAGGTTTGGCTGATTTACTTGTCCCGGACGAAGTTTTAGAAAAGATATATCCGCTAAAATTTGAAATGTCGTCAATTTGTCTTATTCGGTATGAGCATTTGGATAAAGCAAAAATCTCAGAAGCATTCATGCGATCAGGTTCTAGTAGATTGTTTTTAAAGCATTTGTTAAATAAAGAAATATTGCTGGCATGCAATAAGGATATCTGTCTTTGGGAATATCCGTCAGTTATTCCATTTCCATTTGTTGACAAAACTGCAGTCTCCAGGAAAAACTTTATTCCAGAGGTATTATTATGTAAATTTATACAAGAGTTTATCCAAATTGGGGATATGGTAATCATTGGTGCTAAAATGGGCAAGAAAATATTGCCAAAAGATGTAGTCAATGAATTAATAAAAGAAAAAATTGAGTTCGAATCACTTTTTAATGATTGTGCGTTAAATGTTATAGAAAAACTAGCCCCTGAAACAAAAATTTCAGACGCTACCCCGGATTGTATTAGATTTGAAAAGGAATTGAAACAAGAAACTGTTAGACGTTTCGGCCTTGAGCGAAAAATCCAACAGATGTCAAAAGCACTAGCGATTTCTGCGGAACGTGAAACTGAGATTACTCGTAAACTTAAAAATTATGAAGATATCCTTGATTGTATTCAGCGCGCCATTGGGGCAGGAAAAAATGTAATTAAAGAGAATTTGGCAAAACGAGTATCGGAATTTGCGGGTGCGCGAGTTCAAGCTATATTGCGGGCCGATGAATGTCAAAAGCGTGAAATTATACTTCAAGATAGAATTTTACAATTAGAGACAGAATTAAGTGAAATGATTGATGGAAAAACAAAAAAGAGTGAATCTATTGGCACACAAATTTTTGATAGTATAAATGTAGTAAGAAATTCAAATATTGTAAATAAGATTGAATCGGAAAAACTTGGTGATGTAAATAATCCTGAAAATATAGCAGGAGAATTAATTCGTTATGCTTTGGGATTATCTGAACCAATTGAGAATTATATAAAAAGATATGATAAATGGGTTAGAACGCTGGGGTTTGAAGAACTCATTGTAGAAACTGCACGAATCCCAGAATTGGCATATCGAAATTTGTTGCTTGAAAATCTAAATGATGAATTTGAAAACGAAAGTCTCGGTTTCCAGATTGAAGCTGATGAACAACGCCAAAGAGCAGGTAAACTACAAAGGCAATTGGATCGAATTCTTAGCGATGAAGCCAGGATCGAAGACACATCGATTCCATTTGACCTTATTGACGGCTTAATTTGTGAAAAATGGGGAATTTATGGAGGATATGTTCGGTTGCTCCAGTTCAGATATCAGGACCGTGTAATATTCCTTAAGGAGGCCATGACCTCGGCAGATGATTGCATCTTTTCAAGGGAACAGAAAGCCAAGAAGCTCTTGCTTGATTTGGTTACTCGTTATTATGATGCATTGATTACTGGAGAAGGTAACCAAGCAGGACTAAAAATTTTCGGACCGCACAATTTTGCGCAAAAAGAATCTGTGACCTTATCTTCAGATGGTATAAAAGCTAGAATTCGTTATCATGAAGGTGAAAAAATCAATATTGAATCACATCTAAAATTGACTTTTGGTCAAGATCGTTCATCAAATAATGTATTTCGTGTTTACTTCGATTGGGATGGAAAACGACGGAAAATAATTGTCGGCCATATTGGTAAGCATCTACCATTATAAATTTAAAACGGTACTCAGCGCAATCGCAATTCCAAAAAGTCAAGTCTGACCTCCAATCTTCTCCCGAACGTTAACTTTCAAAACACGGCCGAAGCTATGCTTACTTCCTCTTTGGCCAGGGGACCCTTTACATGGACAAGTTTTGGTGCCGCCGGAGAGCCCAAGATTATGCAGGGAAGGAATTCTTCCTTGGCTACCTGGACCATAAGGGGTGGAGAATGCTCTTGTGGGTATTTCTGTCATGAAGCCAGCCTGTCATTCGCTGAACCAGAGGTTTTTAAGTCCTTCCCACTCCTGGTGCCCTGATGGATTCAGAGAAAGGGCATGCCAGTTCTGGGCAGGGAGCTTAGGAGGAACTACCCCTTTTTCGGTAATTCAGATTGATGATCGATTTTTTTAAAATTTAGATGAGCGGGTGGTCACTCCCGTACTCCCTGATTTTGTCAACTGGGCCTTGGGTTCATAACTTACACCAGGACCAGCTCCCGATCCAGAATTAGGACCTGGCCTGAAATGATCGACCTGGCTCACACGGGTTGGTCAGAAGGCGAAAGTATCACGGATTCCATCCAGCGATACATGACCTATCTGCAAACAAATTAAGAACTAATTAGGTTCAAGATCTTCCAGATAATTCTCAAGAATTTCAACTCGGTCCTTCACCATTGCATAGGCCTCAGTACCTGAAAACATTGCAGCAGTAGACCCTGATCCCCCAGCAAAGGGGTTAAATAGATCAATTAGTTTTAGCTCTGATTCTTTATATTGAAGCCATTTTCGTTCAGAATCCCGCAAAACGGCTCTTCTTTCTGGTGATAATCTTTTCATGAGTATTCGGTAAACACAATTAAGCCTGTTATCCATTCTTTTATAAGCTAGACCCATGCATTCTCGCGAATCGGTTGTCGAACCCTTTGCATGGTTTTCCATACAGTTTTTGAGGTCTGATTCGATTTTTGAAGAGGAGTCTTGACCTACGGCATAATTGGATCCTGTCGCTAAACCCAATGTTAAATACAAAAAGACTAGTGCTTTGCGATTCATGTAGATCCCCACTTTCTAAAGAAACATAAATTTCAACAAATCAGAACAATTGAAAACGATTCATTGGCCAAGTAATCCTTTAATCCTGTTCGCAGCCTGCTCATAGACTGCCTTGGGCTTCAGTTGAGCCGCTGCCTCATAGGACCTTAGCGCATCCTGCAAACGTCCTTGACCCTCATAAATCGTTCCATTGTTAAAATTGGAACAAGCCTTTACTAATGCAGCCTTCGGACCGGAAGCGACCTCCAGGGCTTTCTGGTTGGCGGAAAGGGCTTCCTCTAGTTGTCCTACCTTTTGGTAGGTGAATCCCAGATTGCCATAGGCAAGTCCAAATTCAGGGTCGAGTTCAGTCGCCTCCTTGAAGAGTTGAGCGGCCCTTTCGTATTGCCGCATGCGGAAAGCATTTTCGCCTTCCTGATTGGCTAGGTTGGCCTTGTCTTTGAGAACCTTGGAAGCAGATTGTGATTGGACCGAAGGGAACCCGCGTCGCGTCTGAACTGGAAGGTTTGGAAAGGATTCATCCGAAACAACGGGGATGGTCGAATCTGGATTTTCATTGCTGTCTCCGGAATTCCCAAGCATTCTTTGGATGGGCACCATTTCGCTTCCGGCTGGGTGATCCACATTATTCACGCTGGCGCAATACATTACCTTCCCGCTTTCGGTGTCCTGGATTACCACTCGCTGCCAGGCCGTCCCTTTGCGGTCAAACACTAGGCGAACGGGCTTTGCCTCCTCCAGCACAAACCTCCCGGAACCATCGTCACGAAGGCTTTGTCGAATGCGTTCGAGTTGCTTTTCCTTTTCGGAACAGCTTTCCGCCAAGCGGTTCTCTTCGGAGCGATTCGGTTCATAGCCTGGAATCTCCTTGGGTTCCGTGGGCGAAGGGCCTGAAAGGAATACGGGGAGGAGGGATCCATTGGTCATGGACATCTTCTCCCCCCGACTATGCATGGTCATTTGGACCGATTGACCTGGGTAGGCCCGGAAGGAGGCGCCTTCACTTAGGCGCAGCACGAATAGACCATCGGAAGCCGAGAAGAGTGACTCAGATGTATCTCGACTCAGGATCTTTACAAAGCCGAAGGCGCCGGTGACCTCGGGATAGATTGGTTCGCGAATGATCCTCGATGGACGAACCTGCCGGTCATTTCCCGCCTTCTCCTTATTGTAAGCCGCGCGAAGCAGGCTGAGTTCCGAATCTCCGTTGAATAGGGCCTTGATGTCGTTGCGGCTTTGGGCGTTCTCGGGTCGAGCTGACCAGGCTGAGAAGGAGCCCCATGTCGCTTCGAATCGCCGATGCTTCTCCTCCTCTTGTGCTTTTTTGAACTCTGCGACAGCTGCTCTGTTGGCCGAGACATTGCCTCCCAGCCGCTCGCATTCGGTAAGAAAGCTCTCGGTTGCTTCAACGCCATATTGGTTAAGGAACCACTGAGTGTTCCCCTTGGCGTCCTGGATATTCTTGACGGGCTCGATAGGTTGAAAGGCCTGGTACGCAAGTGTCACAACCCGGCCGAAGCCATCCGCAAACCCAGCCGTGGGCAGTTGCTTATCCAAGAGGGTTACGATCTGATCCTCGGCCAGCAGTCGATTAAGCTGGCTATCGACGGTCGTGTTATCATTGATGTTGGCCTGCTCTAGAATTTTGATAATCTCAGATTGCCTTACGTCACTGGGTGCTTGACGGAATGCAGAAAAATCCTTGAATGAATTCTTTTTACAACCAAGTATAAGTAAAGCTAGAAATACTGAAAATCTGAATTTTTTGGAAGCTGATATGGCGGTACACAATTTTTGCCTCCGGCAGGCCACTGATGGATGGTGTGCTCGTTAAAAACTGTGAATGGTAGGTGCAAAGGATAAACCAGGTAGCCGAGACGGGCAACGGAAAATTACTAAAAAGTCGGGCCTGAAAAACCCCTTCTGCCGGCAGGATGTGCTGTGAGCCCTTTGGGCTGCTCGTGATGGCATCGGGTAGGCTCAGGCTCACCTTCACGCCGAACTCGTAGGGCTTGTGGGCCTTGCCCTTGGCGATGTACCCCACCACCGGGGCATGCAGGCTGTAGATCTTGCCCTAGGTGAACCGCTTCTGGGTGAGGATCTGCTGCGCCAGGATCAAGGTTCCCCTGTGGACCTCGAATGCCGCATCGCTCATCTTCCGCTCCATATCCCGCATGACCCGGCCGGCCATGCTCTTCAAGGACCGAAGCACGCGCATGGCCCGGCCGTACTGCTTGGCCTTGGAATGGCCGCCGTGCTTGCGGAAGGCCCGCTCCATCAGCTTGCGGTAGCTCTGGCGTAGGACGATCCCTTCCGCCTGGGCGATCCGCAGCATGGCGGCTTGGACCTTCGGATAGAGCCGAGCGTCGGTCGGATGCTCCACGGCCTTGGGCTGCACTGTCGTGTCCACGATCACCTTGTCCAGGCTGCTCTCGGAAAGGAGGCCGGTCGCCTTGCCCGAGGCGATGGTGGCCTGCAGGAGCTTTTCCACCCCGGCCTCACCGATCCGCTGGCGCCACCGGGTCATCTGGCTAGGGTCGACCGGGAGGGCGTGCTGGAAGAACTCCTCGCCGCAGAGGAACTGCCAGTAGGGGTTCTCGACCCAGCCGCGAACGGTCTGTTCGTCGGAGATGCCCTTGTGGTGCTTGAGGTAATGGAGTCCAGCCAGCAATCGGCTGGGGACTGCGGGCCGGCCATTGTCGGCGCAGTAGAGGGGACCGAACTCGCCGGCCAGAGCATCCCAGGGAGCACGGGAGGGACTTCCCCATTGCTGGACTCTGGCTATGTTTCGGGCAGGGGAATTTTCCGTGTTTCCGATAAGTGGGCAGTTGCTCCTGACCCAAAACCCGTTCCGAGGACCAATTGAGACATTAGTCCAAGGCCTTGGGAGGGCATCCTGGAGGGAGCCCAGCCAAGGAGGCAGGCATGCCCAGGAAAGGTCATCCGGAGGAGCAGATCGTCTTCGCCCTGAAGCAGGTGGAGAATGGGGCGAAGGTTGCCGATATCTGCCGGAAACTGAGCGTCACGGAGCAGACGTTCTACCGCTGGAAAAAGCAATTCGAGGGACTGGGGGTCTCTGACCTTCGGGAATTGCGCCAGCTTCGGGAGGAGAACGCCCGGCTGAAGCGACTGGTTGCCGATCTCAGCCTCGACAAGCACATCCTCCAGGAGGTGCTCTCAAAAAAAGTCTGAAGGCTGCGGTCCGCCGACAGCTGCTCGGCTGGATCCGCACTGGGTTCGGTCTGAGCGAGCGGCGGGCCTGCGGTCTCCTCCGGATGAGCCGGACCAGTGGGCGCTACGTTTCCCACATGGACCCGCAGACGGCCTTGCGGATGCGCCTGAAGGATCTGGCTGCCACCCGGGTGCGCTTCGGCTATCGCCGCTTGACGGTGCTCCTGCGCCGGGAAGGCTGGGCGGTGAATGCCAAGCGGGTCTACCGGATCTACCGGCAGGAGGGCCTGATGATCCGGACCAAGCTGCGCAAGAAGATCGCGCGGCGTCGGCCAGTGATCGTGGAATTGGCCACGGGGCCGAACCAGCGCTGGTGCATGGACTTCGTTCATGAGCGGCTGGAGGATGGGCGGAAGTTCCGGATTTTGATCATCGAGGACAAATTCACCCGGGAGTGCATCGCCTTGTATGCCAAGCCGAGGCTCCGGGGCGTCGATGTGGCCGAGACCCTGGACCGAGCCTTCCTGCATCGAGACAAGCCGGCCTCGATCACGGTGGACAATGGCAGCGAGTTTGCCGGCAAAGTCATGGACGCCTGGTCATACCTGCACCAGGTCCAGCTCGCCTTCATCCGTCCCGGCAAGCCTACAGAGAACGGCTATATCGAGAGCTTCAACGGAAGGCTCCGCGACGAGTGCCTGAATGTGGAGCTATTCCGGAGCATGGCCGAGGTGGCCGGGAAACTGGCCGCCTGGAGAATGGACTACAACCTGCATCGGCCGCACAGTTCCTTGGGGGATCTCACCCCCATGGAATTTGCGTATCGACACAGTCGCGGTCCTTCGCCCTCCGCCAGGGTTGATCGGCCGGCAGCCGCCAGCGTCAAGGGAGAAAGCGCCCTTGACCCTGTCGGCCTCCGGCCGTTGTTGCTCCGCCAGGAGGGCGAAGGCCCTATCGACGAGGGGCTTTTACGTGAGGGTATACTGTGATTTCAACAACTGCTCCCGATGCTGGCCAGGCCGGCGCTGGGGACCTCCGAGGGCCGGAAAACTATCGTCGAAGGTGGTCCTAAAAAGCAGGGCGGGTCACTCCCTTGCTCCCTTGCTCTCTAACAGGTCCGGGTGACCGGCCACGTCGATGATGTTGTAGCCCCTCACCGGGCTTGGCCATGATCGGGTGTATCGCCTTTAAACAAATCTGGCGGTCCAAAATCAAGGGGACAGTTATCATTTTTTTGGGGAAATGGGCTACAATCGGATCAATCAGAGGTAACCATAGGCACGCCGGGATGAGAGACCTAACTAATTGTATCGATTAAGGTAAAGGAGATGTGATGGCAAAAACTGAAACCAGTAGTGAAGTTTTCAATATACCAAGTAATTTCTCAAGGAAAGAGATTGAATTTATAATCGAAGACATCATGCGTGAGTTGAATTGGGCATTTTCAACTACCATGCATGGGTATACCGCCAAGACACCAATAAGCCTTTCCAAGAATGTAGCTGGTGAGGACATTGATATTATAATTGAAAATAGTGAAATTCATTTTTCAAGTTCAAGTGATAATAGTAGAACGATGTGGGGAAATGCAAAGAAATTGAATTCAGAAAATGTTTCACATTTTTCTGAAACACTTCACAAGCATATTGTTATTGATTCAATCGGCCCCGTGCAGGTGGTTGAGAAAGTTTCAGTTTATTATGAATTATTAAAATTTGGAATCATAGAAATAAGGGAATTTGAAAATGAGAAAAAATTTCTGTTTTCAAATCTGCAAAAAACGAATATTGGTGTTGATCCGATTGATTTTTTGGCATCCATTTCGCAACTGGTTAACGCGGGATCCATATCAAGGGATGAATTGGGGATAATTAAAGCTGCAATTCTTTGATAACCAACGGGATGTCCATTAGGAGGTTCTATGATCCCACTAGCTACATTGTTACGCCTTGGAAAAGGTGTTAAAGATGCAATGAGTAGTAACTCAAAAAGTAATAGTTTGGAAGAAACCCAAACTGCGGTTGAAGGGGCCAGGATAAATATTGATGAATTTTATGGAAAATGGGACAAGGCATTTTATTTGTTTACTTCAGGGATTCTCACGGATCAAGAATTTGCCAAACAAAAAAAAGAGATGATGGAATTGATTCGTCAAAGAGGGATTCGTCAGCGCCCTCTCGACGCTCTCGGGAAATTGTTGCCATTGATAAAGACTGGCGCAATTTCTATTGAAGAGGCAAAGAACCTTAATCAGATTTTTCGAGGATGATGGATAAACAATCGCTAAAGTGGTTGTTTGAAAATATCGATAAATCAACATTGTGAAGGCACTCAATTGGAGGGCAAAAAATGAAAATTTCTAAAATCATCGTTCTATTAATTCCCGTATTATTTCTTTCCGTAGGCTGTCAGGGAAACGTTGGACATTCTTTGGCTTCGCAGGAGAAGGTGAGTAGTTCCGTGTGTCCTAATTGTGGCGCAAAAGGGACACAACTATATCAATGCACAAAATGTGGAAAGATTTTTTGCAGCAATTGTGAAAAGAAGATGCAGACATCAAACAATCCATCCGCAGCTGCACATGGAATTTGCCCAAATTGGGACCATCCAGGAGATGGGCATGATTTCACGAGAAACCTATAATTTCGATTGCATGCTAAATTGCATGTTCTTGAGCTAGCGGCGGTATATATAAGGCCGAGAAAATTCTGTCCAGATTGGTTCCCTTAGACCTGATGAACTAATATCTAGTGGATCTTCGATCCAGTGCTCAATGATTGGGTGATGAATGGTAAACGTCAGTGGTACCCAGCGAGGACGCTGATAAGATTTTGTCAATGATCTTCCAATTGGGTATTTGGGACCAAACCCTTTAGCGGTATATAGAATTGGTGAATTGATTTCTAGATCAATTTCTCTCCACTTTATCAAAAGAATCATTGTCTTGATTGCGGAGGCAGAGCATTCGGAATATATAATTGTGTTTTTTTTGAAATACCATTCTAGACCTCCGCTGAATCCAGGTATTTTACCGCAGAGTTGGATCATGGACGATTGTGGATTTTCACCTAAATAATTTAAAATTTCTTCTTTCATGAACTAACCTGTAAGAGAATTAATATAAATATTAATTTAGGTTGGTTGATAATTTATAAAGAATCGAATATGGTAGTCATTCTTTGTACGGTCTATCTATTCAACATAGGGTTGCTATTGATATGTTAAATCACCATCAATATTGGATATGGTGGGCATGATATCGTCCTCGATATCGCCAGGCTCCTCTCGAAGTGCCAACCCCATGTAATAATTGACACTTATTTTATCGGTATCCCAGCCGAGGATTTTCATTCTCCGGCCGAACTCAATTTGTCTAATCGGACGAACATTCTGTGAACTACACCACTTAGAGTAGCTCATATATAAAATTCCTGCTTGCACCTTTGACAGATAATCTATTACGCAACAATTTGCAATAAAACCTTCGAGGTCATTTTGTGGATTTCTGTATGACTCGGTGGCCTGGTCTACCGCACTTGCGGTCCCAAGGCCGCGTTCGCGCCAAAGCATGCATCCACGGACAAGCCAAGCAAGAATTCCAGGCATTTCAGCCTTAAGAGCTTCCAACAAACCTGGATCCTGGCTTTCCTTAGGGATAGTCACCGTAAATGGAATCATTTTTACTCTGCGCCAGAATCCGTAAGTGTTATCGACGGTTGAAGGACGATGGTTTACAGAAATCCAAATTTTATGCGTGGGCTCAAATTCCCAAAAATCCTCCCGCATTCGGCGCGCCTTAATTGTGTCACCACCAGTCAACATTTTGATCCGTTCTTCATCCCATTTTGCGTCGGTTTTGACCTCAGAGGTTTGTGTGAAACGAGTTCTGTTTAGGTCGGCAAGTTCCGTTGGGTGAGATTCGTGTTTTTTGGCTATCAACAGTCCGGGGGGAATTATTGCTGCATAATCTCCAAGCAGCGTCGTTATTAATGCCGTGAGAGTGCTTTTACCGTTTGCACCGGTCCCATAACATATAAAAAAACATTGCTCTGATACATCTCCAGTAATTGAATAACCAAGTGCCCGTTGGATAAAATCAATTAGCTCTTGGTCGTTGTTGAATATTTCCATTAAAAATGCTTCCCAACGCGGACAAAGAGCGTCGCTATTGAACTCGACATTCAAAATCTTAGTTACGTAATCTAATGGCGAGTGTGGTCTCAACATCCCAGTCTTAAGGTCGATAGTTCCGTTCTGGCAATTCAAAATGTATGAATCAGCGTCAAGTTCTTTATGGCTAAGCAGCAGGTGGCTGCTCGCTAGTTTCAACAGATTTCGTGTCGGAGCTGCTTTCTGACATTCCATCCCCCACTGGAGATGGACCTGGCTCACTTTCTTCCGCTTTTTCTTGGTCACTGTCATCATCGTTCTCCTTTAGAAACCATGCTTCCCTACGGATTGCCTGGATTGTTTCTTGGGCATAGAGTTCAGCTGCACAATCTGATAACACCCAGCATTTTCCATTATATATAATCCATTTACCTCCCCAAGTTTCAATGTATCTGGTGATGTTGCCAAAACGGCGACGAAAACGCTCTGACAGGCCATATTCTGTGCGGGGAAGCTCTGCAAGTTCACGATCTAAATTAGAATCAGCGAAACGGATCGATTTTGGGTGTGATCCTTCAAAGTGCTCACGAACTTCATGCCAATGGTTCCCTGTGGTGTGACTTCCGGGACAGGTATCGTGTTGACAACCTGCTGAAATGGCGCCATTAGCTAACTGAAGGATGAACATTGTGCGGCCATCACCGGGGCGAAAAAAGCAATCCATCAGTGTCCAGATTTGTCCCCCACCCGCATAAGGAGTCGGACCATGTGCATCTGGGAAATTTTTAAGCATGAATGTTGCCAGATCATAGGAAACCCATTCCTTATTGGAAGAAGGTGGGGTGACTTTGATCTGATCTGCTTGTTTCTTTGAGAGATAGTGCTTTCGAGGATTAATTGAATCTTCCTGAATTTCCGAAGATAAATCTTCGAGAAAGTGAATTGGGACTTCATTGAACATAATTCGGGAACTCCAATATCCGAGCCATTCGGTGCGGGCGATTCAATGTACTATCGCCTTTGCAAGCCGGAGTACCATAAAGTTTCCAAATGCGGGATGGGTTAAATACGCTGTTATCGACCTTCACGCGGTTATCACTGAAGCGTTTGTCCAGTGCCTTCAGACAACGCTCAACAAGTCGATCGTCATCGCAGGGGAGATTGATCCGGTAAAGGAGGTGACCACCGTTGCCGCTGTCCGCGACAACAGGATCGGGCCAGCCTTTAGACTTCAAGTAGGTGGCAACATCACGGGCGCGATCAAGCGCAGCCTGGTGTTCTTCATTAGTGGCACTGATGCCACGTACGCGAACTGAATCAAGATCAATGGGAAGCCAAGCCCGGCGAACGATTTCCTTGTCGTTGGTGGTATCACCCGCCCCGGCACGTTCTGCGCGATTAGAACGACGGGAAAGGAGATCGGGCAGGACTGGGTTTAGGGTGATGAAATAGCCCTTCGCTTTTTCCACGCGAAGCACTTCCCTTACTAAGGCTTCAGTATCATTGAAATAACCACTGAAAGTGCAAGGTTGGTAAT
>Ga0316217_10004164_pt1 | contig 15871 bp, 15 predicted proteins | sample 1anoAmetaG_FD_203633 | JGI IMG/M metagenome (GOLD analysis project Ga0316217, IMG submission 203633) | Freshwater microbial communities from Trout Bog Lake, Wisconsin, USA - 1anoA | ecosystem: Environmental > Aquatic > Freshwater > Lake > Hypolimnion/Profundal zone | place: USA: Wisconsin... | reverse complement strand
TGAAAGGACTAAGCTCGTTGGCATGAACCAAAATAAACAACACGCATCCGGCGGTGTCGGGCGTGAAACCAACGAACATCCATCCGCGTTGAGCCGGCCGCAGACTCGCCGTGATTTTGCCAAATTGTCTTTGGCAGCGCTGGCGGGCGCGGGATTATTGCCGGCTGTGGACCTGCTCCATGCGGCGGACGACTCCAAGCCTCTGCCGGCTCGCCCGAACTCGAAGGTGGCAGGTGTCCAGTTGGGCATTAACGTGCCCTATAGCTTTGCCGCGCCGAAAATGAGCGGCGACGACGTTTTGAAAAATTGCGTTCAACTTGGCATTAGCGCGGTGGAACTGCGGACCCAGCCGGTCGAGTCGTTCCTCGGCGTGGCTCCCGAACTTCTCTTTGCCAAAAGCACCGAAGCCACCGCGCGGCAACTGGCGGATTGGCGCAAATCGGTTTCCATGGACCGCGTGAAGGAGTTTCGGCAAAAATATGAGACGGCGGGAGTGCTCATTGACATTGTCAAGGTGGATGGGCTTTTCAAGATGACGGACGAGGAACTGGACTACGTCTTCGCGCTGGCCAAGACTTTGGGTGCACGAGCCATCTCCTCCGAGATTTCCACCAAGGACGATGACCTTAAACGGATTGGGGGTTTTGCTGACAAACATCAGTTCCCGGTGGGTTATCATGGCCACACTGCCGTCGGCCCCAAACAATGGGAGAATGCGTTTTCCTTTGCGAAATACAACTGGGCCAACGTGGATATTGGGCACTTCGTCGCCGGGAACAATACTTCGCCGGTTCCGTTCATCAAGGAGTATCATGAGCGCATCACGCACGTGCATCTGAAGGATCGCAAACTGCATAACGGGCCCAACACGCCGTTTGGCGAGGGCGACACGCCGATCGGGGATGTCCTGCGTTTGATCCGGGACAACCATTGGAACATCATGGCCGCCATTGAATTTGAATACAAGGTTCCGGCCGGTTCCGACCGCATGACCGAAATTGCCCGCGCGCTCAAGTACTGCCGGGACGCGCTGGCTTAAGCCGAATGCCTTTCGGAAATTCCGGGTTTGAATCCCAACGGGATTCCATCATCCAGCCCAGGGTTGCGACGAAGGAGCTACCCTGGGTAAAAGCCCCAACTACGACCTACCCCAACGGGGTTGCATCATCCCCACGATTTGCAGCCAATTTGAATTTTCGAAAGGTATTAGGCTAACCGCCCCATCCACAGTCCAGGGCGATCGTCAATTCACTCAAAATGACTCCTTTCATGCCTTGGAAATTGCCCGTGGTCTTGAGTTGGCTCTCGCTCGCCTGCTTCATTTGCGGTGCGGCCGAGACTTATGAAGTGGCGCAACGCAATCCGTTGGCCAGCGACGACGGCGCGGGAACCCAGGAGCAGCCATGGAAAACCATCAGCAAGGCGGCAGCGGCGGTTAAACCCGGCGATCAGGTGATCATTCGCGACGGCGTTTATCGGGAAGCGGTGGTGCTCAAGACCAGCGGAACAGCCCAGGCCCCCATTGTTTTTGAAGCTGCTCCAGGCGCGCGGGTGGTCCTCAGTGGGGCGGATAGTATGGTTGGCTGGCACAAAACCCAGGATGACAAAGCAGTTTACGATCTTTCCTGGCCGTATCGCTTCATCGGTTGGTCCAAGAACATGACGCACCCGGATGATCGCTATCACCGCCTCATCGGTCGCTGCGAGCAGGTCATCATTGACGGCTATCTGCTCCGGCAGGTGCTCCAAGAGGAGCAACTGGCTCCCGGCACGTTTTTCGTCAACTTTTCCAATCAAGTGCTGGAAGTGTGGGATGCCGCTGGCCGGGATCTGAACAAGGTCTTCGTCGAGGCCGCGGTTCGGCAGGAAATATTCCAGGTCACTGGTGATTATGTGGCGGTGCGCGGCTTGCACTTTTGCTTTGCCGCCAACCTGGCCCAGCATGGCGCCGTGGTGCTCGCGGGCGGTCACGACGTTTTGGAAGACTGCACCATTGAGAACATGAATAGCAGTGGCGCGACCTTTTCCGGTGTAAACCAAATCGTCAGGCGTTGCGTTTTCCGGGACAATGGTCAATTGGGCTTTGGCGCCAACGGCGCCCACGACTTGCGGTTCACGGAATCATTGGTCGAGAACAACAACACCAAGGGTTTTAGCCGCGGCTGGGAAGCCGGCGGCGACAAGTTGGTGTTGTGCCGCAACGCGGTCCTGGAACGGAGCCGGTTTCTACGCAATCGTGGCAATGGCATCTGGTTTGACATCGGCAACGAGCATTGTGTCGTGCGCCAATGCCTCATCGCCGACAACGAGGACAGCGGGATTTTCGACGAGATTTCTTTCGGGCTGCAAGCGCATGACAATGTGATTGTCGGCAACGGCTTTGCCGCGACGGCTGGCGCCTGGGGCGCGCAGGCGGGCATCTCGCTATCCAGCAGCCCGGAAAGCGTGATCGAGCGGAATCTCATCCTGGGGAATCGGGAAGGTTTCAACTTCCGCGAGCAAACGCGCACCACCCCCCGGATCGGTGGCAAGAAGGAGGAGGAACCAGTTTGGAACCATGATGAAACCATCCGCCGAAACGTGATCGCGCTAAACCGGGATGCCCAGGTTTGGGGCTGGTTCGACATGCGCGACGGACGCCAATGGCCGGCCAGACGACAGCCCCCGGAAGCGACACCGGGCAAAGGCACAGCCGAGCCTGGCGATATTGCGAGTCCCTACACGGCCAAAACTGACCAGGGACAGCCGGCCGGTTTAAGCTTGGAAAAATTGCGGCTGAACTTCGCGGAAAATTGTTATTTTGCCGGGACGGGACAGGGCTGGTTCAACTGGGGTGTCACGTGGGGGCGTCACAAGAGCTATGCGAATCTGGCCGACTTTCAGACGGATTTGGGTTTGGATAATGGCAGTCGCGTGTTGGCTCCGTCGTTCCCAAACCTGCGCGCGTTGGACTGCCGGCTTAGCCCGGCCTTGATGGCGGCCTTGCGGCCGTGCTATCCCGAAGGTCCAGTCCCTGGGGTGGCCCTTGGTTCGCTGCCGTAAAAAAGCGGCTTAATCTTTTATTGTACCGGCATTGACCCAGGCACAAGGCCGATGGCCGTCATCCTCCGCCTACGCTGATTCAGCCCGGCAGTTCTGTCGGAGCAGATGGTTCCGACGAGGTCGGCGTTTCTGTCGGTGCCGACGCTTCCGTGGGGGCCGGCGCTTCGGCAGAAGCTGATGCTTCCGTGGAAGCAGGCTCATCCGTGGTGGCCGCCGATTCGGATGAGGGTTCCGAAGGAAGTTCCGGCGCGTCAGCGGGCAACTGAAGTTGTTCCGGCGGCACCGTGGCCAGCCCCGGCTCCGCCGTGACGGGGGCCGGTGGACGTTCGGTGGGAATTCTCCGCAATTCATCCGCCGCCGGCAAATCTTCCAGGCTCCGCAGGCCGAAGTATTCGAGAAAAAACGGGGTGGTGCTGTAGAGGGCCGGACGGCCCAGCACTTCCGCGCGGCCGCTTTGCTCCACCAAGGCGCGTTCCAGCAGCGTCTGCATCGTGCCATCCACGTTCACGCCGCGCACCTGCTCCACTTCCGCGCGCGTCACCGGCTGGCGATAGGCGATGATGGCCAGGGTTTCCAGCGCCGCCTGCGACAGCCGCGACGGACGATTTTTGACCCCGACCAGCGCCTTGAGCCACGGCGAAAATTCCGGTTGCGTGACAAACTGCCACGCGCCCGCCACGCACGCCAGCCGATAACTGCGGGCGGCCGCTTCATGTTCGCGCGCCAGCTCCTCCAGCGCGGCGGCCAAGTCGTCTTCCTTGATCTTCTTGAACGGTTTGGCGGCCTCGTCCGGGTTTTCCCCGGTCGCGGCGTTGACGAACACGTCGCGAAGTTCCTTGACGCTCATCGGGCGTTGCGCGGAGAACAGGAGCGATTCGAGAATGAATTTAATTTCCATCTTAAATTTGCGATTTGCGATTTACGATTGACGCGCTTCGGGATTATCCGGTGCTGGCGCGGCGGGAGCAGGAGCTGGCGCTTCCGGCGGTGGCGGCTCGGTCAGCGCGGCGGCTGGTTCTGTCGGTGGTTCCGTCGGCGACTGGTTTGCTTGATTGAAACTGGCCGGGTCGGAGACCGGCGTTCCGAGCGTGTCTGGCGATTCCACTGGCGGGTGATTTTCCGTCGCGGACGGAGCGATGGGATTTGAATCCGTTGTCGTTGGCGCTTCCGGCGGTGGCGGCTCGGTCAGCGCGGCGGCTGGTTCTGTCGGTGGTTCCGTCGGCGACTGGCTTGCTTGATTGAAACTGGCCGGGTCGGAGTCCGGCGTTCCGAGCGTGTCTGGCGATTCCACTGGCGGGTGATTTTCCGTCGCGGACGGAGCGGCGGGATTTGCATCGGCCGCTATGGGCTCAATTTCGGCGCTGGTTTCCGGGATTGCCGGCGCCACGCCGCAGATGACAATTTCCGCGAACGGCTCCGGTTGCAGGCAGGTCAGTTGTTTGAGCCGGATCAGTTCCAACAGCGCCAAAAAGGTGCAGATCACTTCGGCGCGATTCGCCGCGTGGGCGAACAATTCCGAGAATTTCACGGACCCGCGCTCCGCCAGGAGACGGCGGACGAGTTCGATCTTCTCGCTGACGGTCCACTTGTCCTCGTAAATTTCGCGCGTCGCCGCCGTCTTATCCGCAAACCGTTTGAGGATGCCATTGACGGCGTTCAGCAGATCGAAAATCCCCGCCTCCGGCTTGGCGCTGGCCACCTCCTCGGCCACGAATTCGAGCTTGCCCGGCACGCGCGGAAACGTGTTTTCCTGGCGCGCTTCGAGAGTCTGCAATTGCGCGGCAGCGTCCTTGAATTTCTTGTATTCGACGAGCTGGCGGATGAGTTCCCAGCGCGGATCCTCGCCCTCCTCCTCCTCGCCCTCGGGCACGGCCTGCTGTTCCACGGGCAGCAGCTCGCGGCTTTTGATGTACATCAGCGTCGAGGCCATCACCAGAAATTCGCCGGCCACCTCCAGGTCGAACTGCCGCATCAATTCCACATATTCGAGGAATTGCGTGGCCAGCTTGGTGAGGTTCACCGCATAGATATCCACCTCCTCCTTCTTGATCAGATAAAGGAGCAGGTCGAGCGGTCCTTCGAAGACCTCAAACTGGACTTTGTATTCCGGCATGAAACGTTCAAATAGCGTAAATTGAACCCTGCGGCTTGGCAATGCAGGAACGCGACATGCAGGAACGCTGGCTGGCCTTTGACGGGACAGCGGCGGCGTTGGCTGGCCCCCTGGCGCGCCGGGATGGACGGGGGGAACGCACCTTTAGCGGCGGGAAACGAACGCGCAGCAGTCGAATGGCCAACTCCGCCGGAGTATCCCGGCCATCGCTGCCTGATGTTCCTGCCGACGGGCGAGCTTGTATTGATTGAAACGCGGAGCGAGTGCTTCCAACAATTCCTGACGGCAGGAGCGTGTCCCGCCAATGGCCTCGTCCGCCAGTTTGTCCCGCTGGTCGCGCCATTTGGCTTTTTCCTACGGGGCGCAGTTCTGCAATTCATACCACGCCGCCAGAATCGCCTCAATGCGCTCCTCACGCGGCACCGAACACCTCGTCAAGGACTTGTTCGCGCCGCGCTTCGGTCATGCCGCCAAACCACACCCGCAAACTGACATGCAATTCGTCCAAGGTCGCCTCCACATCCGCCAAAGTGACGCCTAACTTGCCGGAGACATCGTTCCGGCGCAATTCCCGCACCAGCCATTCGCCCACGTTGATGAGCACGGACAACATGTGCTTCTGCTCCTGGCGTTCGGATTCGGTGGGGGCGCCCCGCGCAATTTGTTCCGCCTCGGCCTCGTAATACAACCGCACGGATTTGAACCACGGCGAAAGTTCCTGAACCGGGTCTGGATTTGAAACCATTTGCGGCGCGTTCGCTCCCGCAACGAAGTTGGCTTCTTTCCAGCGCACGCTGCCAGTCGGTTCGAGAAGATCGGATTTGCTCATGGCTTGAAATCAGTTGACCGCGAGAGTTGCTGCTTTTGCGCCGCCATAGATCATCGTCATTGCCCCGTTGAAAGGTTCCCGGCGCTGTTCCGGGGTGAGCTTGTTCGTCAGCTTGCGCGCTTTGGCGGCCAGCCGTCTGCCGGACGTTTCTTCCGAGCAGACGAATTCCTTTGGCACGAAGCGTTTTGGCGGTCTCATGACCAAGTTAAATTTCCCGTTTCCCGGCGGCGTTGTCAACCAATGATATATCACTTTAGGGGCAATGGGAATTTCCTGTTTCGAGGGCGTTGGGTGAAGGTGAATGAAAGGGGAAACCAAGGGCTTGGAACGTGCCAGCGCGTTGTTTGGGCGTCTGGGCCGCGTCCCCGGTCGCCTTTGGGTTCCCGGCAGGCATTCACCCCAGTGGCGGGCGGGGATCACATCCAACCCGGACGGCAGAGATGGCTGGCCTTTACCTTTCGGTGTTGGCGCGGATGTGAACCACCTGCCCAACCAGAAAAAACCAAAGTCCGATGCCAATCATCGCCGCTGACGTGATGAAGCCCGCCGCGGCATCTCCGCCTGATTTCATCGCTAAACGGGAAAAGATACCGACAAGCAACCCGATGACGGCAAAACCCCCGCCGATAGCGGAGAGCATATTGGCGTTGCGCCTTGCATCGCGTTAATCCGGTCTGGTAGCCTCCCGCTCATGCCAACCGGACAGAGCGAAGCCTTTTCACGGGTGCTGATTGACAAGGCATTGGAGTTTAGCGGGTGGAACCTGCTTGACCCGCATGAAGTGCGCTTTGAACTGAACAGCCAGACGGGCCGCGCCGATTACGTCCTGCTGGCCAAGCGCGGCGGGGCGCTGTGCGTGACCGAGGCCAAACGCGAGGACGTTGACCCCTACGAAGCCAAGGAGCAGGCACGCGGCTACGCCGAAAATCTCCACGCGCCATTCATCATTCTCTCCAACGGGCGGGTACACTGGTTCTGGAACTACACCCGGCCCGACCAAGACGCCTACCGCATCGAGCGGCTCCCGTCGCGCAAGGATTTGGAACGGCTGCTGCTGAAAAACCTCCAGCCGCCCCGCCCCCTGATGAGCGAAATCATCACGCCGGATTATTTGCGCCGGTTCAAACCCGACTTCGTTCTGCGCCGGTATCAGATCGAGGCGATGCACACGATTGCGCGGCTCCACGACGAGATGCGGACGCTCAAGTTCCTGCTGGAAATGGCCACCGGCACCGGCAAAACCATGCTGTGCGCGGCCTTGATCCGCTGTTTTCTGGAAACCCGCAACGCCGAGCGGGTGCTGTTCATCGTGGACCGCATCGAACTGGCCAAGCAAACGCTGGAGGATTTCAACGTGATGCTGGCAGAATTCAAGCCCGTCCTGTTCAAGACGGCCCGGCGCAAGCCCGGCGAACTGCTCGGCTCCAACGTGGTCGTGGCCACGATCCAGTCTCTCATGGTTGACCGGCGCTACCGCGAGGAGTTCACGCCGTTCTTTTTTGACCTGGTGGTGAACGATGAGGCCCACCGCTCCATCTACGGCGATGCCCGCGAAGTGGTGCAATTCTTTCAGGCGACCCGCATCGGCCTGACGGCCACGCCCAAGGCGTACCTGAAGAACATCAACCGCGAATCCTTGCAGCAGGAAAACCCGAAGGCATTGGAGGCGCGGATGCTCCGGGACACCTACAATTATTTTGGCTGTCAGCCGGGCTTCCCGACGTTCCGTTACGACATCATTGATGCGGTCAAAGACCCGGAGGGGCCGTTTCTGTGTCTGCCCAAGATTTTCGACCTGCGTTCCGACATCACCACCAAGGCGCTCGACGATTCGGGCTGGGCAGTGTTCGTCAACGAACAGGAGGAAAGCTTCAAGATTCAGGATTTGGAGCGGAAGATTTTCACCCCCACGCGGAACCGGGTCATGTGTGAGGCGTTCTTGAAGGAAGCCCAAAAAGACCCGGCGGGGATACTGGGCAAGTCCATCGTGTTCGCCGTGAACCAGCGCCACGCCACCGAACTCACCAAGGTATTCAACGAACTTCAGCCCGGCATCGCTGTGACGATCACCAGCCGCATTCCTGACGCATCCTCCATCGCCAAGGAGTTTCGTGACGGCAAACGGTCGGAACGCATCGCGGTGTCCGTGGACATGCTTTCCACCGGCTACAACTGCCGGGACCTGCTGAACATCGGCTTGATGCGTCCGATCTTTTCACCGACCGAATACATTCAGATCAAAGGGCGCGGGACGCGGCTGTTCACGTTCAAGATCGGTCACACAGAATACGAGAAAAAGAATTTCTTTCTGCTGGATTTCTGCGCCGTTGCGGAATACTTCGAGGAAACCTACGACTACACCCTGCCGCTGAATTTGCCCGTGGAGCGGAAACCGCAGGAGACACCCCCCCCACCGTCTTTCACGGGCGGAATTTTGATGAATGAAACCGCCACCGGCGGCACGGATGAAAAATCATCGGAACGCAAACGGGAAATTCCGACCTGGCAAGGCGTGGACACGCTGGTCAGTCAGGAAATCCGCATCGTCGGGCCGGACGGCGAGAAGGTGGACGTGATGACCTTTCGTGGCTCGTTTGAACGCGACGTGAAGGCGTTCGCCAAACGCGACCCGGCCATGAAGCAGGCCGTGGCCGACGAGGATGATGACGCGGTGGAGACGATCATGAACGAGCGGTTCTATCACCGGCCCAAGATGTACTATTCGCCAGACAAGCTGATTGTGTCCTACGGCGTCCCGGCGCACACCCCGGCGTTCGTCTATAACGCCGTGGGCAAGAAGCCGCTGCCAACCCGCGAGGCCATCGTTACGGACACGGTGGATTCCATTGCCGCCCGTTTCAACCTGCGCTACAACGAACAGAAATGGCTGGATGCCACGGCCCAATTATTGGCCGAGGATTCCACCGCCTTGAAGCGGTTCGTTCAGGGCGACATGACGATCTTCACCGCCAACCAGTTTCGCACCTTGGGCGGGCTGGAGGCGCTGGCCCAATTTGAAGCCCGTGACAAGGTGTTTGATGTCCTGCGAAACTCAATGCTTGTCCGCCAATCCATATTGGCTGCATCCCCATCTTGAGCTGGTTTCCACCGAGAATTTTATTATGTGGTGTTTCATTGACGAAAGCTGGCACGAAGGCGAAAACGAACATGTGGGCACGCTGGCCGCCGCGGTCGGCAGCAAGGCTGATTTCGATGAACTGGCCCGTTTCCTGTTTCGCGTCCGCAAAAAATACTATGGCGAAGAAAATGCCCGTGATCTGCGAAGCGAACGTTTTGGTTTCTTCCACAATAAAATCATCAAGGTGCAGACCGTTGGCAAAGACCACCACGAAAAACAGGTGTTTGGTTTCTTGCGTTTGCAATGGCTTGGGGATGATAATTTTACGGTGCGGAAGAACCGAACCAAAAAAAATAAGCTGGGGTCTTCCGGGAAGGAAGAGTATTGAAACCGGGCAGGTTTCACTCCAGTTCAATGCCACTTTAACGCAATTGCCAGACCAAGCAAGTCAATTCGGCACAGTCAAATCGACAGCGTCAAACATGAATACTGGACCGGACACCCAAAGCGCGCAGGCCCAAATTCCCTCTCCCCTCGGAGGGGAGAGGGTCAGGGTGAGGGGTTTCCGGCGCACTCGCACCCCGGCCGCGCGCGAGTTTGCCCGCAGGCTGCGCGCACAATCCACTGATGCCGAAAGACGCCTCTGGCGGCTGTTGCGCGGACGCCATTTTGAAGGCTTCAAATTTCGCCGGCAATATCCCACCGGCATTTACTTCCTGGATTTCTTTTGCGTGGAGGCCAGACTGGCGGTGGAACTCGACGGCGGCGGGCATGGTTTCCCCGGCCAGCGGCAACAAGACACCGAACGCGAAAGTTTTCTCGCAAGCCAAGGGATCAAGACGCTCCGCTTTTGGAATCACCAGTTGCGCGGCGAATTGGAAGCGATTCGTTTTGAAATCTGGCACGCGCTAATGGAACGTACCGGAAACAAGGATGCCTTGCGGCACTTGCAAGCCCGGCCCTTGGCAACGCAGGTCGAGACCGAGCTGGGTAGGAAATTGGGCGCGGCGGTTCACGTGGACACCCCTCACCCTGACCCTCTCCCCTCTGAGGGGAGAGGGAAACCAGCGCTCATCTGAATTTGCAAATTTCCAATGACCAACGATACTAAAATCACCGGCTCCAATTTCTTTTCCTCCGGCGTGCGCCAGAAGGTTGACATGATCATGGACATCCTTTATGCGGGCGGCGTCAACAATCCGATGACCTCCATCGAGCAGATTTCGTTTCTGCTCTTTCTGCGGTTGCTGACGGAAAAGGACGACACCCTCGCCCGGCTGGACAAAAAATACACCCGCATTTTCTCCGGCCAATGGTCGCGGTTCGCGTGGGGCAATTTCGTCACACTGACCGGGGATCAGCTTTTCAACGCCGTCCGGGATGCCATCGAGAAGCTGCAAGAACTTCCGAACCTGTCGAACACCGGACGCGAATTGTTCCGCCGGGCTACCTTGAAGATTTACGACCGGCCCACGCTCCGGGCTGTGGTGCAGGCCGTGCATGAACTGGATTTAGCCCCCCACGAAGGCCACGACTTCAAGGGGGACATGTATGAATACCTGTTGAGCAAGTTGTCCGCCTCTGGCACCAACGGCCAGTTCCGCACCCCGCGCCATATCATTGACCTCATCGTGGCGCTGGTGAATCCGCAGCCGAACCAGCGCATCTGTGACCCGGCGTGCGGTACGGCGGGATTTCCTATTTCGGCCTTCACCCACATCCTGCGGCAGCACACCAAGCCTGCCGACCTCAAGCGCGGCATCGTGGACGGGATGATGCTCAAACCGGCGCAATGGAAGTTTCTGGAAGAACAGGCGTTCACCGGCTACGACAACGACCCGGACATGGTGAAAATCGCCATCCTGAACCTCTACCTGCATCAGTTGGAACGGGCCACCATTGAACACTTCAACCCTCTCACCACGGGTTTTGGCGGCACCTATCCCGGCAAACTGTTTGATGTCGTGCTCGCGAATCCCCCGTTCTCCGGCAAGGTGCAGGATGAAAGTATTCTGGCCGACTTGAATTACAAATTGAACACCCGCGCCACGGAATTGCTGTTCCTGAAATGGTTCATTGACCACCTTGCGCCGGGTGGTCGCGGTGGTGTCATCGTGCCAAACGGGGTTTTGTTTGGTTCGACGAACGCTGCAACCACGGTTCGTAAAATGTTGCTCGATGAATGCGACCTTCAAGCGGTCATCACCATGCCCGCCGGAGTTTTCAAGCCATACGCCGGTGTAGCAACGGCAATTTTGATCTTTCAGAAAGGCGGCTCGACAAAATCTGTCTGGTTTTACGAGATGACTGCCGATGGATTTTCTTTCAGCGACACCCGTGCCCCAGTGGATGAAAACGATATTCCTGACATTCTCCAAAAATGGCCGAAGCGTGAGGATGGCGCTCACTCGTTCAAGGTAAGCCGTGAAGAATTGGCGAAGCATGGCGATGAATTGACGCCGGGACGTTACCGCGAACAACAAGCCGAGCTTGTTGACCATGACACCCCTGACGAAATCATTGGAGACATTCTCAAGACGGAAGTACAGATTGTCGAAAAGTTGCGCGGCCTGAAAAAGCAACTCGCCAAACAATGAAGCGACAGCGTGCATCACTTGGCGAACTCTGTTCTTTGGTCAAAGGCACATCGCCAATCTCAAAGACTTCCCCCGGCCCTTACACGTTGGTAACAACGGGCGAGACACACAAAACCGCAGCCAGCTTTCAGCTTGAAGGCGAAGCAGTCTGCATTCCGCTCATTTCTTCCACGGGCCACGGCCACGCCAGCCTCAAGCGGGTGCATTACTTTTCCGGGAAATTCGCGCTCGCCAATCTCCTTGCCGCCGCAATCGTCAAAGACCGTTCGGTTCTGTCTGCAAAATTCCTGACGCGGTATTTGATGTTCACCAAAGACAGGCTAATTGTGCCGCTGATGACTGGCGCGGCGAACATGAGCATAAGCCTTGACCGGCTGGCAACCGTGCCGATTAGCTTTCCGCCGCTGGTTGTGCAGGAGCGAATTGTAAAGCTGCTGGATGAAGCGGATGAAGTTCAATATCTCCGCGCCCAAGCCGACACCCGCACCGCCGCACTTCTTCCCGCGTTGTTCAACAAAATGTTTGGCGATCCGGCAAAAAATCCGAAAGGTTGGAAATTCACCGCCATATCGCAGATGGCAGACGTTCAAGGCGGGCTGCAACTCACACCATTGCGTAATGCTCATGCGTTAAAGTGTCCTTATCTCCGTGTCGCAAATGTCCAGCGTGGATTTCTTGTTGTTGATGAGATAAAGGAAATTGGGCTTCTTGAAACAGAATATGAGCGAACGAAGTTGGCGAGGGGAGATTTACTGCTTGTCGAAGGCAACGGCAACCCAAAGGAGGTCGGACGTGCTGCAATCTGGGATGGCTCGGTTGAAAACTGCGTTCATCAAAACCATTTAATTCGAGTCAGACCACGCCTCGATTTAGTCACGCCAAATTACCTGGTGGCCTTTGTGAACAGTGAATCAGGTCGGACTTATTTCCACGGTGCAGGCAATACAACAAGCGGTCTTTCCACAATCAACATTAGCACCGTGAAGAATTGCAAAATCCCGGTTCCACCATTGCCCCTGCAAAACGAGTTTGCCAAGCGGGCGACAGAAATTCGCGAGATGGAAGCCGCGCAGGCCGTCAGCCGTCAACGCCTTGAAGCCCTGTTTCAGTCCATGCTCCACCGCGCCTTCAACGGCGAACTTTGACTGCCGTAACCTGCCCACCTTGTCGTCCATGACCCCTTATTTGACAAATTCCACAACTGGCATTAGATTCTGCCCATCATCAGGAGTTCATCGCCCGTTGTGGCGATGACACCAACCGGCTTTCGGAAGCACGGTGGTTTCGCCGGTGTCCAGTGGACACAGGCGGATGTGGAGAACAAAAGTTCTCAACAAAAATCCGAACGGCTGACCCGTTCCTGATGGAACGGGTTATTTTTTTGCCGTGAATCCTGATGCGTACAAACGAAAGCACGCATCTATGAGAACAACGCAGTCCGTTCGGTCGCAGCGAATGCCCGCCGAACCCCGGCCTCACGATCACCGGAACCGGCCCGATTTTTCCCTCTACGGGTCGGGCACGGTGTACCTGTTCGGGCCGCTGTCAGACACCGCGCAGGCATGGCTTGACGCCCATTGCCCGCCGGGCGCTGATCATCAGTATCTCGGCCAGAAACTCGCCATCGAGTTCCGTTGTATCGAGGACATCATCCATCTGGCCATCCGCGACGGTTTGGCCCCGGCGGCGACGGCTTCAGCCGAAAGGAGCGTGAACTGATTATGTGGTCGCTCCCGGAAATCAATTCGCTGAACGGCTTGTACGTCCGCGAGCAACCCGCCCCAGCGGCCACCTTGTCCACCGGGGACTTGGCCGACTGTTACCGCATCACCCGGCAAGCCCGGAAAACAAAAACGAAATGAACGATATGGCAAACCAAATCAAAAGGAAAGTGACCACGAAGCGACTGGCCGTATGCCGCTGCGGCCACACTGTGCTGGAAAAGAACCTGCCGCTGGGCACCGAGTATTGCATTTACCCGGCGGTGACGACGCGGGCGGTCTGGACATGCGGCGGCTGCAAGCGCAGCTTTGCCGTCAAGGCGGTGTACGCGGAGAACCGGGACGGCGTGGGCGGCGGCTGGTTGCCGTCCCTGCTGTTTGAAGTGCCGCGTCAAGTCCCCGGGAAGCGACGATTGATGTTGTCCCAATTTGAAAAGACTTGGACCATCACGAAAAGCCTTAAAAAGGGGGTGGTCTGACTTTTCTGGATTGAAAGCATGTCCCGAATTGCCTTGAAGCCTTCAAATGCGCTAATCGCTGATTTTGAACGACTTACAACGATTTGAATAAATGATGGTCAAAAATGGCCAGGTGAAAGGTGAAAGGGCACGTTGCCATGCCAGAATGGATGAAAATAGGACAGATAATCCCAGGCGCGCTGCGATCTACACCGCGCCGCCACCGCCAGATGGGGGCAGCGGCGATCTTCGCGCCCCACGCTTTTTTAAGATCTCCAATGCTTTCGTCTTCCAGAGCGGCTCCCCATTCTCGCTCACTTGCGCCAAAAGCGCTTTGCCCTCCGGCGAAGAAGCGCTGACGGTCCTCACGGAGGAGATGGGAGTCTTCATGGAAGAAAAGCCGGCGCTGGCCGGGCGCGGGCCGGGCCGGCGGCGCGGGGGCGTGTAGAACTTCGCCCCCGGATCAAGCTCAAGAACCAACTCGCGATCCTCATCGTCAACGAAATACTCATTCGAATCTGACAAAAACCAAAAGGTTATCGCTTCCGCTTTGTCTGGCGGCTGTGGAGTCCGCATGGTTAGAAACCGCATCCGCCCAGCGGGCACTTTGAATGGAATGACAGGCGCACCCATATCGGTTATGGTTTACCAAAGGACCAAGTTTTTGCAAGCCTAACCAAAAGGAACGCGCAGGCGCGGGTACAGCGCGGACCGGGCGCGGCGGCGCGGCCGGGAAAGCAAAACGCCGGCCACGGCGAGCCGGGCCGGCGTGGGGGAGTGGGTGGCTTAATTTTTCTCGTAGGCGGCGGTCATCATTTCATCCGTTTTCCGCTTGAGTGTCTCCCGCAGATCATCCGCCAGCAGACAAAGGCCGAAATTGAAATTGTCGGACAGCAGGCCGCCTTCCGACGTGCTCTTGACTGGCTTGCAGTTCAGAAGCTCCGTGCTGAGTTCCGTGATTTGATTGGTGAGCTGCACCAGCAAGACGTCCGCCCGGATCATGGCCTGCCTCATTTCCTCCGCCTGGTTGCGCATTTTTTGGCTATAATGCTCCGCCGTTACCGCCAGGCGGATGGCTTCCGCAAAGGCATCAGCGGGAGATTTTTTGGTCAGACTGGCTTCCCGGACAGCATTCATCCAGAAGCGGCTAAATTCATCTTCCGCCAGCGGAACTTTTGTCACCGGCTGCTGGTGTTCCCGGTCGAAGATGACGAGGCAGGCGTGATGCGGGGCATCTGGGGGCAGGCGAAACTGGAAACGGGTCAGACCCGCATAACCGCACAATGTTGGTGGATATTGCTGTGCGCAGCCGGTTTGCCCGCGAACCTGCCGCCCCCATGTTTAATCGCTTTTCGTTTCAGCCCAAAATCAATCTGATTTTCCGCCGCCATCGCCAATCGGCGTCCTCCGCCCGCTTCGTCCGTATCGGTGATTTCTGTTTTTCCGCATTTTGCTTGTTTTGGAGAATCCGTTCCCATCGTTGCCCATCCGTGGTCAAAATTCTGGGCGCCGCCAACCGGTAAAATTGTTGGGCCTTGGAATTCCAGTTGGTGGGGGCAAAATTGGTAGGCAGCACCCGCACTGTCAGGCCAGACCTTCGTGTGTCGGCGGAGTTATATTCTGGAGGTGGTCAAAACCATGAAATTCTGTTAGGTTGACGACATTATGGAACATTTGACGCGCCAAGAGTTGTTGAAACGCATTTGGATTGACCCGGAGCGATGCGGCGGCAAGCCGTGCATCCGGGGGCATCGCATTTGGGTGTCGTTGATTCTCGACCTGCTCGCAGCCGGTGCGCCGGTGGCGGAAATTCTGGAGGACTACCCCGGCTTGGTGGAAGCGGACATCCTGGCCTGCATCGCTTACGGCTCGGAAATGTCGCGGGAACGGTATGTGGACATCCCATTGGAAGCGCACGCATGAAGCTCAAGCTGGATGAAAACCTCGGCGAACGCGGGCGGGCGTTGCTCACCGCCGCCGGCCACGATGTTTCCACCGTGCCGTCGCAGAAGCTGGAATCCGCGCCGGATGT
>Ga0316217_10004163_pt1 | contig 15873 bp, 13 predicted proteins | sample 1anoAmetaG_FD_203633 | JGI IMG/M metagenome (GOLD analysis project Ga0316217, IMG submission 203633) | Freshwater microbial communities from Trout Bog Lake, Wisconsin, USA - 1anoA | ecosystem: Environmental > Aquatic > Freshwater > Lake > Hypolimnion/Profundal zone | place: USA: Wisconsin... | reverse complement strand
TAAGCCAACGCAATTGTCAACAAATTATTTAATTTTCATGCGGTTTTTTTTGTCGAAAAACCCAATCAAATTTCCTGCGAAATCAGCGCTTTTTTGATTTCTAAAACAGACTCTAAGCAACTTTAACACAGATGGTCACAGATGAACACAGATAAAAAACGGACGGAAGGAAGTCCAAATCAATGCAGCGGCGCGAAGAACGCGGAGAGCCGCAGCGGAAGATCCATGACTTTGCGTTCCTCCGCGTTCTCCGCGTCTCTGCGTTTAATCTGGTTCCGGTTCCGTCGTCGGCCCCCATGCGCCAGCCATCCGATCTGTGTCCATCGGTGTTCATCGGTGGTTAAAGTTAGCGGGATTTCGGATTTCGGAATCCGGGCTGCTTTCGGGCTTCGGGGCTTCGGGTTTCGGATTTTTGGGTTAACGCTGTTGCTTGCCACCGCCTTGAGTGGGCTCGCCGGCGAAAATCAGGCCAACGATGCGGAGGTGTTGGCGAGTTCTTTCTCCAATCCGCCCGTCGAGTCGCGCCCCAGCATCTGGTGGTATTGGGGCGAATCCGTCACCACCGATCATGGCATCACCCAGGATTTGGAGTCGCTCAAGCGGGTCGGGTTTGGCGGCGTGGTGATTTATGAGCAGGTTTTCACCAATTGTCCTGAGGCCTGGAAAAGTCTCTCGCCCGAGTGGCTGGGCCGGCTGCGCTTTGCCGCCGCGGAATGCGCCCGGCTGGGGCTGACCTTGGAGGTCAACGCCAGTGACGGCTATGTCGCAGGGGGCCCGTGGATAACTCCGGCCCTCGGCATGCAACGGCTGGTGGCCAGCGAAACGGTGATCCCCGGCGGACGCCAAGTCTCAATCATGTTGCCACCACCTCCCACCGCGCTGGGTTACTACCGCGATGTCGCGGTGCTCGCTTATCCAACGCCCGCCGGCGGCGATCCCAACGGATTGCCCCCGCCGGTTTGCACGAGCGATCCGGCCGGAGTGGATTTCAAAAAACTGTTCGGCCAGAACGACCGCGCCAAGGCGCGCATTTCGCCGCCGCCGGATGGGCGGCCGGTGCTCGTTCAGCTTGACTATGGCCAGCCCCGCACCCTGCGCAGCCTCACTTACTCGGTGCGCGTCAACTCGAAAGCCCTGGTCATTGCCACCCAGGTGCCCACGTATTGGTCGGATGATTTTTACGGGATGGGCATGCGGCTGGATCCGCCGCTGGGACAACTGGAAGCCAGCGACAACGGACGCGATTGGCGTCCGGTTTGCGCGCTGCCCGCGCTGGGCTATCAGCATGACTATTGGACGCAGCAGACCATCGCGTTTCCCGCCACCACCGCGCGCTATTTTCGATTCAACTTCCATGGCTGGGGCCACAATTTTTCCGCGAATGACGATGACCTCGTGCTGGGCGGCGTGGAATTGCGCGGCGAGGCGCGGGTGGATCAATGGGAAAAGAAATCCGGCAATGTCGTGGATTTTTCCTATCCCGACCACACGCCGGATTACGCCGGCAGCGAAGTGATTGACCCGGCGAAAATAGTTGATCTCACCCACCAACTGGACCCGGATGGAAAATTGAACTGGAACGCGCCGCCGGGCAATTGGACGATTTTGCGCCTGGGTCACACCCCCACCGGCGCGAAGACAAAACATGGCCGCCCCGAAAACATGGGCCTGGAATGTGACAAATTGAGCGCCTTGGCCACCACGGTCCAATTCACCAATTATGTGGGGGTCATTTTGCGCGAAGTGCGCCGCGTGCCTGGCGCCAAGCTGGCGGGCATCAACATTGACAGCGCGGAACACGGTTCCCAGAACTGGACGGAGGATTTCGCGGCGCAGTTCGAACGGCGGCGCGGTTACTCTCTGCGCCGTTTTCTGCCGGCGATGATGGGCCGGGTCGTCGGCAGCCGCGCGCAGTCGGACAAGCTGCTGTTCGATGTTCGCCGCACCATCGCCGACCTGATGAGCGATGAATATTACGGCACGTTTCAAAAACTGTGTCACGCCGAAGGCCTGACCGAGATGGCCGAGGCCCCAGGCATCGCCACGTGTCTGCCCAGTGATAACCTTCAGGCCAAGGGCCGCACCGATATTCCCATGGGCGAGTTTTGGATGAGCCAGCCCGACGGCACGCTGGACTGCAAGGAAGCCGCGATGGCCGCTCACGTTTATGGCCGGCCCGTCGCCGCGGCGGAAGCCTTTACCGGCAGCCGGGCCGACGTGTATCCGGGCATGATGAAACCCTTCGCCGACGCCGCGCTGGCGCTGGGCATCAACCGCTTTGTCGTGCTGGCCTATGTCCACCAACCGTGGGATGACCGCCTCCCGGGGGTCACCCAGGATCGGTTTTATGTTCCTTATCAGCGCCACAACACCTGGTGGGAGGACAGCGCCGGCTTTTGGACGTCGCTGGCGCGGTCGTCCCTGCTTCTGCGGCAGGGCCACGCGGTCGCCGACCTGCTCTACCATCTCGGCAATGACACGCCGCTCAAGGTGGCCACATGGCGGATGCGGCCCGCGCCGCCAGCCGGCTATGATTACGATGTTTGCGGCGACGAAGTGCTCATCCAGCGAGTCATGGAAAAAGACGGGCGCCTGGTCTTGCCCGACGGCACGAGTTACCGGCTGCTGGTTCTGGCGGGCGGCAACCGGATGACCCTCGCTGCCGCCCAAAAACTCCGGTCGCTCATCCACGCCGGCGCCACGGTGCTCGGCCCGATCAAGCCGGAAAGCTCGCCCACCCTGACTGACGGAGCCACTGGCGACGCGGAAGTCAAAACCATTGCCGACGAACTATGGGGCAGGGGACCGCTGCCGACTGCGGGCGACCGTCGCATTGGAGCCGGACGGATGCTGTGGGGCATGACTCCCGCGCAGGCGCTCGCCGCCTTGGACACTCCGCGCGATTTTGAAATTCTCGGCGAACTTCCGGCCACCAATACCTTCTTCGCCCACCGCCAGACTGCCGATTGCGACCTCTATTTTGTGGCCAATCACCAAGCCCGTGCCGAAAAAGTCACCGCCGCGTTTCGCGTCACGGGACGCGTTCCGGAAAGATGGGACCCCGACACGGGCGCGATCTCCGAATTCACGCGGTATCGCGAAGCTCATGGCCGCACCGAAGTGCCCCTGGCGCTCGAGGCCAATGCCTCCACCTTCATTGTGTTCCGCGAGCACGGCAGTCCGCCGCCATCGCATGGATTGGCGGCAACCAATCTGGTTGCCGATTTGCCCGTGCGGCTGGAATTGACCGGACCTTGGAATGTTCGTTTCACTCCCGGTTGGGGCGCGCCGGAACAACTCACCTTTGACAAGCTGATTTCCTGGACCGCCCACCGCGACCCGGGCGTTCAGCATTACTCCGGCGCGGCGACTTACGCCAAAGACTTTCAATTTCCGCCGGTGCCTTCCGGAGAAAAAGTGGTGCTCGATCTCGGCCAGGTGGCGGTGCTCGCCGCCGTGAAATTGAATGGCCGCGATCTGGGCGTCGTTTGGAAGGAACCGTATGCGCTCGACGTCACGGAGGCGCTGCGCGCCGGCGCGAACTCGCTCGAAATTCGCGTTGTGAACACCTGGGTCAACCGCCTCATCGCGGACTCCGCGCTGCCTGCCGAAAAACGACTGACTTGGGCCACCTACAATCCCTATCATGCCCGCGATTCCCTGTTGCCCTCCGGCTTGCTCGGCCCGGTGGTCCTGCGTTCGCCTAATCCCCCGTGAAAACCAACCGCATAATCGGCTTCCTGGCTTTGGCCAAACTGTTTGCAACCTGGGATTATTTCAAATTCATTTTGAACCACGGTTTCCTCCTTGAGCGCAACAGAATCAATAATGCGTATCATTAGCACTGTCGTGAAAGTTGCTTAAAAAAGTGCTTGCTAATGTTCTGGCTTTCGCTTAGCCTAGCCCCGTCGTTGGGAATCAGACGCGGTGATTGCCTGAACCTCATGAATGACCGGCTGACAGTCGGCGGTGGACCACAGCCAAGAGGACTTCGCGGCTGGCACGGAGAAACTGTCCCCAACCAAGCCGCTGCCCTGGCAGTTTCTGTTTCGATCCGCAGCCTCCCAAGCCCCGCGAAAAAGAAGCACCACCTCATGAAAGCCACCACTCGAAGTTTGCTCGTGTTCTGTCTCGCCCTGGCTGGCTTGGCCTTGCACGCCCAATCAACGGCCCCAACCTCCTCCCTCTCCAGCCTCATAGCCGAGGCGCGCGGCCTGCCATTGATGCAGCCAGGCCAGGTTCCAATCCACGGCACCTACTGGGTCCTGGAGCCGTGGGGCATCAACGGAGTCACGCCCGTGCCGTATCCGTGCCCGCCGTTTGATCCGACAATGCCCATTTACGCGCTCACGCCAGAAAACCAGGCGGAAAACCAGATATATCTGGTTGATGCCACCGTTGGCACACGGCCGGTCTTGAATCCTGTGCTATCCCGGCGCCTCGGACCCAGCTACACACTGGAGTCGGTGGTGGAAGCGCAGGCGAATTTGGTCGTGAATCTGATCACCCAGATTCAGACCGCGCAGGCCCATCTGAACCAAAATGGTTATCCAGTTTTCTTCGGCACCAACGGCTTTGGCACCAACGGTTTTGGCGATGGGGGCCTGCCTGTCAACAGCTACGTTTATACGATAGACACCAACATGCTGTGGCTGCAGATCACAAATATCTCCGACGGAACGGTTTACGCAAATCTGTACCGGGCCACAGATTACGTTTACTCGGTGTGGTCAACCACCAATCTGGCTGATCCGCTCCCAACCTGGCGGGTGGAAACGGAAGTCTTCCCGACCAACCCCAACTGCATGACCTTTACCGTTTCTCAAGCTGGCCGTCCAGACCTTTTTTTGCGCGGGCAGGACTGGACAGGTATGTCCGCCACCGGCAATGTGACCGAGTTGTGGTGGCTGTATTATTATTTTGGCAATGCCGGTTTGCAACTGTCGGACACAAATTTGGATGTGTGGGGCAGCAACACGCTGGTGTTTGACTACACCAACGGCCTCGCGCCGACGGATTATTACGGCGGATTCCTGCCCTACTTGCAAACCTTCAGTGGCGATCAACAGAGCGGCCCGCTGGACGCTTTCCTGCCGCAGCCCCTGGTGGTGCAGGTGACTGATGGGTTCAACAACTGTTTGAGCAATGCGCCGCTGACGTTCAGCGTCACCAACGGGTTGAACCAATTGGCGGCCACCTATGGCGGCCCGCTGGCGACCAATCTGAATGTGACCACCGACGGCAACGGGCTGGCCCGGGCCTGGCTTTTCCTGCCCACCAACGCGCCCGCAGTCAATTATGTCACGGTGACAGCGCACAGCGGCCCATACGCCGAGCAGCTCTATTTCACCGCTTATGAAGGGGAGGTGGCGCCTCCGGCTATTTCGCCCGCGGGCGGCGCTTTCACCGTCATCCAGAGTGTGGCGGTCAGTTGTTCCACGACCGGCGCGGTCATGCATTATACGCTGGATGGCACTGACCCCACTGAGGACGATCCGGCGGCCACCAACGGACAAGCCTTGCTGGCGCCTTGGACCGCCACCTTGAAGGTGGCCGCGTTTGCGGACGCCATTTTGCTGCCCAGCGCGGTTTCCGCGGCGGATTTCACCATCCTTCATCCGCTCGTAGCGGGACGCAAACACACGCTGCTCCTGCAGCCTGATGAAACGATCCTTGCCGGCGGGTCCAACGGCAGCGGGCAGTTGGGGGATGGCACCACCATGGATCGGACCAATCTGGCGGGTGTGCTGAACCTGACCAACGCGGTGGGGATTGCGGCGGGCGCTTTGCACAGTCTGGCCTGGGCGGCGGATGGCTCGGCTTGGGCTTGGGGCGATAACAGCTCTGGCCAGTTGGGCGACGGGCAAAGCTCCGGCCAGCAGTCCAGCCCCACCAACCTCAGTGGTTTAAGTGGCGTCATACAAATGTCCGGCGGCGGCCAGCATTCGCTGGCGTTGGACGGCAACCACGGCGTTTGGGCCTGGGGCAACAACGCCAGCGGCCAGTTGGGTGATGGCGCCACGTCGCCGCAGACGATTCCGGAACAACTGAATGGGTTGAGCAATATCGTCGAAGTTGCCGCCGGCGGCGCGCACAGTCTGGCCCTGGCTGCGGATGAAACCGTCCGGGCTTGGGGCAACAATGCTTCCGGCCAGCTTGGCGATGGCACCAGCACGCAACGCACGTCGCCGGTGATGGTCGGCGGATTGACCAATGTCCTGGCGCTTGCCGCCGGTTTCAACCATAGTCTGGCCCTGGTGTCGGACGAAACCGTGCGGGCTTGGGGAGACAACACCTATGGCCAGCTTGGCGATGGCACGTTCACCGAACGCAATCAACCGGTGAAAGTGCTGGGGGTAAGCAACCTCGTGGCCATTGCCGCCGGGGAATATCACAATCTGGCGTTGAAAGCCGACGGCACGGTCTGGTCTTGGGGTTGCAATTCGCACGGCCAGCTGGGCGACGGGACCACCACCACCCGGATCGCTCCGGTGCCGGTGTCGGGATTGAGCAATGTTCTGGCCATCGCCGCCGGCTGGGCGCACAGTGCCGCGTTGAAATCCGATGGCACCGTGGTGGTCTGGGGCAGTATTCCCTATGGGTTGAACGGGGATGCCAGCGCCAATTTCAGCACCGTGCCCGTCACGGAAGAACCCTCGGTGCTGGTGAACTGGGAGCCGCCGACCATCGCCGTCCAGCCGTTCAGCCAGGAAGTTCTGGCCGGGGACGACGTGTCTTTCAATGTCGTGGCCACCGGCACCAATTTGACCTATCAGTGGAACTTGGATGGCACCCCCATTCCGGGCGCGAACGCCAGCGTTTACGCCCTCAAGAATGTCCAAAGCGGCGGCAATTACACGGTGACGGTTGGCACCGGTCTGAATTCCGTGGTCAGCTCCAATGCCGTGTTGACTGTGGACTGGGGGACAGGCTGGCCGAACCTGATGGAAGTGCTCGGTCAGCGTCTGAATTACACCTTCAAGAATGGGGTCACGTATTATATCGGTTCGCCGGTTCAATTGTATGGCACCACCACCATCGAAGGTGGTGCCGTGCTAAAATTTGATTACTCACTGAATTCCAGCTTGAGTGTGCTGGGCTCGCTCAATTGCAAGACCGAATCGTATTACCCTGCTTTTCTGACCTCGGTGGACGATCCGTGCGTGGGAGAGAATATCGGTTACGGCTATTATCCGCAGCCCTACCTCACTGGGACGCCCTACCTGGATTTGTCGCAAACCACAAATGCGTCCATCAGCAACCTGCGAATCTCCTATGCGGATCTCGGCGTGACCACCCCGGCTGCCGGACAACTTGACATCTGGGATTGCCAGGTCCTGCAATGCAATTCCGGGGTGGTGAATGCGTTTGGCGGCGTGGACAGCCTGCATAACGTGCTGTTTGCCGGCTGCGGCGACGCCGTATGCGCCTACACGAACAATTGCACGATCATGGCCGAACAAATGACAGCGGACGTGTCCCAGTTCGTGAGCTCCTCCGGCGCCTCGCCTCGCGTGAGCCTGACGAACAGCATAATCCTGGGCGGTGCGGGATCCGTTTCGCCTACGAACATCCAGGCGGTCGGCGCGGGGAATTATTATCTTGCAGCGAACAGCCCGCTCCGCCAATCTGGCACCACCAATCTCAGCCGCAGATTGTTGGGCGAATTGAAAACCAGGACGACGTATCCGCCAGTTGCCATGCCGTCATTCATGCAGTTGAACGGCAACCTGATGCTGGGTCTCCAAGCGCCGCGCTATACCAATGGCGCGCCGGATTTGGGCTACTATTATCCGGCCATTGACTACACCGTCAGCTACCTGACCAACTTTGGCGCCATAACCGTTCTGCCGGGAACAGTGATTGGCCTGAGCGACCAATACATCCCCAATTTCGGCTGGACTTGGTGGGGCTTTGACCTGCGCGAAGGGTCGTCTCTGGTGGCTCATGGCATGCCCAACCGCCCGATCGTTTTCGTGGACGCCGCCCTGGTGCAGGAGCAGTTTCAACTGCCCGTCTTCGGCTCGCTGGTGCCGGATTACGAGTCTCCCGATTCCGCCCCGCCGGTGATGGATTTCCGGTTTTGCAATTTCTATGCCAGTCCGGAATGCGATCACGTTTGGGCCGGCTATGACGTGTGGTTCAGTTATGTGCCTTCGCCCGACAGCCTGGTCAACTGGACGATGCGGGACTGCAATCTGCACGGCGGCTGGATCAACCTGGGGTGCCCCGATGACGGCATGTTTTTCGGCCTGTCCCCGCTGAACTTTTACGGTTCTGGGGCGGTGGGCTGGACGAACAATTCGTTCGACAGCGTATATTTCAACCTGGACCCGACCTGGATTTGGTATCCGAACTATGGCGACACCATCAACTGTGACCTGGCGTTTTCGGCGGCCAACAACCTGTCCCGCAACGCGGGCATATTTTATTTGGAACCCATACCCAGTTCTGCCGGGAACTGGACCTTCTACAACAACTTCTTCGACAAGGCGGACTTTTTGCAGGACACAAATTATCAGGCGCTTGATTACAACTACAACGGATACTGGCCGTTATTGCCGACAGAATTGCTGTGGGGAGGAGATGCTAGCCAGTTGATCTCAAGCACTGCATCAGGTCCGACAACCGGCTCAAATGAAGTAGTCGTGGCTGCCGCGCCACCTTATCAACGCAGTTACTTCGGCCATTTTTACCTGCCCACAAACACGCCACTTTACGGGGCCGGCAGCGACACGGCGGCGAACTTGGGCCTGTATCACTACACGACGCGGGTGGATCAGGTGAAGGAGGGCAATGATGTAACGGCGGGAAAGCCAAATGCCAGCATCGGGTTGCATTATATCGCGGCGACAAACGGTGTGCCAATGGATTTCGATGGCGATGGCATACCGGACTATGTTGAAAATTGGAATGGTGATGGCAATTATTCCGCACATCTCGGCGTTGAAACAGACTGGCAGAATCGCATCACGGACAGAGTCAATCCCGACCCATCTAATTCGCTGTATTTGAATATTGACCTTTCAGGTGATGGGCTGACGGGGCGGGCGAAGCAGCTTTTGGAAATGAACCCACTCGACACAAGTAATCCACTTACGTTAACGCCGTCAGCGGGTTCTAATTCGGATACTCTCATCTTCAATGTGCCGGTCAATTTTAACCTCCTGGGCACTAACGGTTCTTTGGGCGTGGTAGCGAACGGGATTCCGAGCTCTTTTGAGCGATGTAACCAAAATACTACAAATGGCAGCTGCCAACTTACTTGGAACACAATTTATCAACAAGCTGGGTTAAACCTTATCCAAGCTTCAATTACCGTTAATGGCCAGACAAATATTAGCGGCATCGGAGCTGTTATGGTATATAACGTTAATATTGACCAGCCTCCTTATCTCTTTGCGTTAATACCTGGTACGGCAAATTGGAGCAGTGCCTCGGTCCAAGCTCGCCTTGCGTCGGTGCTTATTCCGCAAGATTGGCAAAACAGCGCTGGTAGCTGGCAACTATTCTGTTCAGTCGTTTCAAGCCCATATTTTAGAACGATCGACGTCGCTGGATACCCAATTGGGAATTGCTATATTGCTTCCAAGAATGGTTCTATGCAAACTCTGCAAATTCTTGAAAACCAGCCCGATTTTGGTGCAAATAATTTGCGGTATTTAAGTGGGCTGGACCTTAATGCCATGCTCTCCAGCGACTGCGCTGACAAGAATCCCTGCATGCTTGACTACGATATTGTCTGTTACATGGCGAGTTTGAATTCGTCCCTAACTACATTGGACCAGCCTTCGTACCAGAGGCTATTCCAGTTGGCTGTATGGGACTCAAATTATTTTATCTCAAATGGTGACAATTCTCTAGCAGCCGGCGCTGTCAACCTGATGTATGCGATTTACAATCAACCTGAAAGCCTGAGAGGAGTCCTTCCAGTCACACTCTCCCCTTTGACAGGTGATCAAATTGCATCCCTTTCATCTCTTACACTGCCGGATGAACTAATTCCAGTTGTTCAATCCGCTCAAGCGGCGCTCGCTTTGACGTCTAGGCCTTAATATAAGCATTAAACCAAACATTTATATCCACATAAACTTTCAACCTTAACCTAATCTGAAATTATATGAATATTCGCCGTTATGCCATCTTGATAGTGGTGTTCTTGTCCATTGACCAGCGCCAGGTACATTCACAAGCTCCACAAACTCCATGTATGCCGTTGCCAGTTGCAGATTCTAATTTTAGGTATTTACATGATACTGCCTGGTGGGTTCCAGTTCAGAGATACGCTTTTACAAAGGACTGGATGAAGAGAGCCGCGTTAGATGAAGTTGTATTCGCAAAGACTTACCCGGAGGCTACATTATTGGTATCTTATCAAGATTTTAATCTTTTCGGTCCAAGTCCTCATACGAGAAATTGCCACGATTACGCATGGGCACCTTTTATGACCGATGATTTCGAAAACACCGTCGCTGGATCTCAAAGAGAGGCATGGTGGATGTGTGATCCAAGTCCGAACTGGCTAGGGCCTGGCACCCCTCCTCTAAAAGTTGTTGCCACAAGCTCCGCATATATCGGCTGGGATGATGACGTTCACACGCAGATAGATATAACGAACTCAGGCAGCATAATGGAATATCTGTTTGACACAACGCAGTTGGATAATTTAGAGGATACTTATTACGATGAATTAGCGTATTTTATTGGACTTCCAACATGCCCGATTGATGATATTCATTCCGGCATAGTCCCTTTGCATTCCGCAGTTTTGGTGGCTTGGTTCACGCCACCAACAGTTGATCCAAAATATGTGGCCGGTATTTTTGAATCCAAATGGGGTTTGGGTGGAATTTGGCAACATCGTTATGGTTGCGGTTATCTTCCCGACGTTCAATATGTGTCCGCATTTCATCTGCAAGTATTTGCTCCGAGCGGAGTTGATTGGCCTTATCAATCACCGCCTTACATTATTTCGTATTCGCCATGGGGTATGTTTAACCCGTAATATTTGAAGTGTTTCACGCACTATGAAAACTGCCCTCTGGTCAACGCGTTGTGGGCCAATTTCAGTGCCTCCGGCCAAATTGCTTTTGGTTCTGTTTGCGCTTTCGTTCACTTCGCTGTTCCTGCCCTTGCTCTGTGCGGAAGACGGACAAGAACCCAGTTACAAAGGGAAACCCTTGAGCTACTGGTTGGATGATTACGCGGATCTGTCTCGCGAGGTTTCCTTGGGATTGAACCCAACGTTGAAAGCGGAACAAACGGATGCGCTATTGCACATTGGCACGAACGCTGTTCCTTGGCTGATCAAACGACTTTCCATGTCTCCACACTTTTCGCGTGATGCCACGATCTTGGCCTTCCGGGTGCTAGGGCCTTTAGCACACGGTGCTATACCGGAACTTGTTCAGTTGGTGACCAATCAGCCTGAGTCTTTTGGTTTTGGCGGTGATGGGCCGCGGGACGCCGCTTTTCGTCCAATTCAGGCCCTGGGAGGCATCGGAAAGGATGCCGTACCGGCCCTGCTGGAAATATTGACCAATTCAATGTCTCCCGTACGACGCTTCGACGCTTTGGAAGCCATCGCGAGAGTTGGCACGAACGCGGTTTTTGCACTGCCGGGATTGATCCATTACGTTTATGACACCAACGTCATGGTTTCTGTGAAGGCAGTGGAGACCGTGGTAGCCGTGGGAGCACGGCAACCGGCAGGGCTTCAAGCCTTGAAGCAAATCCTGCAAACCAGCAATCTTCTGCAACGACGGATTCGATGGGAAACCTTTTCCGCCATGAGGGGTTTTGGTGAAGACTGCGCACCGGCGGTGATTCCCGCTTTGGATGACAAGGACGACTATTTTATTGCGTTTGCAACGCTCGTCGACGCCGCGCCAGATACTCTTACAAATGCGGCCGTGCTCCGCAGTGCGGCAACAGGTTTGCAATCGCGAGATTTTAAGCGTCAGAATTGGGCCGCGCAGTTGCTGCGGGCAGCCGGCCAACAAGCCCGCGGCCAGCGTCCGGACTATGCGGTTGTGGGATTCGACAATTCGGACTATTCGGTTCCGGGAGGTGACATGAAGGCAATCCATCGGGAAGCCACCAACGCACTCAGCCGCCTGTCATCCGAACTTTACAATGAATACGTTGCCGCCCAAGTGCCGTTTCATCCAAGCGACGCTCATTAGCCCCATGAAGTTTCTCAAGCAAGGCAACTTTTGCGAGGGACAGGTCAAGTGATTCACTGAACACCAACTCGATAAAAAAACGACGTTCCATTCGTGGCCATGGTATCAATATAGGTCGTAGTACCATCCAGTCCACCGATATTGGTCTGGATCTTACCTCCAAAAATGCGTGTCGTTGAGATCCAGCCAGCGACGCCGTTCATCAATGTGAAGCCGCTCAATACCACGCCATTGGTCAGGTATATACAGCGGTACATACCGCTCCCACTAATGAACACTGCGGATGGCCCGTTGATACTTTGAACCGTCAAAGGCTTGTCCACCACGACACGGTTGGTGACAGATATTGTTTTAGGTTCGAGGCCATCTGTCACGGACTCCTTGGTCACTGCAAATCCATCAAGATAGAATCCGTCGTTTACCAGGATCAAATCACCATTGGTCGCGGCATCCACAGCGGTCTGATTCGAAGCGGCAGCACTGGTCAAACTGCCGTATGGCGGTGCAGGGTTAGTGGTATTTACATCAACATACAGCACCGACGCTGATGCCCGAAGGGAAAGCACCAGTCCCATCAGCATAAAATTGACGACCCGCAAATTCATTGAGTTTTGCAAAGCTGATCAAATTTACGTCCAAAATTAAGGAGCGTCAACAATTAGTGCATTGCAAAGCACGGTGCGACGTGATCACGGCAGCTAAACGTAAGAATTAGAAAGCTGCTGCACCACCCATCCATTGCGGCAGCCCTGGCCAGAAAGCCAAGCTACGAGGATGGCGGGATGAGGCGTGGCTAGCTGGCCGATATGCGGATTATCGCGGACTGGATTGCTGAAACCACGGGGCGCACCGCCGTCTTTGCCGATCTCGACAATTTGCGGCCGGCGGAACGCAATGAAGCGAAGCGGAAGTGGATGAAAATGAAAAACGTCATTCCAAAACGCAGTCACCCCGAATTCATCTGGTGATTCGGTGGTGCCAAACTCGTCAAACTTCAGTCAGGCCAACACGAACTGATTGGTGGTTCGGAGCTTGGAGATTTTTCAGGATTTGCGCTTGGCGTGATCCGCATCCCAGGCGCGCTGGGCGGCGGCAAAGAGGGGGTCTTTCATGGCGGCTTGCGTGATGAGCTGGCGGGCCTGCGGTGAAGTGGATGCGCGGAAGATCATGGATTCCAAAGCTTCGCCGTCGCTGCCGCAGCCGGGAATGGATTTGCGTTCGAGTTTGATCAATTCCACGCACACCTGGGTGACGCGAACCGTCAGTTGAGTTTTCATAACGGCTTGAGCGGGACGGGGTTCCGGCAGGCGTTTAATGTCATAATAAAGGCGCGGCCCAATCGCATCCCTGTCGGGCTTGCAACGGCCCTTGAGCAACACGACCGAACCGCGCCGATGTGGCGCGTTTTCAGTCGGTGCTCGTTGGAAGTTGCAATTCGACAGAGCCGACGTACCGCTGACAGCAGTATCGCAGGAACCCCGTAAAGTTCAAGTTTCTCGATGGTGGCTTCGAGTTGTTTTTTCACAATTCCTGGGTGCTGAGAAAGGCTTGGACGGTTTTGTTGGTCAAACAGTTTTGGACGATGCCGGCGCTCCAGAGGCCAAGAACGGGATGGTTGACGCGCGCTTGCGTGCCGCCAATGTTGATGCGTTCACCGCGCCGCTTGGTGGGGATGCCGCGCCGGTTGAGGTCTTTGGCAATCTGGCAGAGGCTGACGCCGGCGATCTTCTTGCGCGCCATTTCCAAAATGATGGCCTGCTCCGCCTCGTTGGGGACCAGCTCGCGGATGGGCTTGCCAGCCTTGTTGCGGCGGCCTGTGTCGCGGGCATCCCAACCATAGGGAACGGTGCCGACGACGAGATTCTGGCTGCGCTTGAGGTCGAGCGTGGTCTGGATGCGTTCGCGGATGCGGGCGCGTTCCAACTCGGCGAAGACGGCAGCAATCTGCATGAAAGCGCGGCCCATGGCGGTGCGGGTGTCCACGTTTATGTCGAGGAACACGATGCGGGCGCCAAGGGATTCAAAAAGCGAGACGGTTTGTGACACGTCCACGGTGTCGCGGCCAAGGCGATCCACCTTGGTGACGATGATGGTGGGGCTGCCGCCGGTGGCGATGGCGGCTTTGACTGCGGCAAGCAGCAGCCGACCGGAGGGGCGTTCCGTAAAGGGAATTCCGCCGCTCGTGTCTTCGTCGAAAAACATTTCACTGACTGCGCTGACTGCGTCAGGGCCACTATTGCCACTATAAAAAGCAGCGGCGCGCGAGACGGTCTCGGTCTGCGCCTCGCGGGAGAGTCCCTGTTTGGCAGTGGAGACGCGGCCGTAGCCGAAGGCGATTTGGGGGAGGAGTGATTCCATAAATCAGGTATTCAGGTGGATGTGGTTGGCCAGGCTGCGGCAGGCGGATTCAAACGCCCAGCCGAATTCTGCCACTTCCGCCGATGTGGTCAGCCGGGTGGGCGTGCCGTGGGCAAACAGTTCAAACTCGCGCTCGGCTGCGTCCTCGCTGCCTTTGCGCCAGAGGAAAGAGCCGTTGCCAACTTCGCTGGCGTAATCCATGCGCAATACCCAATCGCCATATTCGACTTGAAAGGCGAGGTCAGGGTCACCGGCCATGATTTCGCGTTGCGCGGGGGTAAATTCGAGAAGCCGCCAGCGGCCGACCGTGCCGGCGATTATGGGGGCCGTGAGGCGATCCAGCATGGCGGACCATTCATCCGCCTCACGTTTCTTGGCCTTGAATTCGGGGCTGGCGAGATAGGCGGTGATCTCGGGGGGAAGTGTGCATTCCATAAAATCAGGTGGTCAGCATTTCCGCTTCGAGGGTGGCGCGGCCTTTTTCAACGGCTTCGCGGTCCACGAAAGCGATGGCGGAGTCGAGCCGCTGCATCACTTCCATGCGGGCGGTCTTTTGCTCGGGGGTTTCGGATTGGGTGACGAGCCGGATGTCGAGGACACCCGGCGAAACGAGGGTAACTTTGGCGAGCGAGCCGGCGGGGAAGCCGGAGCGTTTGAGCCACTGGCCCTTGAGCCGGATTTGGCTGGCGAGCCGGGTGGGCAGCACGCGGGCTTGAAAGGCGTCGCCGAATTCTTCGACGGTCAGGAGGCGGGTGTTGGTCATAAATCAAACTTTGGGGCGCATCAAGTCGGCGATGTTGGGGGGCATGGGAAGTATGGGAATGATGGGAGGGATGTCATCGGCGAAGCGGATGAACTTGCGCTCACGGCGGGCTTGTGATGCAGAAATGGACGGTGGCACAGCCGGTGACGCGAGCATGGGTACTGGTGCTGGTTCGTGTGCTGGTGCCGGCAGCGACGGCAAAATCGCGGCCGGAACCGGCCTTCGCTCGGAAGCTTCGGCTCGGCAAGCCGGGGGCGTCATGGCTATGCCACCCTCCTTCGCCAAGGCTACGGCGGGCGAGCCGTTGAAGTTCTCACAGAAAGTTTTGGCCCAAGCAATGGTTTCAGAGGTCTGGCGGGCGTACCAGCATTTGGTTTTGCCGGTGTAGCGCCATGCGCGGTCGCCGCGCAAGGGCGCAAGCGCGGCATCGTCGGGGCGGCGGGTGAAGTGGATCTCCACGCCGCGCATTCTCTCGTTCAGGCACCAAGCGGCCACTATCGGAGAGTGGAGAGTGGAGGGCGAAGAGTCGTGGCGGCCGTTACTGAAAGCGGATTGCACGATGGGAGC
>Ga0316217_10004162_pt1 | contig 15876 bp, 33 predicted proteins | sample 1anoAmetaG_FD_203633 | JGI IMG/M metagenome (GOLD analysis project Ga0316217, IMG submission 203633) | Freshwater microbial communities from Trout Bog Lake, Wisconsin, USA - 1anoA | ecosystem: Environmental > Aquatic > Freshwater > Lake > Hypolimnion/Profundal zone | place: USA: Wisconsin... | reverse complement strand
CTTCCAGTCAATGTTGGTGAAGCTTCGAACACACCTGTTGTAGTTGCTTCTCCAAAGGTGAATATGTTGTAGCCATTCAGTGCCAGACCATTACTGACGTTGGTGGTTGCTGGTGTGTACGTCACGGTGTTAGTGCTGAGAGTAATTACGTTGACAGAACCACTGCTGTTTGACTTGCAATACAAAAATGTTCCGGTGGAATCAATTGCTAACCAATACGGGTTTGCGACAACGCTTGTAGTAATCGTTGTTGTCAGTGTGTTGGTCGTGGTGTTGATTACATAAATGGCTGAACTGTTACCGGAAGCAACGTACATTGACGTACCTGCACTATTGAATACTGGTGCAATTCCATATCCTGGTGATGACATGCCCGTAATGGTTGTTGTCAGTGTGTTAGTCGTGGTGTTGATGACGTAAATAGAACTGCCGGTTTGACCAACAAGACCGTATAAAACAGTGCCAGCAGGATTAAGTGCCAGGTTTAAGTAGTACGTGGCACCTGTCGAAATGGTGGCAACCAATGCTTGGGTTGTGGCGTTATACACGTAAATGTTTCCACCATCAGGGGCATGGTAAATGCAGTTGTTGGTGGGGTTGTAAATAACACTTTTCATATATGCGGGTAGTTGGCTACCAAGACCAATATGAGCTGCGTAACTATTTATCTGCGTGTTGTTGACCCAAAGACCGCATTGACTGGTGGCACTACCTGACCACGTTGTTAGAGAGTTCCACACGTTGCCACTGTTGTCTACGGCAATGCCAAAATTCACAAGACTTGTTTGTGTTGCACCGGCAATGTAATTGTTGCTGATAACGGCACCAGTGGTGGGGTTATAAACTGTCCAACCCATTGACGTACTAGAACCACCACCACCTGCAGCTGCAGAACTGGTTGCTATATAAATATTTCCATTTGGTGCTTGAAGGAACTGACCCGTAAATACTGTGCTGGTGTACGTACCGCCAGGTGGGTTAATAGTGATGGCAGTAAGTGCAGTCAGGTTGATGAACTGCATGTTGTTCGTACCTGTACTGGTGTTGTTCCAAATTGCAAATACGTTGGTTCCAACTTGAAGTGCTTGGGTCAAGTACACACCATTGGAAATAACACTGCTAAAACTTCCGTAACCGCTGACGGTGGAATATCCATTAAGACCAAACCTAAGACCTAGACCCATTCCCCACGTGGTGCTTTTGTGAATGCTGTGTAATCGGTAGGCGTAACCAGTGGGTGGTGTTAGTAACTGGTTAATGCCAGTTGGCAATGCACTGTTGTAGTAGCTGCTAAGTCCACCGTATGGAACTACGTACAATGGGTCGGTACTGGTTACCACACCATTTGTTTCGTTCAGTGGGTTTGATACCCACACACCTTCAGTACCGTCAGCGTAGATAGCGGTGTCAATGTCTGCGAGGTCTGCACCGTAGTACAACGTAAATGAAGCACTGCTTGATACTGTCAACGTAATGGTCGTGTCCAGCCCATTGATGACGGGGTAGCGATAAAACTGGTCATTCTGGTTTGCAAAGTACGGTGGGTTAAACGCTTGGTACGACACGCCACTTTGATTACCGGTAACAGTGATGTTTTGCGTTGCACCGGTTCCCCATATAACTGCCACCCAAAAACTACGCCATGCTGACTGTGTGGTAACTGTGTTGGTGAATGAAGTGCCGGTGTACGTGCCTAGGTAAATATCCTCAGTACTGACGGTCACGCTGTCGGCGTAAGCGGTGGGCGTAAGTACGCCAGGTTCACCACCGGTGACTGCACTACCGATTAATTGCATTTGGTATGTTTGACCTGGAATCAGTCCAATCGCAGTAACAATTAACTGGTCACCACCACCAAGTTGAAATGGCCCCCATAGGTTAGAACCTTGGAATGAACCAAAGTTACTGGCACCGGTGTACGCAGTGAAGTACGCAGTGTCAGGTGCTTGGGCGCAGTTCAGCGTTACTGTCCATGTCTGACTAAGTGCGACGTACGGAAAGGTGAACGTGGCAGTGCTGTTTGCAGCTGCAACAATAGCTGCACTGGAATTGATGGGCTGAATAGCACCAGTGCGACTGAGGCCCGTAATGGGCTGATTAAGACTTGAACCAACGAATGACATTAGGCACCCTGTTTTGTTTTTTTGGCTTCAGCCATTCCAGCAGGTGACTGCGACCACGGGCGACCATACTTTGCTTCCCATTGCTTACGTGCAGCTTGACGTTCAGCATTGCTTTTTTGTTCAGCGGTCAGCGTTTTGGTTCCAGGGTTTGTTGGCCCAAGTACTTTGTCTTGGGTCTTTGACAATTGGTTGAACAGTGCGGTCTTTGCTGAACCTAGACCTAACTTTTCTACACCAGCGGTGGCAACAAGTGCCAGACCACCAACAAAAATAAAGGCACCAAGGAATACCGTAAAGCCACCAACAAGTGCCTTGGCCTGACATGGGTTTAGTAGGTTGGCCTTACCAATACCAAACACAATTCCACCTTCACCAATGATGGTGTTGGAACTGTTGCACTGATAGAACGTTGACGGGCCTAGACCAGCCTTGTCACCATTCGGGCCGGTGGCTGAACCACCACGAAAGATTACGGTTGTACCGTCCTGCTTGGCGATACTGGCACCGTCATTGCCCCATGCGCCATCATCTTGCACCGCTTGGGCAATTGACTGAACGGTTGCATTGGGGTCACGCAATGCGTCAACAACGCCGGTGTGACCGTGTTGAAGAAATGACACCAGCGCATTGATACCGCTTGAAAGACTGGCGAACGTCACGACCAATGGTTGCCCATCACTGCTGTAGTTCCACACACCAGTTGCTAGTGCCCCTGCAGGGTCGCCACCGGTGGCACCGAATTCTTGTCCAGGGTCAGTGATGGCTAGAAAGTTATTGGTGGTCGAAGGCATTCCTTCAGCACGTGCCCAGTAGTTCAGTGCGTACAACTGAGGGTCATTGATAGGTGCGCCTAATGCTTTTAGTAGGTCATATTCCCACGTTGGAAACTGACCTGAAGTTGTAGCTGCAGTCATGCGCTACGCCTTTTTGGTCAATCGTGTCCAAATTGAAACTTCGGCTTCGCCTAGTGATTCGTCCTTGCTGGGGTTTTGAATCTGGTATTCGTAACCAGCAACAAACACACCAGAAATAGCAAGACTGGCCCAAAAGGGTACGGGGTCACCAAGTGAATTGGAGACTGCCAAACCAGTTGCCAAAACAATGGCAGTTGCAGCTACTTCACCAGCACGAATGCGCTTTACGTTTCCGGCTTTGGCTTCTTGTTCATGAAAGAAAGGGCTGGCGACAGTGAACCATGACGGGCAGAAACCAGCGAACACACCTGACGCTTCACCAATCAAAAGAATGATGGTGGTAATGCGTACGGTTGAACGTGAATCTGCCATGGTTACTAACCAACAAACATTTCAGTGCGTAATAGTGGGTTCACTACACGGTGACCAGCAACACGTGGGTCACCATGACCCTTGGCAGGTGTGGGTGCGTACATCATGGTTATGTCTTGTGTTGCACCACGACGAATACCCTTAGCTGCAGGTGGGTTCCATGCAGTGGGCACGTCATAACTGCGTGAGAGTACACGCTTGGCAACAACAGTGTTGGTGTTGTGCTTAGTAGGAATGCGACATGGAACACACATTACAAGCGACCTGCCCTTACATCAAAAGCACCCTTACCACCCATGTCGTACCAACATGCGTTACCGGACTGCAGTGCAATCTGGTCAACGGTGCCGTCAGGACTGCACTTCAAGTGAAATGCAGGTGCCGCATATTCAACACCAGGGTCACGTGCCCAACGACCACGTGCATTGGTTTCAATAAAAAAGTTCTGTTCTGGTGTGAACTGCTGAACACCAAGTGCAGGGTTGGCTGGCGTGGTCAAGCGGTAGTGCGCTGACTTGTTAGGTTCGTAACTTCTCACTGCTGACCACCTTTCTGCTTCCGATAGTACCAAATGCCACCACCGATAATGGCAGCTGCAATTGCGTATTTGAAATAAGGACTTGAAGTAATACCTGAACCAGTTGAACTGGTTGACGTGCTTGAACCTGACGTGTTTCCAGTCGCTTCAGCATTACTTGCGTCAGCGTTAGATTGGGTCTGTTCACCAGCCTGAAATGCGTTTTGCTGACCGTAACCAGCTGCACCAAGTGCGCCACCCAAGTTACCGGTGCCACCTGCACCATTGGCAGTGCCACTGGTTGGCTGGTTGGTTAGGTCAGTGGTCGCCAGGTTGACATTGGTGGTGCCACTGGCAGGTTTCGAACTGGTCACTGGTGTTTTCTTTGTTGACTGCTTTGTCTTTGTGGTTTTGTCGTCAGTTGCACTGGCGTTAGCGTTCACACCGGTCTTACCTGAAGTGGCACCAGCGGTTGGTGCCTTCTTTGGTTCAGGTACGTTTTCGCTGACGGGCTTACCGTTAACTTCTACGCCACCGGTGGCTTTGTCAATCTGAGGTGTTGGCGACTTGGCTTCAGTCTTTGGTGCGGTCGCTTCGCCCTTTTGATTAAACGCATTCTTTGAAACTGTTGTGGTCTTTGTTCCAGCCATTACATTCCCATTTCATTAACAACTGCGGTAGGTGAACCAGACTTGTTGACCTGTGGCTTACGTTCCACTGCTGTTGCAGTTGATGAACTTGCCTGCTGACCGTTGCGCAGGTTAATGGCTGGCACCGGTGCAGGGTTATTGATTCCTTCAGACCTCGTTACTTGGTTCTGTTCAACGGTGGTGTCGTCCTGTGGAAACGTGTCGAACTTTGGCGTTGGCGTGGTCTGGTTTTCTGGCATTAGTTACTTGGCCCGTTATTGAATGGTGCCCACTGCGTGAATGGACGAACGGCACGTGTTACACGGTCGCCACCAATATTTGGCTTCGACCAACCAGTTGCAACAACTGCACCAATGGCAGTCGCAGGTACTGGTGAAACGTTTTCAATAGCAATGTCACCTGGAAAGCGCATTGTCTTGTTGGCGTGGGCCACGTAAATGCTTGGCAGAATGTAGTTAGGTGACACTGCACTTGGCTGGTTCCAAGGCCCACCTAGTTCGCCATCATCAAGTGCTGCTGGTCGTGGTGAATACACGGGCACCGTACCTGGTGCGCCAGTGACAAGGTTTTGACCATTGAATGAAGCTGTTGATGACTGCGCTGGAATGGCAACGAAGGCACCAACGCCACCGGCAACGGGTGCCTGAAGTGTGCGAATTTGGTGACGCATTGTTTAGCCCTTCACTGCGGTAGTGGTAGTGCCCTTTTGCGTGGTGGTTGAACCAAGTAGGCCATTCAATGACGACGACCAAAGACCAAGCAGACCGTTTGACGCAGCTGCAGTTCCAGTGGGGTGCGTCAGAATGTCAGCAACGATTACGCCACCAACAACTAAAGCTGCAATGCTAAGAATTCCTGACATATTTTTTTCCTATCCATTCGTGGAACTGGTAGTGCCTTCAATCAATGAAGTACCAGCGGTTACGTTTGAAGCAACGGTGGCGTTGGTTGTAGCAACTTTGCCACCTGGTGACCAAACATTTAATGCAGTGGCGACCACAAAACCCCAACCCAACAATGACGCTAAGCGGTTTGCTGAATCAGGAAAAATTGAAAGTGCGCCATAAACGACAACAACACTTACCAACTGCGAAGGCAATGGAAAGTGTGGTATCGGGTTATTCACGTTGGTTTTGTTAATCACACCACGGTACGTGACCAGTGCAGTTTCAGCCAAAGCCGGATACAAAAGTGGGTTCACTGCCATTACTGACCTGCCCCATCTCTCGCAGTAGCTGCAACCGTTGGTGTCCAACGTGAAGGCAACGTGAGGTCAAGCAGACCCCAGTTACCACCCTGTACTTGGGTTAGTCCGTAGTACATCAAGGTATAACCCACGAACGTAACGCCTAACCCAAGTACAAGCATGATGAACTAAGCCTTCTTAGCGCCTGGTACTGGCATAATGAAGTGGTGGTAAAGCCACACCCCACCAACACCTACGGCAACCCAAAAAATAGGTGAACGTGACATTGTTGTTTCCTTTCTTTAGTTAGGTAGTGAACGACGAATGCAGACCAGCAGAACAATGGAAGTAATGCCCAGCCAGGTTGCTACACCGAAAGCATGTTTCGGTGCAATCAACTGACCTGTGGACATTGTTGGCACTGTACTTGGGCCAGCAAATGCAGCTGAGGTTGCACCAAGTCCTGACGTGTAGGACTGGGCAGAACCGTACTGTGGTGCGGTGACGTTTTTCACACCACCAAGACCACCTGCTGAAAGATTAAGACCACCCATAATTTTCCTTTTTTAGAAAGTTGATAAATACCCTTTGACCAGGGTTTTTATCAAACTTCTGGCAATCCTTGGATTAAACTTCCAGTTGGGACGATTTGTCCAACAAGGCATGAAACAGTTGCAGGAGAGTTTGAACCAGAACCTGCAGGTGCAAAGTTCAGTTCAAGCAATGTTGCAGGGTTCGTGCTGAGGAATGTTTCACCACTGTCCAGCAGACCAAGTGACTGCTGGTTAAGTGAGGTCTTACGACAGAACGCAATGGTACCAGTGGGGCGGGCAGTGTTGTTCAGACCCGAACCAAGACCGTACTGAATTGCCATGTCGTCATACAGTTCCGGCATAGTGGTGTCAACAAGTGGAACACCGTCAACGTACCACTGCAAGCGACTGGGCCAGTAACCATCAGTACGGGCACCAGTGCTGTCACGCATGATGGCAACAACGGTGTCAAGGTAACCACCAAGGCGAGGAAACTGAATACGGGCTGAAGCACCAGCAGTTACTGGTGGGTTGGCCTGTACTACCTGCCACTGACGGGTCGTACCAAGTCCTGGTGGTTCAATGCCCTGTGTGCTTTCTGGCAACCAGTAAAAGTCAGCGTCAATTTGTGTACCAATGGTTGGCTGTGTGGTTACGGTTCCACTGGTGAACACTGAAGTGAAACTGTTGTAGTTGAACTGAAGTGTTGGAAGCAGTGAAGCGTTAGCAGCTGAAAGAACACCGTACGCCTTTGAGAATTCAAGTGGCAGTGAATACGAGAACGTACCGGTACCAGCAGTTGCGCTGAATGCGGTGTACGAAGGAAGGTTGCTTGAAAGGTTGTTGCCGTTGTTAAGACCGAATGCACCACCGTACAAGTTGACAAGGTTGCTAATGCTGTAGCCGTCGCCAACTAGCAAAGGTGTTCCGAATGCGTCCTTAAGCTGAATCAAACTGTTCAAGTTGTATGGTGCGTCAGCTGCAAGTGTTGCACCTGAAATGGTTGTACCAGCGGTCAGCGTGTGCGTAACACGAAAGTTGCGGAAGTAACCAGGACGGGCAACCAATGGCTGTGTCAAGGTACCACCGAATGCGCCACTCGTTACGTTGTAAATGGGCGCACGTCCTGGCTGACTGTTACGAATGAACGGGCCAGAACTTTCAACCGTGGTTTGCGGCTGTGGACGACCTGCTTCTTGTGCTGTTGAAGTTTGTGCCATTGGCTTAAAGTCCAATCGTTAGTGCGTCACCAATAGTGGCGCAGGTTGTATTAGTTGATTCACGTGACCAGCGACGTGCTGACATTTTCAATAGGCCCACCGCAGGGTGAAGCAATAGTGAAGTGATAAGCACCAAGTCAAAAGTTTTCTTTGAAGGCATTTTTATCCTTTCCAGTCGTCGCCAGTTAATTTGTCAGACTACATGCACCGTGTAACAGATTCAAGGCAATCAATAAAAAAACCCCACACCGGCAACGTTGGCAACCAGTGTGGGGTTTAGTAATGGTAATGGGTAACGCTTCTCAGCGTAGAGAGAACCACCGATTACTAGCCTACTTCGCCAGTTCGTTGGTTTGTTCCTTTTCTGACCTTATCTGTTCAGCAATCAACAGTCGTGAAGCAAATTCAAGGCCATCAGCGAAACCCCACTGATACGGCCTGTCGTCCTTTCTGGCCCTGTTTTTAGCGTCACGTTGCCACCCATTCAGTTTCAACAAACACGTTTCAATCAATTGATTCATTAGCTGCTTCTTTCTTCTTCAATTCTTCAATGTCTTTTCTCAGTTCACGCAGTGCTTCAATAAGCGTGTCAATTCTACGATTCAGCAAATACGGGTCGTAGGTGTCCTGGGCCATCAGCGGTGCCACCCTGGGCCCTTTGAGCTGTAGGCATTGCGGTACGCTTCATCAATTCTGGCAATGTTTTCGTACCGGTCAGCTGCTTTTGCTTCTCCCGTGTTGCGCCCATGAAGGTACATAGACAAACCCCACAACATGCAAACAATAAATAAAGTCATTACTTAGTCCTTTCATTTGTAACATCAACTTGTTGTAAATCAACTACATGTTCTTTTCCATTGCGACTGTGAAACTGAGACTGAACCAAAACGTACCTCACTGAAGCGTCGCATTCACGCTGGTTTTCTTCGTGGGCTGAAGCTGCAACTATCCAGTCGCAGCTGCGACACGTACCGGTGTACTTAATCTTCTTCATTGTTCACCATTTCTGACTTAATCAACATCAATGAATGACGAAGGCCACGAATCAAGCGAATGCGTCGTGCATGGTCGCTGGGGTGGTCAATGGCGTTTTCAAGGTACATCAAGTTCACCAATGCGTCCTGTGCGTACTGGTTCATTTTTGACTTTCTCACTTAGGCACCAACCTTTGTGTTTGCAGCTGCAAAACCAAGTTCAATCATGGCTTCAGCAATTTCTTCGGTCTTTACTTCGGTGGTGAAACCAAAGTGCTTCATGCCAGCCACCATTGAACTGAAAGTTCCAACGTGGGTGTACGGGCCATAGGTGTAGGCACGGTAGGTTCCGTCAGGTGCCTTGGAGACTGAAGCAACAAGTCGTGTTCCTTCATGACCTAGGGCAAGTTTGAAATCACGGTTTGAACCAAGTTCAAGCGTCCACTTCAGGTTGTAGGTGACCTTTTCCACTAGGCACCAACCTTTGCGTTTGAAGGTGCAAAACCAAGTTCAATCATGGCTTCAGCAATTTGTTCGCTGGTGACCTCGGTTGAAAAACCAAAGTGTTGCATGCCTTCCTTCATTGAATCAAAAACGCCAACTTCGGAATACGGGGTGTATGTCCATGCGTGAAACTTGTTGTCCTTGAACTTCAGCACTGCAGCTGCGAGGCGTGAACCGTCATGACCCAAAGCAATGTTGAAATTTCCAGTAGCGTCCAGTTCAAGCGTCCACTTCAGTTCGTTAGTAACTTTTTCCATTTTGATTCTCCAACGTTTTGTGTAGTCATTGTTGACTACATAAATACATTACAGCCTGGAATAAGTAAAGTAAAGGAAATGTTTACTACGAAAGCCCTTTGTTTTCAAGGGTTTTGAAACTTTTTTTCAAATTCTTTTGGAAACTTCTTTGAAAAACACCGTTGACACCACCATGAACGCTTACCTTCAACACGGTACATTTCACTTCGTGGCTTCATGGCGTTGCAGTTCATGCCAGTGCAAAGTTCAAGGTGTTGGTCGTCGCTGAAGTGTGGTGTCATGTCAATGCACCAACCCTTAATGCTTCTTGATGAATGGCCCACATCATTAATTCATCATCAGCACTGCATGGTGGCAAACACTTATCGGTGGTATCAAGGAATGCAACGCTTGAAGTTATGTCGCTTTGTTCGAATGTTCTACGTGCCATGTCGTGATTCATTCCACTAGCGACGTAGTGCCAATCAACATAATCTTCTTTCTCACGTTGGAAGCGATAGAACTGAGGTGCCCTAAGTTCAAGTGTTCGCATTGATTCTTTAATTTGCCACTGACCAAAATTCGGGCCAAAGTTCGCAGGGTTAGCAGCTGACTTTGGAACTATCAAACCATCAGTGTCAACATGCACTGCATTGCCAACGCCATACAGACCTTCCATCAATGTCTGTGTTCGAACACGGGCTGTAACTTCAACCGCAACGTGCAGTGCCCACTTGTGAGGAAGCCCACGAACCGGCAATGACGTTTCGTATTCTTCTTTGCCCTTGTCATCAGCCCACGCTATTTCAGTTCTATCTTCACCACGCATTGCGAACTGACCCCACGTTGAATTCGCAATAGCCTTTGCTAACTTCGAAGCACCACCTGGAAGTGAACGGCCTTCTTGGGCAATATCCCACCACGGTTCAAACAAGTTTTGTGTGCGACCAGGTGCCCACACCTTTTCAACCTTCACGTCACAACCAAGCCGTGCAGCTGCGTCAAGTTCCACCCATGACCAAATTCCTTCAAGGTCACCCCACTGAAACTGAATGGCTTGTTCTCCAACACGTACCGGTAGCGGTGGGTGTGGTAGCGACTTTGGAACATGCACCGTGGCACGTGCCAGTCCAGGTTCAGTTGGGTCAAGTGTCGTTGTGTTCGACACCTCACGAAGTGACAATGCAATGTCACGTGCAGACATGGCTGAAGGGTAGGCACTTCTAATGTCTAGCGACTTCATGTTTTTGTAGGTATCGGGTTTTGGGCATTCCTGACGACCACCAAAAAATGCCTGTTCAGCAATCGCAGGGTCAAAGCCCACGGTCACTGAATCGCTTAGTGAAGCCCGTAGCAGCTTCCACGACATTGACGAAATTGAAGCAGGTGGAATTCCGTACTGTCTCAACCACGTCAGCGTTTCGTTCAAATCTCTAAAAGGGTCATCACTACCTTCAAGCGTTGAACGCAAACTGGTGACCGTAACGCCAGTGGGCACGTGCTTCATTTTCACACCTTTGCCACGCCAGGTAGTTAGTACCCATTCACGGGCAGTGGTGGTGTTTTTTAAGCGTTCCAATCCGGCTGATACATAACACGTGAAATTCCCCAACTTGTGTAGGGCATTGTCCACGTCACGCTTTCCGTTAAACAACTGTTTGCCCCATTTGGTTTCAACGTATAAGCAACGCTGTCCTGGTGTGAGCAATGCAAAATCACGTGGTGTGTATCTAGATAAAGGGTCAATTTTCATCAGTGGCAACGGTGTCGAAAGACAACTGACCAAGTGCAGGGTTATCGGGATACAACTCTCGTGCAATCGCAATGAACTGCCAATAGCGTTCTTGTGCTACTTCACCTAGTTGCTGGGCACGCTGTTGCAGTAGTTCGCATTTGGTCATGTCATCATTTTCAATGAGGTTGCAAATAGCATTCATTTCTGCAAGTGCGCTGTCAACGTACAGTGTTCGTGCGTTTCGTAGTTCTTCGTTATACATAGTTATTCTCTCTTTTTCTTTGGTATTGCTTTGCCTGTTGTAGGCATTGACCTTGGGTTGCTGTTGATAGGTGCCATACTAATTGGGTCAGTGTCGGGTGGCATTTCCACGTCAATTTCCCACTGTTGTCCATTGGCCCGTGTCCACTGTCTGCGTAAAGTTGCACGTTCAGCATTGGTGCGACCCATTGCGGTAGGATTCCGCAACAGTTGACTGAACTGACTTAGTGCTTCACGGTTCTGAAGTTCAGTGGCAACTTTCCTTCCACGCTTCGTGGTCACCAACACTGAATAGCCACCGGTGTCCTCGTTGCGTGTTATTTGTACGTTCTTCCAATTTCTTGGTGGTGTACCAATAAGTGCAAGTGCAGCTGCGGTGGAATCTTGCATGACGTTTTTGTTGCGTGGCAACCACGTTGGAAATGTAGTTGACCTTCTAAAACGTTCAAGTGCTTTTCTGTCTGCGTCAGTCTCAGCGCCAACTGCTGAACGAAGTGCTGGTTTCCTCACCTTTCGTGCTACGTCCTCACGGTGTCCACGTCCTGCTGAAAGGTCACCACCACGTTCGTAGTATTTCTGAACCTGACTGGGTGTTAAACCCTTCTTACCGGTCAGGGTGCCCGTCCTTCCAGCTGCAACATATCTTTTGCGCTGAGCTTCAGACAACCCTGACCAGTTACGGGTGTTAGCCATTATTCTGCAGCTTCGTCATTCTTGTGTGTATTCGGGCCTGCTGGCATTCCTGGAATCTGGGCAACACGTGCGCCAGTAACACCAACAATTTTGCCAACTTCGCCACGGGTCACACCTGATTCAACTGCTTTAACCATTGCATTGTGAAGGTCTGTCTGCGCTTTTCTACGTGCCTTGTCAGCACGTTCAAAGTTCGTTTTGGCCTGTTCCAACTTTTGCAATGCTACGTAATACGTTGAACGTGGCATGACTATCCAGCAAACGGAATTTCGGACTGCGGTGCCTTGGCAAGGTCAAGTGGTTCGTAACCAGCCTCAGTTTTTGAACCCTTAACAATCTTCACCCACGCTGGCAACCAACCGTTCTGTGACATGACTGCAACCTTTCGAACAATGCTGATGGCACCGGTCGTGATTACCTTTGGTTCACCATCAAGGGTGACAACGTGCAACACTGCGTAAAAGGGTAGACCTTCTCCAGCAATGTCGCTTGGTTGCCATTCAACGTTGGTAAGGCTGAAAGGCTTGTTCACGTAGTCACGCCCACTGATGGTGTCGCTTCCACCACCTAGCAGCTCGTCAAGTGACTGTGCGTTTATGTCACGTTCAGCAATTCGCTTTGCTGTTTCCTCAGGGTTCGAAGGCTTGAATGCGTACTTCGCCTTTGAACCACTGGCAATGATGGAAAGCACTGCTTCGCTGTTCAGCGATTCAATGTTAACTAATTCACCCATTTTATTTCTTCTTTCTAGTTGGTACTGCTTGGACTAGAAAGTATGCCAGGGTGTTGACCAAAAGTCAAGCGTTACTTTCATCACTTTCGTCGTCGTCAACTTCATCAGGGTGTTCGTTAAACATATGTTGCTGATAACCACGTTCAGCTGCTTTTTGGGTGGACAGTGCTGGCCCTTTTTTTCCATCAATGTCACACTTCCACCGGTACGTGGTGTTACCAGCAATTGTTCGCTGTTGAAGGCCCATTAGAGAGTGTCAATAACTGAACCAAGTGAAGCTGCACTGTTGGTGACGGTAGCGCAAAGGTTCGCCATGTAGGTTTGTCCAGCGGTGCCACCAAAAATTACAACATAGATAGATTCTTGGTCGTTGATAATAATTTGGTCTGACCCGTACTGGTTGGTGTAGGGCATGTCAGGTGTTGCACCCCATTCGGCACCATCAACCAATGCACCCATACCTGGTGAAAACCCACTTGCAACGTAACCACTGACATACAAACCGAATTTACCCGAGGCGCTAACGTTAATGTCTGTTCCACCTAGTGCGAAACTGTGAACAGTCCAGCGTGTTCCAGCGTCAGGTGAACCAAGGCTAATGACCAAGTTGCCACTGGCAGGAAATACGCCACTGCCAACCTGACGTGTCGTTACTGGGGTAGACCACTGCAACCTACGCCATAGGCGTTCGTTATCCTGCTGTTGCTTCTTAATCTGTTCACCAAGTTCAACACCAACCTTTGCCCAAATCTTTAGACCTGACAAAAGCGTTTCGTGTTCTTCAGCTGCGCCAATGTTTGCTTCTAGTTCCATCATTTTCCAATCAGTAGGTTGCGTCGCTTTTCTTTCCAGTCCTTGAAGGTCACAAAACCACCAAGTCGCAAACGCTTATTCATATGCGGTTCGTGCTTCCAACACACAAAATCGTACACCGCTAGTTCAGGTGTTCCATCAAAAATGATGGGGTCGAAAGGCTTTTGACCAAACACCTTTTGGACACGTTCACCACGACAACCACATTCAAATTCAATAACCCGTGAATCAATGCGCCACCGTGGTGGCTTGATGGGGTTGCCATTCTTGTCAACGCCCACATACTTTGATTCAGAAAACTGACTTGCAGTTTCTCCAAGAATGACTGCTTCTTGTTCTAGTTTTCGTAGAATTCGGTCTGCTTGGTGTGACTTCATTAGTAGCCTTCCTTTTTCAACTGTTCGACAATCTTTTGTCCTTCTTCAGCACGTCGCTTTCGTGCAGCTGCGGAATGACTTGAACGTTGGTGGCGCTTCAATTCTTCGCTAACGGTTTCCCTGTCATCACGTTCAGAACTTTCCCATGAACACGAAGGACACGTTGCCCGATAGCGCTTTATGGTCTTAACTTGAATAGGCATTAAAGTCCTGGTTCCTGATTCTTTCTAATTCCAGGCTTGAAGGGCTTTGCTTTGTGTTCACTGCTGTAGTGGTTCGTGTAGTCCGTATAAGCAGCTTCGTAACTGTTGCGTTCTGGGCCTTTCCAATCGTGAACAACTTTCTTACCGTTTTGCATGTCCTCAACGTGACATGTAGCACGATACTTTTTACCTTTTTGCTGAATAGGCATTACTTACCCTTCTTAGGGTGCTTCTCACGATTATGCTTAGCAAGTAAGGAAGTAGCGTAAGCCTTTCCGCCACCCATTGCCTTAGTGTTGTAACCACACTTTGAGCAGGTAATTTCACGATAGGTATTGGTACCTAGCCATGACTTCTGAGGTTCACTTATTGGCATTACTCTTCACTTTCTTTTCGGGCTTCGTCAACGATTACCCACGCTTCAACAATAGTTTCATTGGCCTGTTTGCGGAAATGCTTTTTATCACGCCATGGTTTGGTCATTGCACTTCGTGCTTTTTCGTATTTTGACTTCAGTTCTTGTCCACCGGTGGTGTCTTTGTACTGCTGATAAAGGAAATACACATTCAGACCAATGGCGACCGTGTAAAGCGTTCGTATAGTCCACTTATACACCGTGTCGGCTGGTGTTTCGGAATAGTCATTTTGTGCCATAAAAAGAATGGTACACCGTGTTTCATTGCGTTACACTGCAAACATGGCTGAAAATAACGACACTGAAGAATTTGAAGAAAACGATTCAACTGATTACGTAACCCGTTCAGAACTTGAATCAATGCTTGACGAAAAGTTGTCAGGTTTCATTGACAAGTTCACTGGCGATTCACTTGACGGTGAAGGTGACGGTGGTTGGGTTGACATTACTGAAGAAATTGACGAATTTGTTGGTTCAATGTCTCCTTCAGAAATTGAAAAAATGATGGAACGAAAAGTGCAGGAAGCACTTGCAGGACTAGGTGCAAAGAAACAAGCACGTACACCAGCAAAGGCCACCGCAGTAAAGAAAGTTGCACCAAAGCCTGAACCTGAAGCAGCACCAAGTGTTCCAGGCAAAATGTCACTAGGTCAGCGACTGTGGGGTGCCAAGTAATGGAACCTTGTGAAGAATGCGTTGCAGCTAATCGAAAAGCAAAATTAATTGGAATGGGTGCTGGTGCCTTGGTTGGTGCTGGTGTTGTTTTTGTATTGCTTCGTTATGTTGCTAAATAGTGCAGTTGGTTTTTGTATTTTGTGCGTTGTCATGATGATGTACGCAATCGTTGAAAAAGATTAAGGAAGAAAAGTAATGGCGTTTGGTGACCAGTGGTCAAACCGTAAATACCCTGAAGGGTGCCGTAACTGCGGTCAGACAGAAAAAAAGCACGTTGGTTTTGGTCTTTGCCAAAACTGTTATAGGCAGACTGAAGTTCGTGAAGCTGCAAAGAATGACACACTGATACCTAGCGTTGAAGAAATTACTGAAACAGTCGGTGATGAATTTGCCGAAGGTTCAACTGCTGAACGTCGCCCAGGAACGTTTAACACGCCAGTTAATGAACCTGGCGACGAAAGCAGTGAACCTACTGAAGCAAAAAAGCCCAAGTTTGGTTTCGGAAAGAAAAAGCCAAAGGTTGACTATCAAGCACCCAAGACCAATGAAAAGGCACCACGTGGTGTAGGTCGTCGTGTCAACGTCGCTGAAACACTTGAAGATATTTGGACTGGCGTGGGTGGTCTAGCAATTCGAACCAACCATGCCCCCTTGGGTCGTTACCTTCAGTGGCAAGCACCAGCTGCAGGGCAACTGCTTGATGAAGTAGTGGCTGGAACAATCATTGACCGTAAGTTGCTAC
>Ga0316217_10004161_pt1 | contig 15883 bp, 10 predicted proteins | sample 1anoAmetaG_FD_203633 | JGI IMG/M metagenome (GOLD analysis project Ga0316217, IMG submission 203633) | Freshwater microbial communities from Trout Bog Lake, Wisconsin, USA - 1anoA | ecosystem: Environmental > Aquatic > Freshwater > Lake > Hypolimnion/Profundal zone | place: USA: Wisconsin... | reverse complement strand
ACATTCGACAGCAAAGCCATCGCTTCAAAATGAAACAACTGATTTCATTGTGTCTATATTTTACAAAAAGTCAATATTGGATGAATTTGTATTAATGATAAATGTCAATACATGAATTCGGGTCCAAATGCGTCAAAATCATCAGGACAAACACCCAGGTCCTGACGGGGCAAGGCGACGCAGCGGCCATGTCCGCCTCTTGGAGTTTATTACTGTTCACCCGGATCGATAATTTCACGACGCCAACTGACGGCAGGCATTCATAGTAAATGCGCAGATAATCATAATGTTTCTCACGACATTTAAAATCAATCCCAATTCGAAACTGATGGAAAATGTCGGCTTAACACTACTTCATACGTCGAATTTAAGACTGATTGCCCAGACTGCCCTCAGTAACAACGAAATCGGGTGGGGCCGGTGGTCGAATTTTACTTCAAGCGTTTTAGCGGTCTGGCGGCGATCGCGCTGGCGGCGGGTGTGTTCGCCGGCGGCGGCGCGCAGGCCGACCCTCACGCACTCGCGCCCTACGCCTCGATGAACGCGCCCCGCTTTGTCGAAGTCAGGGGCCCGGCCCCGACTCCCGAAGTGTTTTATGGCGGAACCGCCGCCGCCGTGAACTGGTCCGCCGTGTTCTTTCCCGACGAGCAGGCGCAGGGCGCGTTCGTCGAACAGCGCGAGACCCTGGCGGCGGGCCCCGCTCTTTGGCGCGCCCTGGATCTGGCCAACCAGGCCGAGAACGGTCGTCGCTTTGACCGGACCGGCCGCCGACTGGACTGCGTCGGCTATGTTCGGGCCAAGCGCGAGGCGTTGACCAGGGCCGGTCTCCCCGCCGGTGCCTTTTCACCGGCGGTCGTCAGAACCCGCGGCGGCGTCATTCACGCCGTGCTGCTGGTCCGGACCACTGAAGGGGACTATGTGCTCGACAATCTGTCGCCCTATGTCGTGCGCTGGACCGACACCGACTACACCTTCATCAAGCGGGAAATCGCGTCCGGCTCCGCTTCGGCGGCGCCGCGCTGGGCCTGGACAGCGGAACCCGATCAGATCGAAGCGGCGCGCATCGCCGCGCGCTGATCGCCCCGCCGTCTTACGCGCTACAGGCGAGCGGGCGCGCCCTTCATCGCCTTCGACGCGCGTGCGGGCCTGAGTAAAGTCCGATCAAATCGGATCGGACTTTGCTCAAAACCTTGTATATTTGGAGCATTTTCTGCGACGAACCGGTATCCACTTCGACGGAAAATGCTCCAGAGCAAAATCCGATCAAATCGGATCGGACTTTACTCAAAATCTTGTATATTTGGAGCATTTTCTTCGGGCGAAGCGGTATCCACTTCGCCCGCAAAATGCTCTAGTGCGGTTGCACCGCGTCAGGCTATAGACAGTCCTCGTACAGTTCGCCGCCCCAACGGCGGAGAACTGTGTCAACGGGATGTTTGCGAGTGATCTTCCGGCTCTGGCGCGCGTCGAATTCGAGTTCAAAGGCGGTGGCGTCCTCAACCCAGGGCGACCTCGTCTACGCCATAGGCGACATCCATGGCCGGATCGATCTGCTGGACGAGCTGATCCCGCAGATCCTCCGCGACGCCGAGGCCATCTCCGGCGCGCCCAGGCCACGGCTGATCTTTCTCGGCGACTATATCGACCGCGGCCCCGACTCCCGGTCGGTGATCGACCGCATCCTTGATCTTTCCTCAACCGTCGAGGTGACCACGCTCAAGGGCAACCATGAGGACGCTCTGCTGCGGTTTCTGGACAATCCAGAATTTGGTCCGAACTGGGTCGAGCATGGCGGCGCCCAGACCCTCGCCGCTTATGGGGTCAGGACCCCGCCGCCGTCGGACAGCCTGGCCTGGGCCAGCGTCCGCGCGCAGTTGATAGAGAACATGCCCCAGCGCCACGTGGCCTTCTTTTTCGGCCTGAACGCCTATTTCACCATCGGCGACTACCTCTTTGTCCATGCGGGCGTGCGCCCGAATGTGGCCCTGGGGGACCAGACGGTCCACGACATGATGTGGATCAGAAAGCCGTTCCTGGAGGCTGAACGCCCTTGCGAAAAGGTCGTGGTGCACGGTCACACCCCCGACGAGGAACCGTTTTCCGGTCCCTGGCGGATCGGGATCGACACCGGCGCCTATGCGTCGGGCGTGCTGACGGCGGTGTGCCTTTACGGCATAGAGCGGCGGTTTTTGAGCACCCGTCCCCAATGGCGGGACGCCATGTAATTGCCTATAATGCGTCTCAGTATAGTGGCACGGCAATTGTATAGTCACGAGACGTCCCTATTCGAGTGCGATGAGGTGTTCAGCGATGCAACGGAAGTTCGAACGGCGAGTTGCGGCTATGCTGATGGTCCTCGCCCTGTCCTGTCCCGGTTTTTTCTGTGCGGGCCTTGGCTTCGCGCAGACGCCGGCGGTCGCGCCCCCGTCTGCGGCCCCAACTTCGGTCCCATCTGCAGCCCCGGTCACTGACACTGCGGCCGCCCAGACGGCCGCCCCCCTGCCGACGCCCGCAGCCCAAGCGCCAGCGGCGCCTGCGCCTGTAGCGCAAACGCCTTCAGCTCAAACGCCTGTCGCTCAAACGCCAGCGACCCTGGCGCCAGCGACTCCGGCGCCTGTGACGTCGACGCCTTTGGCCCAGACCCCTGCGCCTCAAGCTCAAGCGGCTGAGACGCCCGCCGCGTCGCCCCCCCGTCAGCAGACCGCGAACGCCCAGCTGTCGGCGCCGGTCGGCCCCGGGGAAGTGGGCGCCGACTATGTGCTCGGCTCGGCGGACAAGATCCGCATCACCGTGTTCGGCGAACCCTCGCTGACCGGGGAATACTTCGTGTCATCCTCGGGCAAGGTCAGCCTTCCCCTCGCCGGCGAGGTGCAGGCCGCGGGCCTGACGCTTCGCGACTTCCACGATCATGTGGTCAAGGCGCTGCAGGACGGCTATCTGAAGGATCCGAAGGTGAGCCTGGAGGTTCTGACCTTCCGCCCCTTCTACATTCTGGGCGAAGTGGCCAAGCCCGGCCAGTATCCCTATACGTCAGGCCTGACCGTGTTCAACGCCGTCGCAACGGCGGGCGGCTTCACCTATCGCGCCAATACGCGCAGGGTGCTTATCAAGCGCGCCTCGGAACCGGCGGAACATGAGGTGCCCCTGACGGCGGACACCACGATCTCGCCCGGCGACACGATCCGCATCCCTGAGCGCTTCTTCTAGGGCGCAATCGGGACTCCCCTTTTCCCTGACAAGCTCTAGACGCGGCCCGCCTGGCCGAGTTTTCTCAGCCAGGTCTGCGCGACGCCGTCCTCCAGGGCGTGGGCGGGCGCCCAGCCGGTCGCGCGGCGGATGCGACCGCTGTCGATGGCGCTGCGCCGGACACCTTGCGGCTTTCCGGCGTCAAGCTCGTAGCGATGTCGCCCCGTCGTGACCTGCCCGATCACGGACACGACCCTGGACAAGGCCACGCTTTCGCCGGCGCCCACATTGAAGATCTCGGAGGTTTCGGGCGGCTGGCGAAGGACGGCGCTGACCGCGCTCGCCATATCGTCGACGAACAGATAGTCGCGCTCGATCGCAAGGGAGCCCCAGATCTGGGAGATCCGGCCGTTCAGGGCGTCGTCCAGGAAGACATCGATCACCCCTTGCGGCGACTGGCGCCGTTTGGCCGAGCCATAGACATTGCTGAGGCGCAGGATCGTATAGGTCAGGCCGTGCGTCCGCGCATAGAAGCGGATGGTTTCCTCGGCCAGCACCTTGCCGAGCCCATAGCCGGAGGTCGGCGCCAGGGGCTGGTCCTCGGTCACCAGGGTCTCCACCGGCCCGTACACCGTACCGCCAGAGGACGGGAACAGCAGACGCCGCACCCCCGTCCGGCTCATGGCGAGCAGGGTGTTGTTGAGGGTAATCAGGCTCGCCTCGAACTCGATGGTCGGATCGCGGGCCGAGGTCGCGGGCACGCTGGTGCTGGCGAAATAGATCACCACCTCGACCCCCGACATGGCCGCTTCCAGCTCGGCCTGGCTGAGCAGGCCCCCGAACGCGATCTCGTCCGCTGCAAAGGTCAGGTCCTGACGGCTGCGCCCCGGACGCAGGAACGCGCGCACCGCCCAGCCGTCGCGCACAAGCCGCTCGCCGACGGCGCCGCCGCACAGACCCGTCGCGCCGATCAGCAGCGCCCGCCGCTTCGGCTCACCCATGGCGAAAGCCTCGTCCTTTATGGCGCAAGACAGACATGTCCCGTCGTTCCCGGTCAGGACCGCCCGGATGACCCGTCCCGCCAGCCCCTATTAGGATCCGATCCCCTGCCTTGCCTAGAGCCTCTGTGGCGCCCGCCCGGTTGGGGCTTTCAGGACCTAGCGACGCAGTTTATGTAACATCGGATAAAGGTGTTCTTTCATTAGAAGATCCGCGCCTTTGTGTCTGTATTCACGGTTTGAAGGGGATGCGGCAATGGCGTCGCGAGCTTTGAAGGCCTCGGCCTCGACATCGATGGCGGTTCTGGCGTGCGCTGCGCTTATGTTCGCGGCGACGGGCGCGGTGGCGCAGGTTGTGGCGGGGGATGAGCAGGCGGTGTCGCGGAACACAGGGGTTCTGGAGCGCTCGCGGCCGGACTATGACGCGGTGGGGATCCGGGCGGGCTCGTTCCTGATCCTGCCCAAGGCGACCACGACGGTGGATGCGAGCGACAACATCTTCGCCGCGCACGACAACAAGGTGTCGGACACGGTGATCCTGTTCCAGCCGGAAGCGACGATGCGCTCGGACTGGTCGCGCAACATGCTCGAGCTCTATGGCCGGGCGGCGTTCAGCGCCTATGGGTCGCACTCGGACCAGAATGCGACGGAGGCCGAGGTGCGCGCAGCCGGGCGCTATGACGTGGCGGAAGGGTCGAACGTCAACGGCGGCCTGGGCTATGCCTATCTGGCCGAGCCGCGGTATCTGGCCACGGCGCTGGCGCAGACCGGGACCCTGTCCACCTCGAGCGGGCCGGAGCACTACACGCTTTTGAGCGCGCATGCGGGGGCGGTGCAGGCGCTGAACCGGGTGCGCCTGACCGAAAATGTGGCGGTGGCGGACTATCGCTATGAGGGCAATGCCCTGAGCTTTGGCGTCTATGGCGGCGAGAAGACGCGGGACCGGACGGAGGTGACCGAAACGGGACGGGCGGAGCTGGCGGTGAGCCCCGACACGGCGGTGTTCGTGCAGGGCGACCTCAACCAGCGCAGCTATCGCCTGGGGCCGCCCGATGCGGTGCTGAACCGGGATTCGAACGGCTATGACGTGACGGTGGGGGCGCGGCTTGACCTGACGCACCTGGTGCGGGGGGAGTTCCGCATCGGCTATCTGAACCAGGATTATGACTCCTCGGCCTTCCAGTCGGTGAGCGGGCTGAGCCTTGCGGGGCGCTTTGACTATTTTGTGACGCCGCTGACGACCGTGACCTTGACCGCGGACCGGGAGGTCGGCGATGCGGCGGACCCCAGATCTTCGGGCTATGTGACCACCAATGGCGGGATCGAGATCGATCACGAGCTGCGGCGCAACATCATCCTGACCGGGCGCGGCTTTGTGGCGCATGACGACTATCGCGGCATCGACCGGACGGACGACCGCTGGACGGCGCGGCTGGGCGGGACCTGGCTGATTAACCGGATGCTGGGGGTGGGCCTGTTCTTCGACCACATCGATGTGAGCTCGAAGGGATCGGCCGCCATCCCCGACTATACCGTCAACCAGATCCTCCTCTCCCTCGTCATCCAGAAATAAGCGCAGCGAGGCCGGAGCAGGGGGAAAGACGGCCTGCTTTTTGCAGTGTACGTCAAAGATCGGTAACGTAACTTTTTTGGTTCTGCGTTAGGACCTAGCGCGGCCGCGTTTTGCGCTGACGACACAAGGCAGGTTTATGGACGGGCAATCGAATCCGGGTGCGGTGGCGGGACGTCGAACGGAAACGCCGGGGGCGGGAATCCAGCGCCTCATGTCGGTGTTTCGCCGAAGGCTTCGGCTGTTCGCCGGGGTGGTGCTGAGCGTTCTGGCCCTTGGGCTTGTGGTGGTGCTGACCCAGTCGCCGAAGTACACCGCGACCGCCACAGTCGCGCTCAACACCAAGAAGCAGCCGGTCGTCACGGCGACGGCCACCCCCGACCAGCTCCCCGATTCCAGCGGCGTCGACACCGAGGCCGAGGTCCTGCGCTCGCACGCCCTTGTGCAGCGGGTGGTCAAGGAACTGAAGCTCGACGCGGACGCCGAATTCAACCCGGCGCTGCGCAAGCCAGGTCTTATCGCCTCGATCGCGGCGGCGATCGGCGGGCTGGCGCCCAAGGACGTCACCCCGACGCCCAAAAATGAGACCCTGGAGGCCGTCGTCAATCAGGTGGGTTCGGGACTGCGCGTCAGCCGTTCGGGCCTGACCTATCTCATCAATGTCAGCTACACGGCCGACAATCCGAAAAAGGCGGCCGACATCGCCAACGGCTTTGTGAAGGCCTATCTGGGGTCGCAGCTGGACGCGAAGTTCAACGCCACCTCCGACGCCAATGACTGGCTGGACGGGCGTCTGCAGCAACTGCGCGCGCAGGTCGAGCAGGCGGACACCGAACTCCAGAAGTACAAGATCGCCAACAATCTGATGAGCAGCCAGGGGGCCACGCTCACCGAGCAGGAGATCTCGACGCTCGACCAGCAGCTGGCCCTGACCAAGGCGCAGCAGGCCGAAGCCGAAGCGCGTCTCCAGACGGCGCGGCGCCAGCTGGCCTCCGGCTCGACGGGGGAGGATGTGGGCGAGGCCTTGAGCTCGCCGGTGATCCAGCAGCTGCGTCAGCAGCGGGCGGCGGTCAGCCAGCGCGTGGCCGACCTGCAGGGGCGCTATGGGGACAAGCACCCGGAGATGCTCAAAGCGACGCGGGAGCTGTCGGACATTGACAGTCAGATCCAGAGCGAAGTGCAGCGGATCATCTCGAACCTTGAGGCGCAGGCCCAGGTGGCCCGTCAGCGGACGGGATCGATCATGGGCAGCGTGTCCCAGTCGCGGGGCAAGCTTGCGGGCAACAACCGGGCGATGGTGAAGCTGAACGAGCTTCAGCGCAACGCCGACGCCTCGCGTCAGCTCTATGAGACCTTGCTGAACCGCTACAAGGAAACAAGCACCGAAAAAGGGTTGCAGCAGACCGACGCCCATGTGGTGTCGCAGGCCCCGATCCCTTCAAGTCCTTCGACCAAGAAGGGCCTGATGATTATCTTCTCCGGCTTCATCGCCTTTGTTTGCGGCCTCAGCTCCGTGGCCGTGGCCGAACTGCTCGACAACGGCATTTCAGACGGTGAAATGATCGAGCAGGAACTCGACGTCGCCTTCCTGGGGTCGGTGCCGCTCCTGTCATCCACGGCCGACAGTCCGGAGCTGGCGCGGATCGGGCCTGAACGCTACGTCGTTGAAAAACCCCTGTCGAGTTTTGCCGAATCCATCCGATCGCTGAACGCGGCGGTTCTGTTCTCGCGCCTGGGGGTCGAGACCAAGGTGGTGGCCATCACCTCGTCGCTGCCGGGAGAGGGCAAGACGACCTCGGCGATATGCCTTGCGCGGACCATGGCCCTGTCGGGCAAGAAGGTGGTGCTGGTGGACTGCGACCTGCGCCAGCGGGCGGTGCAGCGGATCCTGGAGCGGGAGCCCGACACGGGCCTGCTTGAAGTGCTCAACGGGGACGCCGCCCTTGATGCGGCCCTGCTGCCCGACACCGTGTCGAGCGCGATGATCCTGCCCCTGTCCAATGCGGCCTTCACGCCCAAGGACGTGTTCGGATCGCCGGCGATGACCGAGCTTTTGAGCGTCCTGCGCCAGAGGTTCGACATGGTGGTGCTCGACACCGCTCCGGTGCTGCTGGTGACCGATACGCGCATCCTGAGCGGCCTGACCGATGCGGTGGTGCTGCTGGTCCGCTGGCGCAAGACGGCGCGCCGCGCGGTCGCCACCTCGCTCAAGCTCCTGCGCGACGCCAAGGCGCCGCTGGCGGGGGCGGCCCTGACCCAGGTCGATCTGGTCCAGGCTTCGGGCATTCCGCAGTCCGATCCGTCGGCCTATTACAAGTCCTACAAGAAATACTATTCCGAATGAGCACAGACGGTCGGGCCCCTTTGAACGACCGACTTGATCCGGCGACCTCCGCAGCCGGCGCCGCGCAGACCTATTCCAGACGCCTGCTCGAGGGGTTTCGCGCCCTTCGGACCGGCCCGCCGCGGGCGCCTGCGCCGCCGCGCGCCCTGACCTGGCCGGACTTCACGCTTTTGGCCTCAGTCGGCCTTTTGACCTTTGTGGGGCTCGTCTTCTTCGGACTGGACCGGGCTGAGACGTCGCTGATCGTCGGCGCCTTCTGGGGAGCGGCGTTGCTGGCGGGGCTTTGGCGGTTCCCGGCGTCCGTCAATCTCTACCAGATCCGGTCGCTGCAGGTGGTGACCGTCCTGTTCGCGCTGCTCGTCGGCTATCTGACGCTGACGCTCTTTCTGGATCTTCCAGGACCCGTTCGGGCCTACTGGAGCTGGGTCGGCGCACGTTCAGGGGTGCTGGACCGTTCGGCGACCTTGATTGAGCTCGTCCGGCTGCTGGTGCTGGCGGCCGCCTTCGCCTTCGGCCTGCTGACCGGCGCGTCGGATCGCCGATCCGAGCTGATGCTGCGCATTCTGGCGGGCCTCGCCTGCGTCTACGCCGTCGTCTCGCTGATCCAGTTCGTCGCGGCCCCCAGCTATGTGCTCTGGCTGTCCAAGTCCGCCTTCCAGGACCGCCTGACCGGCACCTTCTTCAGCGCCAATGTCGCCGCCTGCGCGTTCGGGGTGATGGCGATGTTGATGCTCTCGACCATCGATGTCCGGCTGCTGGGCCTTCCGGGACGGTCGAGCAAGGACTGGGTGTTCATCATCGAATATGCGGGCGCGGCGGTGATCCTGGCCTGCGTGGTGCTGACCGCATCGAGGTCCGGCGCGGTGGCGACCGTGCTTGGGGTCATCGTCCTCTTGGGCCTGACCAAGTGGCGCTCGCCCTCGGACGCGCCGGGGGGGCGTCGCCAGTGGCTGTTCTATCTCGCCGCCGCAGCGTTCGCCCTGGGTCTCGTCTTCGCAGCTCAAGTGCTGATGAACCGCCTGTCCAGCCTCGACAGCGACTGGAACGGCCGCCGCACCCTGTTCGCCATGCACTGGGCCGCGTTCCTGAAGTCGCCGGTGACGGGATACGGCCTTGGCAGCTTTGCGGCGCTGAACAAGCTGCTCGTCACCCCGTCCACCTTCGGCGCGCTGTGGTACGTGCGGGCGGCGCACAATGTCTATCTGCAGTGGCTCGAGGAAACGGGGGTCATCGGCGCGGCGCTGATGTTCACGATCATCGGCGCGATCCTCTTTGAGATCATTCGCGGCCTCGCCAGACGGCACGCCATGCGCAGCCTGATGCGCGGCGTGCTGGCCGCCAGCGCCGTGCTGCTCATTCAGGGGCTGGCCGACTTCACCCTGCAGACCCCGGGCGTTGCGATCCTGTGGGCCTTGCTGCTCGGCCTTGGCTATGGCGTCGCCACCGGGGGGCAGATGAGCATCGACCGGGACAAGGAGGAGCCGGTCGCCTGGGTGCGGCAGGCCTCGAGCTGGGCGCCCCGAGCGATCGCGGCCTTAGCCCAGGTGCTGGCCCTCGTCGTGCTCTGGGGGCTGGGCGCGCGGGCGGTGCAGGACGGGTATCCGCTGGCGCTTCGGTCCGCCTACGCCCAGGCGGCGCTGGATCAGCTCGAGCGCCCGGTCACCGCCGCCGAGGCCGTCCGGATCGAGACGGAACTGACACGGGGACTGAAGCAGGCGCCCACCGATCCGGTGCTGTGGATCCTCGCCACCAAGCTCAAAGCCGACCGTCCCGAGGGGCTGGCCACCTTCGCCCGCAGCTATTCGGCGTCCGCGATCGATCCGCCGCTGATGAAATGGCGGACCGCCTTCGCCGCCGCCAACTGGGACCGGCTCACCCCCGAGGTGCGCCAGAAGGTGATGACGGAAATCGAAGCCGTTCGCGAGCTCTGGGGCGCCGAGCCCTGGTTCAGGGGCCTGGCCGCTCACTATCAGGGCACAGCCTTCGGCGCCGCTCTCGCCCTTACCCTGGCGTCGCCGGAGAGCCCGGCTCACTGACCGGCGTGATCTTGGCGACCCGCGCGCCTTCGGTGGTCTGACCGCCGACGCTGACGGAAAGCTGCGTCACCACCCCGTCGAAGGGCGCGGTCAGGACGTGCTCCATCTTCATGGCCTCCAGCGTGACCAGGGGCTCGCCGCGGCGCACCATTTGCCCCTGCGCCGCCTGCACCTGCACGATGCGGCCGGGCATGGGGGCGAGGACGTCCCCGTCAGCGGCGACGCCTGCGCCCGCGCCGGCCAGCGCCGCCGGATGCAAGACGTGGGCAAAGCCGTCCTCGAACGCCACGACCGCTGCATCGCCTGCGGGGCGAAAGAGGTTCGGCCCGTCTGTCGGTGCGAAGGGCGCGGAGAGGCGGGCCTCCACCGGCGATCCGCTTAAGGATAGGCGCATCGTCCAGCCCGGGGATGCGTTCAGGCGAAAACCCTCGCAGTCGGTCCAGGGGGAGCCGTCGGACGGGGGGCGAAAGCTGCGGGCGGCGGCGCGCAAGGCCTGCTCCGACGGGGCGGGCGCCGCGACCAGGGCCTCGCGCCGCGCCTCGATCAGCCCGGTGTCGATGTCGCCCGCGCGGACGTCCGGATCGTCGAGCAATCGCTTCAGGAAGCCCGCATTGGTCTGCACGGGATAGACCTCGATACCGCCGCAGGCGCGGGCCAGTCTGCGCAGCGCCGTCTCCCGCGTCGCGCCGTGGGCGATCAGCTTGGCGATCATGGGGTCATAATGGGGGGTGATCTCGCCCCCCGCCGCGACGCCCGCGTCGATCCGCACGCCGTCTGGCAGCACGAAATGCTCAAGACGCCCGATGGAGGGCAAAAAGCCCGCCGCCGGGTTTTCCGCATAGAGCCGCGCCTCCACCGCATGGCCCTTCAGGCGGATGTCGGCCTGCGTCAGGGGCAGGGGCTCCCCCGACGCGACGCGCAACTGCCATTCTACGAGATCGACGCCGGTCACGCCCTCCGTCACCGGATGCTCGACCTGCAGGCGGGTGTTCATCTCCATGAACCAGATCCTGTCGGCGCGCAGACCTTGGCTCGCATCGGCGATGAACTCGACGGTGCCTGCGCCTACATAGTCCACCGCCTTCGCCGCGCGGACGGCGGCGTCGCAGAGGAAGGCCCGCGCCTCGTCGGAGAGGCCGGGGGCGGGCGCCTCCTCGATCACCTTCTGGTGGCGGCGTTGGAGGGAGCAGTCGCGCTCGAACAGGTGGACGAGGTTGCCGAAGGCGTCGCCGAACACCTGCACCTCGATGTGCCTTGGCCGTGCGACATAGGTTTCGAGCAAAACCCGGTCGTCGCCGAAGCTCTGCATCGCTTCGCGGCGGCAGGCGGCCAGCGCGCTTTCGAAGTCTGCGGCGGAGGCAACCTTGCGCATGCCCTTGCCGCCGCCGCCGGAGACGGCCTTGATGAGCACGGGATAGCCGATCTTTTCCGCTTCTTCGGCCAAGGTCGCGTCCGACTGGTCGGCGCCCAGATAGCCGGGCGTCGTCGCCACCCCCGCCGCGATCATGCGGGCCTTGGCCTCGTCCTTTTTCCCCATGGCGGCGATGGCGGCGGGGGAGGGGCCAACGAAAATGAGGCCCGCATCCGCCACGGCCTGGGCGAAGACGGCGTTCTCGGACAAGAAGCCATAGCCCGGATGGATCGCCTCGACGCCGGAGCTTACGGCCGCGTCTATGATCTTGCCCGCGTCGAGATAGCTGTCGCCCGCTGGGGCGGCGCCGATCGGGATGGCGTCATCGGCCTCCCGCACGAAGGGGGCGGCGGCGTCGGCGTCGGAATAGACCGCGACGGTGCGCACGCCAAGGCGCCGCGCGGTGCGGATGATGCGGCGGGCGATCTCGCCCCGGTTGGCGATGAGCAGGGAACCCAGCATGGCGGTCACATCCGGAAAACGCCGAAGCGGGGCTTGGGGAAGGGGAAGTTGAGGGTGGCGCGTAAAGCGAGGCCCAGCACGTCGCGGGTCTGCAAAGGGTCGATCACGCCGTCGTCCCAGAGTCTGGCCGTTGCAAAATAAGGATCGCCTTCGGTCTCGTAGCGGTCGCGGACGGGCGCCTTGAAGGCCTCTTCCTCGTCCGCGCTCCAGGTCCCGCCCTTGGCTTCGAGGGCGTCGCGGCGGATCGTGGCCAGCACGCTGGCCGCCTGCTCTCCGCCCATGACGCTGATGCGGCTGCTGGGCCAGCTGAACAGGAAGCGGGGGCTGTAGGCGCGTCCGCACATGCCGTAATTGCCCGCGCCGAACGAGCCGCCGATCAGCACGGTCAGCTTGGGCACATTGGCGGTGGCGACGGCCGTGACCATCTTGGCCCCGTCCTTGGCGATGCCCCCGGCCTCGTAACGCCCCCCGACCATGAAGCCGGACACATTCTGCAGGAAAAGGAGCGGGATGGACCGCTGGCAGGCGAGCTCGATGAAGTGGGCGGCCTTCAGCGCGCTTTCGGAAAAGAGCACGCCGTTATTCGCAAGGATCGCCACGGGGCAGCCCCAGATGTGCGCAAAGCCGGTGACAAGCGTCGCGCCATAGAGCGGCTTGAACTCATCGAATTCGGATGCGTCCACGATCCGGCCGATGACCTCGCGGGCGTCATAGGGGGCGCGCACGTCGGACGGGATGACGCCATAGAGCGCGTTGGGGTCAAGAACCGGCGGTCTTGCCGCGCGCAAAGACACATTGGCGGGCGTCGGCGGGCCGAGGCGCGCGACGATGGAGCGGACGATGGCCAGCGCATGGTCGTCATCGACGGCCACATGATCGACGACGCCGGACTTACGCCCGTGCACATCGGCGCCGCCCAGGTCCGTCGCGCTGATGACCTCCCCGGTCGCGGCCTTCACCAAGGGCGGGCCGCCGAGGAAGATGGTGCCCTGGCTTTCCTCGCCCGTCCCGCGCACGATCACCGTCTCGTCAGACATGGCGGGCACATAGGCGCCGCCGGCGGTGCAGCTGCCCATGACGCAGGCGATCTGGGGGATGCCCCGGCTGCTCATCTGCGCCTGATTGTAGAAGATCCGCCCAAAGTGCTCGCGGTCGGGAAACACCTCGGCCTGATGCGGCAGGTTCGCCCCGCCGCTGTCGACAAGATAGATGCAGGGCAGGCGGTTCTCCGCAGCGATCTCCTGGGCGCGCAGGTGCTTCTTCACGGTCATCGGGAAGTAGACGCCCCCCTTCACCGTGGCGTCATTGGCAAGGATCATCACCTCGCGCCCGCTGACCCGGCCGACGCCGCAGATCAGCCCCGCCGCCGGGGCCTCGTCGTCATAGAGGCCAAAGGCCGCCAGCGACCCGATCTCCAGAAACGGAGCGCCGGGGTCAAGGAGGCGCTCCACCCGCTCCCGCGGCAGGCGCTTGCCCCGCGCCGTGTGCCGCTCCCGCGCGGACGAAGGGCCGCCCAGCGCCGCCCTGGCCGCGCGGGCGTGCAGCTCGGCCGCCAGCGCCTCATTGCGCGCGACATTGGCGCGAAAGCCGTCCGAGTTGGGGTCGAGGGCGGAGACGATCCGGCTCATCCGCCGACCAGCTCCCGCCCGATGAGAAAGCGGCGGATCTCGTTGGTGCCGGCGCCGATGTCATAGAGCTTGGCGTCCCGCAAAAGCCGCTCCACCGGCCACTCCTTCGTATAGCCCGCGCCGCCCAGGGCCTGGATGGCCTCCAGGCACACCTTCACCGCGTTCTCGCTGGCCAGCAGGATGGCGCCCGCCGCGTCAAAGCGGGTGGTCTGTCCGGCGTCGCAGGCCTTGGCCACGGCATAGACATAGGTTCGCGCCGAGCTGAGCGCGACATACATGTCCGCGACCTTGCCCTGCATCAGCTCGAAATTTCCGATGGGTCTGCCGAACTGCTTGCGCTCGCGCACATAGGGCAGCACCACATCGAGGGCCGCCTGCATGATGCCGAGGGGCCCGCCCGCCAGCACCGCGCGCTCATAGTCGAGGCCGCTCATCAGCACGCCCGCGCCGCCCCCCAGCGGGCCCATCACGTGATCTTCCGGGACCTCGCAGTCCTCGAAGACGAGCTCGGCGGTGTCCGACCCGCGCATCCCCATCTTGTCGAGCTTCTTGGAGACGCTGAAGCCCTTCATGCCCTTTTCGATCAGGAAGGCGGTCACGCTTTTGCCCGCGGGCGCGTCGGGATCGTTCTTGGCGTAGACGACGAGGGTGTCGGCGTGCGGGGCGTTGGTGATCCAGAACTTGGTCCCGTTGAGGATGAAGCGGTCGCCTTTGGCCTCCGCCTTCAGACGCATGCCCATGACGTCTGAGCCCGCCCCCGCCTCGCTCATGGCCAGCGAGCCGACATGCTCTCCACTGATAAGCTTGGGCAGAAACTTAAGCTTTTGCGCCTGCGTTCCCCAGCGGCGGATCTGGTTCACGCAGAGGTTCGAGTGCGCGCCGTAAGACAGGCCCACCGAGGCCGAGGCCCGGCTGACCTCCTCCATCGCCACGACGTGCTCAAGATAGCCAAGGCCAAGGCCGCCGAACTCTTCCTCCACCGTGATCCCGTGCAGACCCAGCGCCCCCATCTGCGGCCACAGGTCCTTGGGAAAGGTGTTGGTCGCGTCGATCTCCGCCGCGCGGGGGGCGATCTTGTCCGCCGAGAACCTTGCCGTGGTGTCGCGGATGGCGTCGGCCGTCTCGCCAAGGGCGAAGTCGAATGCGAGGGTGGTCGTCAAGGGCGAGCCTATGGGATGAGGAGGCTTGTTAAACACCGCCCAAACCTTAAGCAGACTTTCCCAAAAGCAGCCACCCGTTTTGGCGCCAAACGCCGCCAACCCCGTGTTGGGCGCCTGCGGGAGCGGCCTTTACGCCCCGCGGCGGGGCTCACCTTTTTGTTTGGCGTCGGGTTCTGAGTGAGGCCGCGCCGGGGCGGGTCGCGGAGCGGGCGGCCGAGGCGGCTGAGCTCGGGGCTGTTCAGTATGGGGCGGCTGAGCGCGGGACGGTTCAGCGCGCGGCGGCGGCGCGTGTGGTTGAGCGACACTGGCCGGAGCGGGCGCCCGCTCCCGAACGCCGACCGCGTCCGGATGCGTCTGCGGGCCTTGGTTGCGCCGCTGAGGTCCGTTGTCTTGGTGCATCGGGGGGCGCGCCTGAGGGTGCGTCTGGGGCTGGGGCGGACCGTGGCTTGGCGCATCGCTGCGGACCGGGGGGCCCCCCGCCTGTTCGCCCAAAGCCTTCACGACGGGCGGGCGCCCTGCGCCAGGGGCGCCCCGTTGACCTTGATCCGATGGGCGCGGACCGGGCGCAGCCGGCGGCGCCTTGAGGGTCTGCGACGGCAAAGGCTGACCGGCCGGCGCGTACTGCGCCCGCACGACGCCAGGGCCGCTGAACTGCGCGGGCCTTGCCGTGGCCGCTATGGGGGGAGCGCCGTGGTTGGCCGACGCGAAGAGCGCGCGGTTGGCGTGCGCCGCTTCAACGTGCTGCACCTGCATCGGCGTCGTCTGAATGTGATTTTCGCGCCTTGCCGCCTGTTGCGCAGATGTCGGTTGGGCGACGACGCCCCCAGGCCCGCCGCTGTAGCTGACAGTGTTGATCGTCGTGCGGTTCACGATCACCGTCTTGTTGTAGACATGGGTGATGTTGACATTGGTCACGTTGTTGACGGCCCGATTGTAGAAATAGTGCGGCCCGTTCCAGTAGCCGCCCTCAAAACCAATGCCGGTATAGCCAAAGCCGTAGTTCACCCCGCCGTAATAGCCTATGTGCGGTCCCCAATAGCCGCGACGGAAAACATAGACCCCGTCGTCCCAACCCCAATAGCTCGGGG